>Ga0315907_10003626_pt1 | contig 18012 bp, 14 predicted proteins | sample LakEriMetagenome_3_FD_203525 | JGI IMG/M metagenome (GOLD analysis project Ga0315907, IMG submission 203525) | Freshwater fungal communities from buoy surface, Lake Erie, Ohio, United States - Buoy 12 MA123 | ecosystem: Environmental > Aquatic > Freshwater > Lake > Lake biofilm | place: USA... | reverse complement strand
CGGGCTTCATGCGAGACTTCATTTCGGTGGTTCCTTTCTTTGCTTGCAAGGCACCTGGATGCTCGCATCCAGGCGAAAGGAACCGCCACCTTCATCTCATCCGTTCAACAGAGTTCGGGACATCGCCAGTCGGGCTGGGACAAAGACTTCACGAACGAGATGCGCAAAGTGCATGCCCGGTTTCCAGGCGATCTCGACGTCGCCTGCGTGCTCGCCGACGCGATCATGATCGAGGCGCCGTGGCAGATGTGGGACCTCAAGACTGGCGACGTGGCCAAAGATGCCGGTACCAAAGAGGCAGTCGAGTTGCTCGAGGGTCTGTTCTCCAACGTGCCGGCTTCGTGGGACCATCCTGGCCTTCTGCATCTGTATGTCCACCTGATGGAGATGTCCCCGTTCCCGCAGCGCGCGCTTCGGCAAGGCAACCGACTGCGGGACTTGGTGCCCGATTCCGGGCTCCTGATCCACATGCCGACCCACATTGATGTGCTGTGCGGCCACTATCGCGACGTCCTCGTTTACAACCAGAGGGCGATCGCGGCAGACCGCAAGTATTTGGCGCGTGAAGGCGCCATGAACCTTTACGCCTTCTACCGAACGCACAACCATCACTTCGCGATCTACGGCGCCATGTACCTGGGCCAGTACACGCCGGCAATCCAGGCGGCACAAGAACTGATCGACACCACGCCCGAGGCGTTGCTGCGCATGCCTTCGCCGCCAATGGCCGACTTGATCGAAGGCTACATCCCGATGAAGCAGCATGTGCTGGTTCGCTTCGGCAAGTGGCAGGAAATCATCGACCAAGAGCTACCCGAAGATCGCGATCTCTACTGCAGCACGACTGCGATGATGCTCTACGCCAAGGGGCTGGCGCACTCGGTGCTCGGCCAGATTGAGCAGGCGGAGAGGGTGCGCGAGGCCTTCCGCGAAGCCAAGGCGCGCGTCCCCGAGTCTCGGCGTGTGCATAACAACACGGTCTGCGATCTACTTGCCATCGCTGAGGAGATGCTGAGCGGCGAGCTGGAGTATCGACGCGGCAACTTCGATAAGGCCTTCGCCCATCTGCGGCGCTCGGTCGAGCTTGATGACGCGCTGCCCTACGACGAGCCTTGGGGCTGGATCCAGCCGGCGCGCCATGCGCTCGGCGCCCTGCTGCTGGAGCAGGGGAGGTTCGCCGAGGCTGAGGCTGTCTACCGAGCCGACCTCGGCTTCGACGGCAAGCTGAGCCGTGCTTGCCAGCATCCCGAGAACGTCTGGAGCCTGCACGGCCTTTACGAATGCCTGATGCGTCGTGGCGAGGCGGTTGAGGCGCCGCTGCTCAAGACGCGCCTCGCCCTCGCGCTGGCCCGCGCTGAGGTGCCGATCCGCGCTTCCTGCCTCTGCCGCCGCACAACGGCCTAGGTCCCCAAGAGCGAGTCGCCTGGGGATGGTCGCGGTGCCATCGTTTGTCTCGCGGAAGAAACCGGCCGCCTTCGCGCATAGACAACGCGAACCCTGGACGGTGCCGCTGGTATTGAATCGCCAGCCAGAGTCCAAGGCCATTGACGCGCTGCCACGCCGCGGCGTTTCAGGAGCAGGCGGGCGTCCACGTCAACCAGGGAAACGCCCACCTACAGCCGCCACGCGTGGATGTACAGCCGCTACCAGGGCATCTTGTACTGCTGTGGGCCTGGCCGGCCGCACCGAGTGCGGCCCTGCGACGACCAAGCCGCGCGCGAGATCGTTTCGTTCAGCGCGCGGGTGAGCCGGGCCCTCGGGTCCAACCGCCTTCACAGCCTCGCGGCCAACTGAAATGACGCTTGGTCTACGCCGGCTGCTGGCCCGGTTGGCCGCCTGGACGCTGCTGTTCGGGGGCTGGCTCGGCCTTGGTGCGTTGGCGCTGCAGCACGGGCCAAGCGGCTGGGCGCAGTTTGCACCCCAGTCTCTATGGCTGGCCACAGCAGCGGTGGCGCAGGCGCTTCTGGCGCGCCACCCGCCAGGCATGGCAACCCTGCGCGGCCTGCTATTGGCGGCCGGCGCAGCCACGGCGGCCGCGATCGGATCGTTGCACTGGAGTGCAGCCGCGCTGGCTTGGGGCCTGCTGCTGGTTGCGGCCTCCAATGTTGTGCAGCTGCTGTATCGCAGGGCCCAGGAGTCGGGGGCGACCATCGACTCGCCACGCGGCCCGGCAGTGGCTGGCGCGCTGCTCGCGGCTTTGCTGGCGGGCGAGCCGCGGGCCTGGGTGGCCGCGCCAGTGATGGCGGCGGCGCTGCCACTGGGACTGGCCCTGCTGTTGACACTGCTGCTGCCATCCAAGACCTCCGGCCGGCCGAGCTACAGCACCGCCCCGTTCGATTGCGCCCTGAGCCAAGGCAGCCCTGCCTGCAGGCGGGGGACGGCCTGGCCCCGGCTCGCCGCGATGGCAATGCCGCCAATGATGGCTGGCCTGCCGGCCATGGCCGAGCTGTGCCGCGCCCAGCCCACGCCCTGGCTGCCCGGCGCACAGGCCGCCGTGGCGCTGCACTTGCTGGCCATGCTCGCGCCTGCCTGGTGGCCGGGGTGGGCGATGCGCGCCGTTCCGCTACTACTGCTGGCCGGGAGCCTGACCGTGCTAGTCGTGCCTGGCAGCACGGGCCTCATGCTGGGTATGGGCCTGCAGGCCATGGCGTGGGGCTGTGTGTGGCGCGCCTCGCTCGCACCAGTGGTCGCGCGAGGCCTCAGCGCCGATGCCCCACGGACGCCAGTCCGCTGGGTCCTGCCGCTTCCGTCAGCCGGCATTCTCAGCCTGGGCGCTGCTTTGCACGCCGTACCCTGGGCGCCAGATGTGGCTTGGTCGCTGCCGCCCATATTGATCGGCCTTGCCGCGCTGCTGGCGTTGCCCGTGTCGTTGCACGCCTGGCACGCAGCTAGGTGACTCCGCGCGTCACTGATCGCCGCGTCAATAGCCATCCCCACGGACCACCGGCGACGGCGTTGCCCAGGGCGAGCATCGAGAGATTTCGCCGAGAAGCGAAAAGCCGCGGGGGTCACGGCGTATCGGCTGGCTTTCAGCCTTCCGGCGGCTGGCCACCCACCAATGGCATCCTGCACCAGCACCTAGAGGCGGTTGGCACAGTGGTCGGCAAATAGGTTGGTCCGGAGCGCAAGTGCACGCCATGTTCGGGTTCAGACCATTGGCCAGCGACACCGCCGACAGTGACATCCCGTGCCGACGGCACACCGCCACGACGGAAGCCTTGAACGAAGCAGCACGACGCCTGTGCGTACGACGCGCCGGACGCTCAACTGATGTGAAAGTGGCCAGGTGTCTGCCAAGAAGTGAAGCGGACACCATTACTCCGGCGGTGTCCTGCGCCAGAGCAGCACTATCAAGGCAGAGCTGGGTAAACACGTCTTTTACAGCAAGAAGCGGCGAGACCCGAACCGCTACAGCAAGGGCGGCGGCCGCACATGCGCATGTGCCCCATGGGCTGCGTTGAGGGTTTACACCAAGACCCACCGACTGACGATCACTCAATAATGCGCAACTCCAATTGCAATTTCTGCAATCAGATTTCTTGTTTCAGGTGTTGTCATTGCAGAAGATCTGCATCGCACCGCATCAATAGCAGTGCACACACTCTCATTGGGATCACTAAAGGTACACAAACATGGCCAGAAGAATCACAGGTAGCGAGGCGTTCGTCGAGGCGCTGCGATTGGAGGGCGTCAAGTGCATCAGTGGGATCGTCGGTTCAGCGTTCATGGATCCGCTGGACCTGTTTCCCGCAGCCGGCATACGTTTCATCCAGGTTCGACACGAACAAAGCGCAGCGCTAATGGCGGAAGGGTTCGCCAGGGCCACCGGTATGCCCGGCGTTTGCATCGGGCAGAACGGTCCAGGCATCACAAATCTCGTCACTGGCGTTGCAAGCGCAGCGCTGAATCACACACCACTCGTCGTGATAACGCCTGCGGTGCTCAGCACGGCCATCGGCACCAAGGCCTTTCAGGAAGTTGACCAGATGCGAATGCTTGCACCCCTGGTGACGTGGCAAACGCAAGTGAACCGTCCAGAACGCATGGCCGACGCCATCCGCGGAGCTTTCCGCGCGGCGATTGCCACGCGTGGCCCAGTCCAAGTCGACATCCCGCGCGACGCATGGTACGGGGAGTGGCAAGAGGAAGAGCGTTCACCGGAAACCTACCGTACCGACGGGCGCTTCGGGGGCGCGCCTGTCACGCAGGTTCGTCAAGCTGCCGAACTGCTTGCGGGTGCGAGGCGCCCATTCATCATCGCGGGCCTAGGGGCGGTCGATGCCGACGCCGGCGCGGACATAGCCAAGCTGGCCGAGTTGTTGGGCGCCCCAATGGGCACCGTGTACATGCACAACGATGCGGTTCCCGGGGGCCATCCCCTCGCGGTGGGGCCGGTCGGATACCAAGGCTCAGAGGCCGCCATGAAATTGATGGCGCGGGCCGATGTGGTCATTGCGTTGGGCACGCGCCTCAACAGCTTTGGCACCACGCCCCAGTACGGCATCGATTTCTTCCCGAAGGCTGCAAAGCTCATCCACAACTCCATAAACCCTCTCGAAATCGGCGCGCTGCGGCCAATCGCGGTGGGACTCGTGGGGGATTGCGCAGAGGTGACGCGGCAGTTGCTGTCGGAGCTGGAGGGCCGCGCGATCTCCTGTGACCGCGATGCGGCCAGGCGTGATGTGCAGTTGGAAAAGGAGATGTGGGCACGCAAGCATCAGGAAATGTCCACGCTTGAGCAGGAGGTGATCCATCCTCGACGCGCGCTTTGGGAAGTGGCGCATGCAACCCCCGCCAACGCGTGCATCGTTGCTGATGTTGGTAATGTCTCTGGCAGCGCGAACTCCTACTTCCCGGCATTCGATTCACCGCGACGTTTCTTCGGCGCTGGCAGCTTGGGCGGGATTGGTGTGGCACTACCTACAGCGCTGGGTATCAGCCTCGCGCGGCCATCGGCGCCTGTGCTGTGCCTGGTCGGTGATGGGGCATGGAGCATGTGTCTTCAGGAGGTGATGACGGCTGTCAGCGAGAAGCTGAACTTCGTCAGTGTCATCTTCAACAACTCGCAGTACGGCGCCGAAAAGCGAAACCAGTTCGACTTCTTCAACGAGCGTTACTTCTTCACCAACCTGGAGAACCCCAACTTTGCCGACGTGGCGCGGGACATGGGTGCATTTGCCGTGCGCGTGACCAGGGCCGAAGACATCGGCCCGGCGATGCGAGAGGCACTCTCTGCCGGTAGGCCTGCAGTGGTGGAGATCGTCGTCGACTCCAAGGCACTCACAGAGCCCTACCGCCGCGACGCACTGAAGATGCCTGTACGCGCAATGGAGCGGTACATGGCTTGAAGTGGGAGTGTGCTATCGCCTTGGGTCTGCGCAGTGCAAGGCAAGACACATTCCGTCAACGACCAAGCGCTGCATGAATGCCTCAGAGAACCTTTTCACCACCAGGCAAGGAGACAGGAGATGTCAATGAACCAACAGTCAGACCGCAACACCAAGAACACCTTGGGTATCGATCGCCGTCAATTGCTGCAAGCAGTCGCTGGCACAGCAGGTGCAGCAATGTACCCATCGCTTGCGAGTGCTCAGCCCAGAACGTGGTCCGACTGGGGCTGGCCAATGCCGTACCAGCAGGTCAGCAGTTCGTCGGTGTCATGGCTGAAATCCAAGGGCTGGTGGCCGTTCAAGATCGCTTGGAATCCACTGTGGTCCGACGGCAACGTCTTGCTGTTCACGATGCTTCACTACAAACTTCTGGAGTCTCGTGGACTCGAAGTTGCTTGGTCAGAACTGCTGACGGCAGGCCTGACCAACGAGGCTTTCGTACCCGGTCGCATACAGCTGGGGCAGGGCGGCTCGCTGGGGCTGTTGCGCTTGATCGATCTCAAGGTGCCGACAGCAGCAGTGGCGGCTTTCCCCGCGCAAAGGCAAGCCTTCTTGGTTCCACCTGACTCGCCGCTCAAGGCTGGGTTGATCGAACTCAAGGAGGCCCGTGTCCTGAAGCGACCGGCAGTCTGCGGCGTCACCATAGGCAGCACCCCACACCTCGGGCTGCTGATCGCGGCAAAGGTGCTCGGTCTCCAGGAGGGGCGAGACTTCGTCATAAAAGGCCTCGGCCCTGGGGACATCATCACAATGCCGCGAGGCATAGACGTTGTCGGAATCTGGGAGCCCAACGTACTGTTGATGACCGAGTTTCGAAAGAACGCCCGAATCCTTGAATTGGTCGACCGTTACCAGGTGTTCAACGGCTACTCATGGGCTCGTGGCGAGCTTGAGGAGGGAGCCCCAGATGTCTTGCAGGCTTATACCGATGCAATGATCGAGGCCAGGCTTATAGCCAGGCACAAGCCTGAAGAGGTTCTCGCCGCGCTGGTGGCACATCCGTCACAGCGCGGGCGTGATCCAGAACTCATTCGTCGCGATCTAGAGATTCATATCCTCGGACCAAAGCCGACGATCAACTACCCACATGAAAACTCAGGCGGCTTCTGGATTCCGCTTGAAAGTTTCCAGGCCAATGTCATGGCGGACGCCGGTGTGTTGACAAGGCGGTACACAGAGGCAGATTTCAAAGCCGTTCTTCGACCACGCTATCTCGCAGCGACTTTCGAGAAGCTGGGTTGGAATGTGCCAGACAGGCCGGTTTTCCTGCCTGCGGGATGGAGCGGAAAAGCAGGTGCTCCGCCTTATCCAGCCTACGGGGTGGCTCACAACGGCCGCCAAGAGTTTCCTGCCGATGGTGACCTGAAACGCGAGTGGACATTCTCCGGAAGAGTCTATAGACCTCGCTGAAGGTTGTCTGTCCTGAGCAAACTCGGATCACCTCATGTCAGCTACAGATCAAACCCCAGCAGCAGGGCGTGGCGCCGAAGCGGCGCCTCCCGCGCGTCGCGGCATCACCACTGAAGTCGCACGGTTTGCACCTGTGCAAACCGCGGTACCCATAGGAATTCTTCTGGTTTTCTGGGAACTGGCGAGCCGCACAGTTCCTGACCTGAGGGTTTTGCTGCCTGCTCCCACCGACACCTTCGTGGCGGCGGCCGAACTTGTCAAGACGGGCGTTCTCCAGCGCGACATCCTGGCAAGTCTGAAACGGGTCTTCATGGCTCTTCTAGTGGCTTCGGCCATCGGCTTCCCCATCGGTCTCTTGATCGGCATGTCCAAACCCGCCGCTTGGCTGCTCGAACCTGTCTTTGGCTTCTTCAGGCCCATACCGCCTTTGGCCTGGATTCCATTGAGCATCGTCTGGTTTGGGATCTCGGAGTCCCAAAACGTATTCATCATCTTTCTGGGTGCGTTCTTTCCAATTCTGGTCAACACAGTGCAAGGGGTCCGAGAGGTAGATCGACAACTCGTGCGTGCCGCGAGAACTCTGGGCGCGAGCAGATTCGACATTGCCGTCACGGTATTGCTGCCAGCGGCATTGCCTTCGATGTTCGTTGGCTTCCGAGTTGGTGTCGGTATCGCGTGGATGGCACTCGTAGCTGGCGAATTGGTCGCTGCCAGTTCAGGGCTGGGTTTCCTCATCAGTCAAGGGCGGATGCTTTTCCGACCCGACTACATCATCGTCGGCATGGTAACTATCGGACTGATCGGCTTGATACTGGATGGACTGGTGCGTCTATTGCAGCGCGTGGTCATGAAATGGCAGGAGGCATGATCATGCAAAGCGCAGCAATCTCCATCGACAACGTCACCAAGATCTATGGATATGGTCAAGGACAGGTCACCGCTTTAGACAGGGTTTCTTTGCAATGTGGAGCGGAGGAATTTGTCTGTCTGCTTGGGCCAAGTGGCTGTGGAAAGACAACACTGCTTAATATGCTGGCAGGCTTTGAGCATCCCAGCCATGGAGAAATCACGGCCTTTGGAGAGACGGTAACCGAGCCTGGAGCTGACAGAACGATCGTCTTTCAAGAGTACGCCCTGTTCCCCTGGCTGACTGTGGCGCAAAACATTGAGTACGGGCTCAGGCGTAAGGGTATGGCCAGATCGGAATGTGCCAGCACCAGCAAGCACTACGTCGAGTTGATTGACCTGCGGGGCTTTGAGACCAAGTATCCACGTCAACTCTCAGGCGGGATGCGTCAACGGGTCGCGTTGGCGCGTGCGCTTGCCGTTAAACCCAAGGTGTTGCTGATGGACGAACCGTTTGCTGCGCTTGACTCCTTCACGCGTGAGCGCATGCAAAACGAATTGATCCGGGTTTGGCAATCTGAGCGCACGGCTGTGTTTTTCGTGACGCACAGCATTGCTGAGGCAATCAAGCTTGCGGACAAGATAGTCGTGATGTCTCCGCGGCCTGGGCGTATCTCTGAAGTCATCGAGATGTCAGCAGCACGCCCCCGCGACCCAGAGGCGGACGAGAACGTCAAAGTCAGCAGACACATCAAGCACATCTTGCATCTCGCTGAGTCATGACGAATTCGTCCCACGGTGGTCTTGGTGGCGCAAGACACCCGCAGAGTCCGTCGAGTTTTGACTACGTGGTTGTTGGAGCCGGTTCGGCGGGCTGTGTGTTGGCAAGTCGTCTGAGCGAGGATCCAACGGTCAATGTCCTGCTGATTGAAGCCGGTCCCCGTACTGCCGGGATTTGGGGACTCATTCCGCTGGGGGTGGGCAAGACGCTTGCTCGGCCAGAGTTGCTGTGGGCCGTCACAACGGGCCCTGAACCGGGGCTGGACGATAGGGGCGTTGACTGGATCAGCGGTCGGGTCGTCGGTGGCTCAAGCGTTGTCAATGGCATGCTCTTCGTTCGCGGGCATCCACGGCGATACGATGACTGGGCTGCAGCCGGCTGCCCCGCTTGGTCATGGGCGGAAGTAGCGCCCTTCTTCTCTCGTATCGAGGACTGCCAGTTCGAGTTGACGGGAAGCCGCGCCAGCGGCGGGCCGATTGCGGCGACACGCGTGGCGCCCGATCCACTGTCAGACGCCTTTCTCGAATCCTGCGAGCGTGTCGGCATCACCCGCGTTGCAGATTACAACGCCCACCAGCCGGAAGGGTGCAGTTATCTGCAGCTGAGTACGCGCCATGGCCTCAGGGAGAGCACCGCACGGACTTACTTGCGCCCAGCTGAAAGGCGAAAAAACCTTACCGTCATGACGGGAGCCGTTGTCGCTTCCGTAGTGCTTGAAGGCCGAAGGGCCCGAGGTGTGAATGTCGAGCTAGGTGGAAAGCAACTGCAAGCTTCTGCGCGGCGCGAAGTGATCCTCTGTGCCGGCGCAGTTCGCACACCCCAGTTGCTGGAACTGTCAGGGATCGGAGATCCGAAACGGCTCGAACATCTGGGCATTCCAGTGCGCAATCCGTTACCAGGGGTCGGCGAGAACCTCCAGGATCATCTGATGGTTCGCATTGCCTTTGAAACGTCCTACAAGCGCACCGTCAACGACATGATGTGGGATCGATGGCGACTGTTGCGCGAAGTCGGTCGGTACGTCATGACGCGCACGGGCCTGCTCTCGACCTCTTCGCTGTCTGCAACTGCTTTCGTCGACAGCGGGATGGGATCCGGTGAGTGTGACATCAGGGTTCAGTTGGGGCTGATCAGCAGCCAGGGTCGAATCGTTGCTGGCCGCAACGGGGTAGACCAGCACTCTGGCTTCCACGTCGGCTCGTACCCCATTTTTCCTCGATCGCGTGGCAGTGTGCATTTACGCACCCGTGATCGGCGCGAGGCGCCTGAAGTCGTCGCTGGCTATCTCAGTGACATGCGTGACGTCGACGTGGCAGTGCGCGGCTTCGAGATCAGCCGTGAGATCGCAGCGGCTGAACCTCTAAAGCGGTTCATCGTTCGTGAGACACGCCCCTCGAGCGAGGCGTTCGATCGCCATTCGATCGAGCGATACATCCGCCGTACGGGTTCTACCTGTTGGCACCCGGTGGGGACTTGTCGAATGGGCGACGACGACTTGGCTGTGGTCGACGAGCATCTCTTTGTACGCGGTTTGGAGGGCATTCGAGTGGTCGACGCTTCGGTCATGCCGAGCCTTCCTTCAAGCAATACGAACATTCCTGTGGTGATGATTGCCGAGAGAGCGGCCGATCTGATCACGGGGCGAGGGACGGCTTGAATCAGATAGTCTGACGTCCTTGGACGCAATACGTAAAAGGGGAACAAAGTGGCACGACCAGAGACCGAGGGTGAGTATGTTCATGGCTGGCCGGATCGCGCGCGCTCACGTGCGCTGATAAGCACCGACGCCGAAGGTCGAACGATCTACGCAAGATCGCCGCTTCTCGAGTTGCAGGGCCTCGTAACACCGACTGACGCCACCTACGTGGTGGCGCAGTTGAACATGTGTGATCCGATCTTTCCGGATGACTACACGTTTCGGATTAGCGGGTTGGTAGATAAGCCCTGTGACCTCTCGCTGCGTGAGCTCCAAATGCTGCCGAGCCGAACCGTGCGTTGCGTCATGGAGTGCGCCGGTGACGATGGCGAGTACTTTCTCTGGCAGCAGGGAAAGGTCAAGAAGCCGAGTCGGCTCGCCCGCCAGCAAGGCGAAGGTGGGTGGAACCAGATGGGGGGCAAAGATCGCGCGCCGGAAATCGAAGACATACTGAACGCGATCCCGACAACCTGCCTGGTAAGCGGCGGCGAGTGGACTGGAGTCCCGTTACGAAGTGTCCTGGAGATGGTGGGTATCAAGGACGGAGTTGAGTCCGTCTACATCAAGGGTCACGACACAGGGCGACCAGACCCGACAGCCCAGTATCTGTCCACGGGCCGAACCGACATCGACGTCGTTGATCCTGGTGTCATTCACTATGACAAGGCGCTGCCTCTGGAGAAAGCGCTGGACCCGGACACCTTGTTGGTCTGGGCTCACAACGGCGAATACTTGAGGCACGTGCACGGTGCGCCACTGCGCTTGATCGTGCCTGGGTGGTCTGGAAACTGGTCCGTCAAGTGGATCCAGGAGATTTCACTTCTCCCCTCAACACCTGCTTGCTACTACCAGACCCACTACTTCGTGCTGGCTGACACGCCGGAAAGTCCGGAGCGCAGGCCCTGCATGGAACTCGGCTGCAAAAGTGTGATCTTGAATCCCATTGATGAGGATTCACCACTGCGACAAGGTGACCACTTGATTGCAGGTCTTGCCTGGAGTGGCCGAGGTGCGGTCACAGCAGTTGACATCAGCTTCGACGACGGCGCGACGTGGAAGCCAGCACACTTGGAGCAGCATGCGGACCGCTGGTTGTGGCGAAGGTGGACCTTCGCGTGGCGCAACGCCATGCCCGGGCGGCACCGCATCATTTCCCGCGCCTCTGATGAGGCTGGCCGGGTGCAGCCCCAAACTCGTCCGAACTTTCAGAACAAGCACTTCGATGGGTTCGCACCGGTTGAAGTCGAGGTGCTTTGAGTCGAGAACCGGAAAGTCGCCATGCACATCGTTGTCTGCGTGAAGGACATACCGAACCCGGAGGCCCCAGCGGCACTCTATTCGATCGACAGCAAAGCTATGCGCCTGGTGCCAGTGACGGGTCTGTCCAATGTGACCAGCCCGTTCGATGAGCAAGCGCTTGAGCTCGCACTTCGCGAGAAGGATCGGAGGTCGGAAGTTCGTGTAACAGCGATCAGCCTGGGGGCAAAGAGTTCGCTGCAAGCCGTGAAAAGGGCACTGGCCATGGGAGCGGACGATGGTCTGCATATTCATGACCCCGATGCCCGCGCTGACACCAGCATGGTAGCCGCACATGTGCTGGCCGTCGCCATACGTGAGTTGGGTCGTCCGGACCTGGTGATCACGGGCAGGCAGGCTGCTGATTGGGACGTCGGAATGGTGGGATGTGGCATGGCCGAGTTACTTGGCTGGCCGGTTATCTGTGTCGCCAGCCGCATGGCGGTGGACGGTCGGGTGGTCGAAGTCGATCGCATCATTGAAGATGGCCGTGAGACGGTTCGTACCCCAACGCCGTGCGTGATAACGGCCGCCAATGACGTTGGGTTACCGCGGAAGGCTTCACTGCGGGAGACCATCAAGTCGGGTAAGAAGCCCATCGTCGTCCGTGAGCTTCATGAGCTTTGGCCTACCGATAGAGTGATTGCTGCAATGCCAGCGTTGCCCCGTCGAGTTCGGCTGTATTCGCGCACTACGAGCGTCGACTGCCAGTACCTGCCGGGTGACGTCAGGGCTGCGGCCCAAGAACTGTTCACGCTTCTTCGTGCGGAAGGCTTTGGTCGAAGGGAAGGCCATGCGTGAACGACAAGACACTTCGGAGGCAAGCTGGCAGTCGGGCTTGACAGCGATCGTTGCGATCGAGTCTCGCCGCGGGACGCCAACCCACCAGTCACTGGAACTACTTGCTGCCGCAACTGGATCGGAGCTGGCGCGTCAAGCTCGTGTAGTTGCTGTCAGCCTCCACCAATTGCCCCTTGCAGCACAGGAAATGCTTCGGGCGAGGGGATGTACGCACTTGTTGGTTCCACCCTTCAAGGTCAGCTCTAGCGTTCACGAGCCAGATGGGTGGACGCACTTGATGAGTGGCTTGTTGAACCAATGCGAGAGTGCCGTTGTTCTGCTTCCGCACTCTCTTCTCGGCAGTGAGGTAGGTGCACGGATCGCGTTTCGTATCGGCTGCCCCGTCGTGATGAACTGCGAGAGCATTTTGCTCAGCGGGGGCGAAGTGGTCACCTCGCGCGCTTGCTTCGGCGGGAGACTGAAGGAGGATGTGCGGGTACAGGCGCCCCACACGGTGGTCACCGTTGCTGCAAACGCCTCATTGCCGCCCGCACCAGGTGATGCTTATGGACAGGGCGATTGCTGGAAAGTCGAGGAACTCGATTTCGCGTTGCCTGATGGGCCCGGGTTGATTGAATGTGTTCGCCGGGAGCTCGATGCTGAGCCTCTCGGGCCGAGTCTGGAAACAGCAAACGTCGTTGTCGGAGGAGGGAGGGGGCTGGGGGGGGCACAGGGGTTTGTGGAACTGGCCTCCTTGGCGGCCCAGCTGGGTGGCGCGGCTGGTGCCAGTCGAGTGGCCTGTGATCTCGGCTGGTGCCCCAAGTCTTGGCAGATCGGGCTATCAGGAAGATCGATACGGGCGGACTGGTACATCACCTTCGGTATCTCAGGGGCAAGCCACCACATGGCAGGTTGTGCCCAGGCTGGGAAGCTGGTCGCCATCAACAACGACAAGTCCGCCGAGATTTTTCGTCATGCAACCTACGGCGTGGTGGCGGATGCTCGATCAGTGCTTCAAGAGTTGGTCCGCTTGTTCGAATCCGTAGAAGCCGCCGTGCAGTCATGCCGTGCGGGCTGACCGAACAAGAGCGTGCAGCTCGAATCGGCCCCGAGGCGAGCCCTTGAGCGTCTTCTAGCCCGCAAAGGCGGGGGAGCGTGCGCCCGCGGCACGGGTGGTACCGTCCGTGCCGAGCAATTGCGAGAGGAGTCGTAGGTTGGGGGTCGCCCGAGAAAAGAGCATTGCTGCTCGCTGCACCTCTTGGCCAACCTGCTCGACACGCTCATCCGGCAAGACGGTAGAGCCACCGGAACAAAACAGGCACCCCACCATTTGGTCCTCGATGGTGATGGGTGCTGCGACAACGCGGAAGCCCATGATGTAGTCGTCCACAGCAGTGACGTACCCTAGCCTTCGCGCCTGATCGAGGTCAGCGTTGAGGCCGTCGTGATCCACAAGTGTGCGTGGGGTGAATGCCTCGAAAGGGCCTGGTCCGAGCAACTCTCTGCGTTCCTCCTGCGCGTACTGCATGAGCAGCATCTTGCCTGAGCCGGACGCATGCAATGGTGAGGTTAGAACCGTGCGGTAGCTCGGGCTCAACGGATCGCTTCCCGGCGCAAGCTCCAGAAGGATTCGTGAGCCGAAATAAAACACCACGAATCCGGTGGTGATCAACAACCGATCACGCAGCGGCCGCACAACAGTACCGGCATCCCGCCTGACGAGTTCCCAAGGGTGGTAGATCGGAAATGGGAACAGCATGCGCGGATGCGGCAGATACCGCTTGGATTCTTCCTCGCGCAGCAGAAAGCCGCTGGCGGCCAGGTTCTGCACGAGGCGATGGGCGCTGCTGGGATCCAGATCGCAGCGGCGTGCAATCTCCAGAGAACTCAGCGGGCGAGTGGCCTCGTACACGACCTCGAGCACGCGGCGGGCGCGGACCAAGGGCGCGTCGTGTATCGCGTCGTCTGCCCCGGAGGCAGGCACAGACGTAGTCTGCAGAGCGGCCTTGCGGTCCTTGGTCGCAGACTTGGTTCGGAGTCGTGCGGGCTCGGGGCTGGAACTACCGCGCGTCATTGTTGTCTGCGTCATTGAACGAAGCCGGAGGCTATCACATTTGCGCACACAAAAATCCGATTAACAAAAATCAACATAGAGGTTTCCCTTATCGTGATCGTAATCTCGAATATCGACATTCTGATTTCACTGAAGTACACTCCCCCTATGAGCAATGCACCGACCGCAGCCAAGAACATGCGACTTGCCTTCAGCGGCTTTTTGCGCCGCGAAACGCCGGCGGAGGATGCCGAGATCACGCACGTGATGCCTGGAACGCCGCTAGGGGAGTACCTGCGAGGTTTCTGGCAGCCGGTGTGCCTGTCCAGCCAACTGAAGGATGTTCCATTGCCCATCCGCATACTTGGTGAGGACCTGATCGCCTTCCGGGACGGTTCGGGGCGAGTGGCAGTAATGCACAGGCATTGCGCGCATCGCGGGGCCTCGCTCGAATACGGCGTCATTCAGGAGCGAGGCATTCGCTGCTGCTATCACGGCTTCCACTTCGACTGTGATGGCATGCTCATTGAGGTGCCAACCGAGCCTGACAAGGGGGCTCGGCTGCGTACCACGGTGTGCCAGCCAGCGTATCCCGCCCTAGAACGCGATGGGCTCGTATTCACCTACATGGGTGCGCCAGATCGACAGCCCCCCTTCGAGCAGTGGGATGCGTTCGAACCAGACCCGGAAGTGGAGCTTGTGCCTTTCACCAACGTGCTTCCCTGCAACTGGCTGCAGGTGCTGGACAACATTGCAGATCAGATGCACACCAGCGTCCTGCACCAGCCTCACGTGCTCTTCCCGGGACATACGCCGCCTCCGGGTCTGGATCTGTCTGGATTGACATTACCTGCCTTTGGTACGGTCCCGGTCATCGACTACTTTCCGGTTCGGGACAATACGGCGATGGTCTTCGTGGCGGGTCGTCGGACCAGCGATGACCTGGTGTGGTGGCGCATGAATGAATGCGCGTTGCCGAACATGTCCCATCATGCCTATCTGTTCGAGGATGGGCTCCATCGGCGACTGTTCCACCGATTGAGCATGGTGCGCTGGTACGTACCCGTTGACAACACCCACACGATCATCTTCGGCTGGCGGATGTTTGGCGCGAAAGCAGACCCGCTGGGCAAAGGTCGAAAGGAGCGCGTGGGCTGGAATGACATGGACTTTCTCGACGGCCAGGTGGGCAATAGGCCAGACGCTGTGGCTCGGCGTGCGCCCGGCGACTATGAAGCCATCGTGAGCCAGCGGCCGATAGCGATCCATGCACTTGAGAACCCAACCTCCGGAGACGTCGGCGTGTACATGTTCCGTCGGCTGCTGCGTGGAGCCGTACGCGGAACCAATCCTGCTGCGCATCCCGATCAGTTCCACGAGCCTCTGAAGGCGGGGCGCATGCTCCACACTGCCACCCAAAACACTATCTTGCGCATCCCGCGGCAGAGCGACCCGTCGGAGGACGAAAAGTTGATCCGCCAGATAGGCAGGGAGCTCAATCGCATCACGGCCGAATCGGACGCCTACCAGGGGCGAGATCGCGAGCGCTTCGTCGTTCAGGCCTACGAGCAGATCGAACGCCAGTGGGCGAACTGATCCCCGCAGTGACCAACACGGTGGACACTCAGACCATGCCACCTTCGCAGGCACCTGTTCGTGCAGGTGCGTTGCAGGTACGAGTGCGCTCAATCACATACCTATGCGAAGGCGTCCATTCCTACGAGTTGGTGCCCGTGGAAGATGGCGACCTACCGGCCTTCACGGCAGGGTCGCACATCGACCTCTACTTTCGTGATGGGAGGGTCCGCCAGTATTCGCTGTGCAACGATCCGGCCGAGAGATTTCGCTACGTTTTCGCTGTGCAACGCGAAGAAAACGGCCGAGGTGGCTCCAAAGCGATTCACGAAATCGTGCACCCGGGGAGAATCCTGGCGATCTCGCCGCCAAGGAACAATTTCCCTTTGCACGAGGACGCGGCGCACCACGTGCTCATCGCCGGCGGAATAGGCATCACGCCCATGGTGGCCATGATCCACCGGTTGCTGGCGGTCGGTGCATCCTTCGAACTGCACTACGGTGCGCGCGCTAAATCCAGGCTGGCTTTCCTATCTCAACTTGAGTCTCTTGGCCTGGGATCTCGCTTGCACGTCTATGTGGATGGTGGCGACCCCTCTCGCGGCATGAATACCCAAGAGATTGTGACCGGCGCACATGCTGGCGCGCACTTCTATTGCTGCGGTCCTGAAGGCCTGATGCGTGCCATGCGCCGGGGAGCGTCGCACTGCGCACCTGGAACCGTTCACTTCGAACACTTTGCTTCTTCTTCGGCCCCCGCCGTTCCTGGCGAGCTGTTCGGCGCAGGCAACCAGACGATTGGCGTTGGCTTCAAGGTGAGGCTCGCTCGTACAGGAGGCGAGTTCGATGTGCCGGACGACAAGACCATTGTCGAAGTACTCAGGGATAACGGCTTCGAGGTCTCGACATCATGCGAGGCAGGGCTTTGCGGGACCTGTCGAACCCGCTACCTAGAAGGTGAGCCGGACCACCGCGACTACGTTCTTGAAGACGATGAGAAGCGGCGCGAAATCATCATTTGTTGTTCGCGATCACGGACCGCTTCCCTCCTCCTGGATCTCTGAGGCCAAATGCATCGGTCTACTAGTGAAGTCGGCCCGAAGCTGCAGCCGCGGCCCTTTCTCGACGCACTGGTACAGCGTGCCCGGTCGCTAGGAGGCGGAACACGTGTCGCTCTAGTCCATCCCTGCGATGTACTGGCAATGGAAGCGGCCTTCGCTATCGCACAAGCAGGTGTCGCTACGCCCGTGCTGGTAGGGCCGTCCGGCCCAATCCTTGCAGCTGCTGACTTGGCGGGCGTGGACGCTCGCGCCTTCGAGCACATCGAAGTGGATGGGGCAATGCAGTCGGCTTGGCACGCAGCAAAACTCGCGCGAGATGGGGCTGTAGGTGTACTCATGAAAGGGGCGCTGCATACGGACGAACTTATGTCCATGGTCGTGCACCGTGACGCGGAGTTGCGTGGCGCCACGCGCATGAGCCATGTCTCGTTGTTTGACCTGCCTCGCTACCCAAAGCTTTTGTCGCTGACGGATTGTGGCGTGAACATAGCGCCAGACCTGCATGTGAAGCGGGACATCGTGACGAATGCAGTACGCCTGCTCCAAGCGCTTGGTGTGGCGCGACCGAAAGTTGGTATCGTTGCGGCAGTGGAGACGGTCAATCCGGCGATAAGAGCCACGCTTGATGCAGCGGCCTTGGTACAGATGGCCATTGACGGGGCGTGGCCGGGTGCCATCGTCGAGGGGCCCCTCGGCCTTGATAACGCGATTTCGTCCGAGGCTGCTCGGATTAAGAAGATCGAATCGCGCGTGTGCGGTGATGCCGATCTGCTGGTGGTACCCGATTTGAATTCAGGTAACGCCCTGTACAAGGCCTTTGGATACATCGGCGGCGGCGACTGTGCATCGCTGGTTGTTGGTGCCCGCGTGCCAGTGGCCCTCACTTCGAGAGCGGACTCCATCGGTGCGCGGGTCGCTTCGGCTGCCGCGGCGGTCCTCTCAGGAGGGGCGGTCAATGCGGCGCGGTAGTGTAGCCAACCATGCGGATAACTGCCCTCCCTAGTCTTGTCCAACGAGGTTTGAGCCTGGAGGCGGGCCCGTGATTCCAGCGAGGAATGAGCCTGGAGGAGTGCAGAGGGGGGTGGTTTGTTGCGGCCCGTGGTGGGCTGCTGCGCGGGGCGTCG
>Ga0315907_10003625_pt1 | contig 18012 bp, 21 predicted proteins | sample LakEriMetagenome_3_FD_203525 | JGI IMG/M metagenome (GOLD analysis project Ga0315907, IMG submission 203525) | Freshwater fungal communities from buoy surface, Lake Erie, Ohio, United States - Buoy 12 MA123 | ecosystem: Environmental > Aquatic > Freshwater > Lake > Lake biofilm | place: USA... | reverse complement strand
ACCTGATCTTAGATTTGTTCTTGCAGGAACAAAATCCTTAATCAGTTTAAATAGAGAATTGTCAAAGAACTTAATTAATCTAATATAATCAACTAGATCATAATTATCACTATATTTTTTAAAGTAATCAACTGCTAATGCATCTAAATCAGGATATGAGGTAGCAGATGTATTTATCTGTCTTGGGTCACCTATATATTCTCCTATATTAAAATATCCTAAAGAAGCAATAATATCATCATCAACTTCATTTGTTGGTGAAAATGCTACCTCTAATGCATTCACATCAGGTGTTTCACTTCCACTTGAAATATATTGTTGTTGTATGCTTATATACTGTGATAATATATTACCAGATTGAGTGTAAGCCAAGTTTATTGGAGGAAGACTTTGAGAAACAATTTGAATTTTATCTGTTACTCTATTTCTTAAACCAGCTATAGGTGAATTTAAGAATCTGGTTTCTATATTAGTACTAAACGAATAATCATTTACTAAGGAAAAATCACTATTAGAATTAAATGATTGGGTAGTAATCCAAGAACCTGATATTTTGGGGTGAATTGAAGTAGATCCAGTATATAATTCTCCTCCTAATGAACCTCTAAAAGCTAGATAATCTGCATAAGTATTTTCACCTACAGTATCTACAGAATTAGGATTCATTATAAAATCTTTAAATGAATTTACTCCTAATGGGCGAGTATAATATCTTATTTCTTGAAATGAACCTGTGAAATAACTATATAGTGTAGGTAAGATATTATTTCTATCACCAAAATATGAGCTATCAACTTCTCCATTACCCCAATTATTACCTGAGCTAGTTACAGAGGCTGAAGCTAGAAAACCTATTTGATTTCCATCATAACCATCATATTGTAATTTATTCCCAGCATATAAAGTAAAATTATTTGTATCATCCCAAGTAATCATTACTGACCACCAGTTATTATCATAAAATGGTAAGTATAAACTAGCAGATTCAGCTGGGTAATTAGAACTAGGAATAAAATCTAATTTAGCATATTGATAATAAGGATCAACACTTGAACCAGAATATGAAGCACTAGCATACGCTGAACCAGTATATGTTAATACTAATGATATAGACTCTCCTCCAGAATCATCTGCTTTCCATATACTTTGAGAATATGGAGGATTGTTTAGTAAATCTATATTTTTAAATCTAAATTGAACAGTTTCAGGTGCGGGTGGGATTCCTACACCTCCATTATAAGAAGAAGTAGGCCATTTTGAATTTAGTGCCCATACTGTCTCAACATAACTCCCTTGCGGTATATCTAATTTATAATTATATTGTTGATCAAAATAATCATAAGTAGAAGTATCTTTATCTCTACCTCCAAACTCACTAATTTTTAAAATAGTATCAGGAATACCATAAACATTTATCAAGTTACGTAAACCAGCTACTGTACCTTTTTGTTTTAGTAATAAAGGTAAATTATGATATAAACGCTTATAAATTTCTTTATTAACATCATCTATAGGTTCAAATAAAGCCTCTTGAGATGCGGTGACATAATTAGTAATTAATTCTGTAGGATCACCTAAGTGATAAATAACATCATCTAAGAAATATCCTTCTTCTGGGTATTCAACAATATATGAACCAGTAACATAAACATTTCCATCTATACTTGAAGAAAAACTAGCTGATGGGACAATATTATATCCTGTGAATGCATTATATAAATCATTGGTACTAAAATTGTTTTGGTATATTTTTAAACCAAATGATCTTAAAGCATCAGCCACTAAATCTTTAGAGATACCAAATTCTAAACGGTTATCACCATTATATCTATTTGTTACATCTTTATAATAAAGCCAAATATTATCATAATGTTGACCAATCATATTAATAAAAGTAATATATGGTTGGTTTTGAGAATCATCTCTTAAATAATCAGGAATAGTATTAACTAAATAATCTTGATTATTTTGATCAAATAATGAGGCGCTGTCTATTAAATCATTATACCAAGTAACTACTGTAGTATCTCCACTATATAATAGATCATAAGGGGGTGTACTTGTTCCTTTAGGATATGTTGTTGAGCCAGATTCATAGTATAACCAATATTCATACCCATCAAAATTAGTAGTTATGTTATCTATTTTACTTTGTAATACAGCTACACTCTCAGATACTGATGATGAAGTTGTAAGTTGTAAAGTAGTAATATCAGCATTATATTGCTCTATTAATTGGATTTTATAATAGAAATTCTCAACTCTACTTTGGGCAGATGAGAAATGAATAAAATCTGCGAAATCAGAATAATCTACTCCTATACTAATACTTTTATCTTGTAAGTAAGATAATATCTGTTGTTGAGAAGAAGCTAATCCTGTAGTTAATAATTCTTCATAATTTATATAATTTGATGAATTATTGATTCTATCTTTTAAAGGTAAATCAAAGTTAGGACCTTTAATTGTAGGATTAACAATTAGTGGTACTATTACCTCAGGAGAAAATTGTACATTAAATGCTAAAGGATCAGCTACTTGAGTGACAATCCATAAAGTATCTTTTGTTCTAAATTGATTTGGTAATGCCTCATATAAATTAATTAAAATTTCATATTGGGCTTTAGTATTATCAATTAAGACATTATTAGCTATGATTAAACTGTTACTCCCAAAATTTAAATAAAAATCTTGAAAATATGATGTGTCATCTAATTTAGATTTAAAAGCATTATAAGATGCTTCTAGTTCTGAATTTGATAATATATTAGAGGCAATTTTAATCTCAGTTCTATCAGGTGATATCTCTTTGATATAAAATGCTCTGTTATCTGAATTAGAGTTTAATTCATTATTTAAAAAATTATAAATAACATTATATTCACCATTAGTAAATCCTCTTGATATTAAATTATCTTCTGGATTTATATCTATATTGTATACTAAAGAAGTATTAACAGGTGAATAATTATTAATTATTTTATAATCAAAAAAGTTTTGTTCTGTTACTTGATAAGAACCATTTGCTGATATAATAGTATATTCAACATAGTTATCAGAAGGATTAAATTGTGAAGATATTTCTTCTAAAGGAATTAGATTAATATCTTGATTAGAATAATTTTGAATCTCTAATGTTGCTGGGTTTATATTTGTTATTGTAACTGCCATATTATACTGTAGTCATAGATGATGAGATAGGTATTGTAGTTTGTAAACTCAATATTGTTTGATTAGCGTCTAATAAATTTTGTCTTAATCCTGTTATTTCATCTAATAATAATTGAACATCATCATTAATAGTTGTTCCACCAACATATTCTCCACTTGTTTTTACAATATAAGCATGTGAGTTTATATCTCCTTCTACAGGAATGTCATAAAATATAGTATTATAAAGACTAAAAAACTCCTCAACACTCATTGTATCTTCAATTGGTGGTGCGGGAGGTTGTACTTGTGAGAAAGAAGTATCAATTGTTTTCTCGTAAGCGTCTTTATCAAAAACTATTTTATTTAAAGGATAATTAGCCATTTACTATTTTAAAATAATAATCATTATCAAAAATTATTGTTGAACCATCTATTATAGTTTTAATTAAAATCTTATAATATCTTTCAGGTTCTAAACCATTCATATAAAGTGTAAAATAACTACTAGTTCCATCAGCACTTAATTGAGTGTATTGATTATCAAAATCTATAACAAATTCATTAGTATCTAAGTCTTTTACAGCATAATATGAAGCTGTAGGTAGATAATAATTAATAGTATATAGAGATGAAGTTTGAAATACTCTTGCTGGGTATGTAGGTCTACTATTTACTCTAAATTTGTTTACACTATCTAAATAAAAAGTACCGGGGTTTTCAGATATAGCTATTGTAGCTGTTTGAGTATTTAAAATAGTATTTGTAGAAGAACCTGTGTTAAAAATATAATCTCTCCATCTAAATTCTAATTGCGGAGGATAAATAGTGTGAGTATCATTTGAGAAAAATTTCATCTCAATTTGATAGTCTTCACTATCAATAAACTCAGTAACTTGTTTAGCTATAAATCCATTATTATCTATGGTGCCACTATACCATGCTTTAACCATGTTAGTCACATTCACATCTATATCTCCACTGTCTGTATAAGCAAATGATTGAGTTGAAAATATAGGTAAAACTGTAGCGTTAGCTGAGCCTGTATACCAAGTTCCTCCACCTAATTCTGTTCCATATGAAGCAGTAATATAAGATCCAAATCCACTAGTAGTCCAAGATGTACTACCTGAATAAGCACGGTATGTCCAACTAACTCCATTAGTATATTCAGGTGAGTATAAATATTTTCCTGTACCCATATCCCAAGGGGCAGATACAGGGTAAAATGCTAAAGTAGTAGTTATATTTAATCCTTCTAAATTAGCAACAAATCCTCTAAAATTAGCCTGCCAAGCAGAACCACTAATTTTATTATCAATGATATCATCTATTTCTGTATCTGAGAATTGAACTAAAAATCTACTAGCTTGAGGAGATGAAGATAAACTATTAACTACAGTAGAGGCTTCTAATATCTCATCTAATCCTGTATTTCTACTAGGATATAATGAGTATATAGAAGCATCTTTAGTTGGGAATATTTTATAAACTGCCATTTTTTATTATAAATATAAAAATTATAAAGGTACTACACGACCTACTATATCTGTATCAGGATATTTTACTTCAAATATCATTGGGTCTAATGAAGGATATACTACTCCATTTTGTGTTGCTCCTGATAAGTCATATGCATATTGAGAGTAACCTAAATTTGTTCCTACTTTATTAACAATGTTTACTCCTTTCACAGTTTGAACACCATCAACTTTATCTAAAAGAATATATAAATCTCTTAGCATGATAGGTTCATTTATTTGCCATTTATTAATAGCAAAATAATCTTTTAAAGAAGTAATACATCTAAATATCACTTCATTGTTATTATAATTAGGAAGTACAATTAAATCAAATTCTACTCCAATATTAATTACAAATGCATTTTTTATTTTAATTGAATCATTTATAACTCTATATTGTGATAAGTATGTACTTAAGTTTGTTTTAAGCGCGTTTGAAGCGGTTTTAAGCTTCTTATTATTATCAAACGCCAAGACATATAAATCTAATACTGAAGGCGTTTGACCTGGCAGTATGTTAGCTATTTTTTCTGGTTCAATATATGCTTTAGCTATTGTTCCATATTCTGGAGGTAAACTTAAAGCTCTAACTAAATAGTCATCCTGTGTTACACTTCTTTGCTGAGTCGCAAATGTTGATAAAGCATTAAATCTTATTTCATCATTTGTATCTCCATCTTGACCTCCTGATGCTGCTATTAAGTTATTAACGGCAACTGAGTTAAATACTGTTTGAGCTAATACTGGATCTAAGTTAGAATTTTGGAATTTAATATTTTGAGTAGTAGCTATTCCTGTTAATGAATTAGCAGAAACATTTGATTGAACTCCTCCTCCAGTCAAATATCTTACAGTTAGTGTGGTATTTGAAGGTGAGATACCATATGTGTCTGTATATAAAAAGTTAGCAGGGGCAACTGCTGTTGTTAATAATGATCTTTTATAAGGTAAACCTAAACCTACATTATCTGTATTAGGTAAAATTTCTTCATCATTATTTTGAGTATTAGTACCTGCTCCAAATTGTAATTGTAAAGTTGTAGGTGTAGTAAATCTAGATACAAATCTACGAGGTACTTTTCTTAATTGTAGTAGATATGGAACTTGTCCTTGATCTGTATAAGTGTTAGGATCATTTGGGTTACTATTTTTAATAGTATCATATATCATTTCTTGGGCTAGATAAGGAACTTCATACCAAATATTCCCATCACTATCTGTTATATCTAATACTTGAATAATATTAGAATCATTTATTTCAATAGTTTGAAAACGTTCTGGGGCTCCAAAAGTAAATTGTCTACTCTGGATATTAGCTGATATTGCTTTACGAGTTTTTTTTAATAAATAAAATTCAGGTGTATCTCCATTTATACTATATATAGTTACTTGGGTTGGATCTGCTGAACTAGAGAAAGCAAAATCAATAGGATCTTGTACTAAGAAATTAGAAGAACCTACTGTGTTTGCTGTTACACTTGTATTTTCAGTTATTTGTAAAGCATAACTATAATCAGGAGAATATGTTGAACCAACTAATAGAGAGGGTACTTGTTGATAAAAATCTATATCTACTGTAGACGCCCCTGTAACTTTAGGTCTATAACCTAACATATACGCTAAGGTATATAAATTATTTTGTTGGCGAGTAAATTGAATAAAGTTCTCTTGAATTTGATTATCAAGATAAAAAGACATTACATCTCCCACATACGCTGACATTTCCATAAACATCATGCCTGGTGATGCTGGGGTGAAATCATTATAAGTAGTTGGGAAGTATGTTTTAGTGAATTCTATAAGAGCGGATCTTAGCTCACCAAAATCTTTATTTATATATTTTATGTCTCTATTTTCAGTTGCCATTATAAAGTAATTTGTATAGTCTCAGTTGCGTTGTTTAAAACAGAATAAACCATAACTAAATGTATAGCATTCTGTTCATATATTGGAGAAAGTGTCAATTGATCAATTCTAACTGATGGAAAGTATTTTTTAATATCATTAGTTAGTTTCATTTCTAAGGCACTTAAAGTATTTGGGGTTACTTGTTCAAATAATTGTGCTCTTAAATTAGCTCCAAATGTTGGATTTAATACTCGTTCTCCAGTGTTAGTTAAAATATAATTTATTATATTTGATTTTATTTGATCTAATGTAGTAAATGTTTGAGTAAATACTGAAGGACTAGAAAATGGAATAGCCACACCAACAGCTACACGTTGGTTTATATCTAAAGGATGTTGGTTGGGTATTCTTATTGCCATTATTTATTCATTAAATTCATTATTTGATCTAAATTTACTTCACCTGAAGGTAAAGAAGAGCCATCACCCATAGTATTAACTGGAGGTGGAGTGTAAGAAGGTTGAGCGTGAGAAGAATTAGCAGTTATTGTTGTTTCAAAGTCTCCACCTATCATATTTCTTAGGTTACGTTTAACATCAACGGGAATTGGTGTTTTAGTATGTTGAATGTTTTCAGAGACAATTGTTTTAGGAGAACGAACTGCTTCTAAGAGTATTTCTTTCATTTCTTCTTGAAATACTTCACGTACTGCTTCTTTAATTAATTTTTTTAGAATATCTGATTTCATATTAATAAATATTTGATTATTCAGCTGTTAAATTAGGATTTGAATCAATTATGAATTTTAGTTGATCTATTAGTACTTGTGGGTTTGAAGCAAATGAAGAATCTGTTTTTAATACAGGAACTCCTTGTTTACTTAAAGCTTGAGCATATCTTCTTGGATATTTACTTTGATTAACTTCATCCAATTGTAATTCTAATTTAAAGCCTTTATATGTTAAATTATTTTGAGTTTGAGCTATTAATTGAGATTGATTATTAAGTAAATTAATCTCATTGTTTATTTCAGTGAATGGTATATCTTGATCTTGGGCGCATTGTTGTATTAATACATCTAAAATATTTAATAAATTTAATGATGAACCTAATAATGAACCAAAAGAAGCTGCTGTTATATTTAATTCATTTATAACTACTTTTCCTGTATTTAATCTTGTTTGTAGTAAATCCACAGCCGCTCCAATAGTTTCTGTAGCACCTGTTGTTACTGGGGGTAATCCTAAAATTGGGATACCTGTAGCAGGATATGGGATTGCTTTAATAACATTTATTCCAGTTTGTACTGCTGTTATAATACTATTAGTACTATCTGAAGTTTTATTAATAGTTTTTACAGTTTGGTACATGTTATTAATCTGAGTAGCAGTACTATTTCTTTTATTAATTAAAGAAGATATAGTTGTTTGACTTGGACATACTACATACTCTTTAAGTTCTTTTATTATAGGTTCAGTTACTTGAGGGTCTGCTCCTGGTTTAAGTAATTCAGGATTACTAACAATAAATTGAACCGCTGTTGAACCAAAAGGTGTTAATTGTTTTATAATAAAAGGTATTAACCTAGACTGTACTTCTTCTTTTTTATTATTAAAAATATTAGTTAATTTAGCTTCAATTGGTAAAGTAGAAGATAATGTTTTTTTTATTATATCTAACTTTTGGTTATTAAGAGTTTGATTAACTTGGGAAGTAGCAATATTTGTAACATCTGGAGCCTCAGGTAGAGTTATTCTAGATATTTGAAAGGTTAAATTATTATTAGGATTTATTATATCTGCCATTATGTTTAGTTGTTACATATTTTAAATTCAAAAACAGATTGTTCCACTATATTTCCTGCTGAGGCATTTAAAATAAAAGATTCATTATTTCCAATATTGTCTAATTTTATGACAGTATTTTCTCTTTTAATTAGAATAATATACATATTATTTGTATCAAAATTTTCTAAATCAAAGAATAAGTAATTTAAAATCTCTTCAGTAGTATCATTTTCTAAAATTTTTTGGTTTTCATCTGCTTTAGTTTTTCCTTTTGCTCTTGCTTCCCAAATATAAATAAATCCTAATAATTGGCCTTTAATATCTGCGCCATCTTCTATAGAAAGTCTATTAAAAATTTCTTGTACTTTTTTTATGTCTACTTTTGTTTTTATCAAGTCATTATCATTTTTTAATATATATTGATCAAATAAAAGTAATTTAAGATAAACTATAAATCCCCAAGCATCTATAAATGATACACTAGAATTTATAGTATAATAATTATTAAGTTTTTTATTAATACCAAATCTATCTGGGAACTCTTTAGCGTTTATAGTAATTGTAGTAGAATTTGGAGGTTTGATTAATGTTAAATCTACACTTTTAAGATTTTCACTTGTTTCTGTATACTCACATGTTGCTGTGATAAGTCTAGCCTCTAATCTAACATATTGGTCTGGGATGAAATTCTTTATATCATCACCTTGTGTATACTTAATCTCACCTACTCTTATATCAGATACAATATTTGGAGGTGTTAATCCATTTTCTTTAAAAAAATTATTTATATATGTTTTTAAAGAATTAGATCTTTTTTCAGATAATGTTTTAGCAATTAGTTCAGGTGTTTTAAAAGTATTTGTGTTAGGGGGTCCAGCCCAATTAGGATTTATATCTCCATTTTCTAAAAATTCTTCTCTATCATAGTTAGGAACTTGAGATTCAGACGCTACAATTACTATTTCATAATTACTTGTTCTAGGAGTACCTGTGGCATCAAGTATAGGTCCTTGGTTATTTTTTACAAATTCTTGAACATTAAATAATTCCCAGTATAATCTTTCTTGATCTTTAGGATTTAATGATGAGATTAAATATTTTCCAGCATCAAAACTATTTTTAAGATCTATTAATCCACCATATACTGGATTAATAAGTGTTCTTGGAGGAAAATATGCACCTGTAGGTTGAGGATTAGATATACTATATAATATGTAATTTTCTTTAGATACAGTTATAGTAGATCCTGATGGATTTATATCATTTGGGGTTAAAATATTAAATGTCCCATTTATATCTGTTGTAGTTTTTTGAGAAAAAGATCCTGATTTAAGAACTACTCTAGCTCCATCTAATTTTTTACCATTATTTGTATATATTGTCCCTGTAAATCTTTGAGCCATATTATATTGTTTTTACTTGTTTAGAAAGTAAATTTTTACCATTAACTATATTTAAAATAGATTTATTTAATGTTTCAGCGTCACAAGCTATAGCTGATAAAGAAGCTATTGGGGCTCCAGTAGCATCTGTAGCTGTTTGAAATGCTATATTAAGTGTTCCTAAAAATGAAGCTATTTCTCCTAATAAAACATTTAAATTTTCACCTAAAACAAGAGATTGAAGTTGAATATCTTCTGCTCCTGTAGTAGAACCTAAATATACTTTTGGAGCTACTAATGCTATTTGAGTCGCTCCATCTACATTAACTGATGTGTTACTTGTTAAATGAATAGATTTAACCGCTCCTAAAATTATAGAATCATTTTTAGCGTTAAATACTAAACGTCCTGAGTTTAAAATAATTTGTTCTCCAGAGTATGTTCTAACTGCCTCAGGTGGTGTACTTTTCCTATATGAATCTTCTCTACTACTAGCTGGTAGTAATGGAATTTGTTGGGTAGAAGTTAGGTAAATAGATGATTTATCATTATTTATATCTTCTAATGTTGGTACCCAAGAATTACTATTATCTTCAACATTAAGTTGATTACTTGATTGTCCATTTCTAAGTATAAAAATAGGTGAGCCATTTTCTCCAGCTGCAGACCATGGATTAGGTATTTTAGCATTATTAACAGTTGAACCTAATCTTATAGAATTACTAAATCGTCCTTCATAAATTATATCACCTTCATAAGGTAATAAAGGATAATTATTTATAGTATTATTCTCATTAAATGTTTGACCTAAATTTATATTTGTAGAAGAATCACTAATCTGTCTTACAAATCCAGCATCTGCTTTTTGATAATCATCTGTTCTACTATTTGGATTTATAATTAAAGGTAAAGCATTATGTATTGGACTATTCCATATATTCACAGGAGGAAAATAATACCATGATATTGAGGTAGTACTTCCTTCACTATTAACATCTGATGCTCTTGTTAAAGTAACTATTTCTTCTTTTAATGGATAATGTTTAATATTAGGAAATAATGGGTAAGCATTAGCATCAGTTATAGGAGTAGCGAATTCTGGGTTTGCTACTATTTCAAAAAATATAACACCAATACTATTCCACTCCCCAAATTCAGTAAATCTAGGATGGGAATTATCTAATATTATATCTTTAACTCTAGCTGATATTGTGCTAGATGATTCTCCCGCAGTAGAAGATGATCCATTCTCTTTTTTAGAAGAATTAGATAAAAATCCTGATGGGCCAAGCATTTGAGCCATTACTTATCCTCCTCTTTAAACTTATCTAGTTCTGCTAGTAATTGAGCTTTTTCTTCTTCTGAAATTCCAAATCCACCATCAGCAGAATTACTATTGTTACTCATTATACGTTGTACAATAGTAGCCATTTTAATTAATTGTTCATCATTCTTGACACCTATTTCTAAGTATTCTTTAATTAAAGGAACAATTAGTGTAGCGTCACCTATCTCTTGTACAAGGGGTTTTAATTCAGATATTAAAGCTGATATTTGTTTATCTTTTTTCTTTTGGTTATTATAAATTTCCTCTAGTAAATCTGAGAATTTCTTGCCACCAAATATGTTATTTTCTAAAGCACTCATGTGTAGTCATTTATTATAAATATGAACATTAAAAATTTATGTATCCATATTCTAGATAAAATAAATAATGCTCTTTAAATACATCATATAATTTATCTGATATTTTAGTGATTTTAGGGGTTTTAACATCGATAATCTCTCTAATGTATATATACAGTGCCTTCTTATTGAAGACGTCTATATTGTCTCTTTTACGAAATAATTCTAAAACTGCATCTGCTACTTTAGCATCATTTTCTTTAGGAAATAAAGTGTAAATATTTTTAGTGCAATACTCTACATACTTATCCATGAATATTTCTAGTTTAGTATTACTAGGAATATCATCGATAACATAGCTATGTTTTTCATCAGATTCTAAAATATCAATAGGAGCTTTATCTACTCGTTTTTTATAATTTTTATTATTAGAATTGATTAAGTAACGTTTAGCTATTGTTCCAAAATATGAATATGCCTTTGCTCCCTTACTAGGATCGAAACGATGTATTTTTTGAAGTAAAAACTCTATTACCTCATGTTGTAGATCTTCAATGTTATCTACCTCAGTATAATAAAATTTAAAAGTATGAATTATGTTTTCTGTTAATTTAAAAAAAGCATAATGGATACGGTCTCTATATATTCTACTTCTTACTTCAAAATCTGTTGTATTATTATATAACACAATTGCATCTTCAGTGTCTTGAGTAAAATATTGTACTCCTTTTTTCTTAGGTTTTTTAACTGCTATTTCTTCGTTCATAAATTTTTAACTTTGAAACTATTTAAAGTTTCTTGAATTTGTTTAACAGACTGAAAGAAAAAACCTACTTCATCATCTGATTCAAAACTACCTCTAGAATCTACTTCTTTAAGTTTTTTATCTGAGAATTCAATTATGTCTGATAGTTTGTTTAAGTAAACCATATAACTGGTTAAGATGTCTTCTTGTTTTTCAAGTTTTCTAAGAAGATTAAAGGTCGCGTATCCTAAGATAGCGACCATTATTATTAATATAATTACTAATGTTATCATAAATTATCTAACATATCCATTAAGCCCTGAGATTTAACATTACTTAATGCTTTAGTTTTAATTGGTTGTTTAGTAGAAGGAGTAGGAGTTGATTTTCTTTCTCCTCTAAATTTAGGGTTCCATTCTCTTTCAAATTCAATTCTAGCAGCCATTAAGTCAGCTTGATGAATGATATGAATTAGAGAAGTACGAGGTTTAGTTTCTGGTGACCAAGACATCAAATATGATTTATTAGCATCGTCATATAAACCATCATGTAGTTTAATAGCTAACCACTCGTTACGAGTCATCATAATGCCATTTGATGTTAACATATGGATTCCTCTGTCTGGAACAGACATAAATTCTAGACGATCATTGAATTTATAATCTTCACCTAGTTTCTCTCTTCTCCAATTATCATCTTGAGGAATATAAGCTTCATTATTCTCATCACCCATTTTTCCTAAATCATGATTGATAGCTGAGAATACTAATTCTTCAACAGAGTAAGTAGAAGCGTCTACTCCCATTTCTTCCCATACTGAATGTAATTTAAGTGCTCCTTGAACTACTCGGTTAACATGTTCTACGTAACCACCTGGGAATGCATTATGGTATTCTTTTTTATGAGCCGCAGGCATCATCATAATGCGCTCAGCGTATTTTTCATAAAATTCTAGTAATTGGTCTTTTCTATCTCCAGTAATATATGTTTCAATATTACCTAGAAATTCTTCCCAATTCTCTAAAATTTGTTCTGCTGTTAATTTCATAATTATTGATTATAAGTCATTGGTTCACTTTCAACATACAAACGAGCTTGATCAATTGCCTCACGCATTTCTTCAAGTACCTTTAAGTAATCTTCAATTGGTTGTTGTTGTTTGATGATAAAGTTTAACTTCTGAGTCCCTGATTCTAATTTAGTCAGTTGACGTAATACACTTTCTCTGTTTTTCATTCTTATTGTTTTTATTGTTTCTTAAAACCCGTATTCATATTATAATGATAGAAAAATACAGGGCCAAGTTATTTTTGAAAGAGGTTTATTGTGTCTTGAATTTGTTTCAAGAAAGCACATTTCTCATATTCCTCTATAGTCTCAAAGTATGAGAGTGAGTTTTTTAAAGATGTGATAAAGTATTCATCTGAGTAGATTTTTAATACTTCCACATGCATTGGATCACTTACATCTAGTTTTGATAAGTTATCATATGCTCTAGTATAAACCATGTAACTACTAGCTCTCTCAATATCATCCATATCCAGGTCTTGATTAGATGTTTTAAAAAATAATATTATTTGTTTTGTGAACACTTCATAATTGGAAATTAATTTCTTAAACATTCCAATCCACATGATTGGTCCTTCAAATGTCATTTGAGTAGACTCATTAACTTCATCTTCAGGCCTAAAAACTTCAAAAATCTTATTTATATCCATATATATACATATAGTTAAAATGGGAGAATAACGGACTTAAACGTCTTATTATAAATTTATATAGCAATATCATATAGAATAAAGATAGCGGTTTAAAACCGCTTATCTTTTTCTTTTAAAGTGGACGTTCTTTAACGGGTTATTATTTAATTACTTGTTTAGCCCCAGTTAGACCTGTTGCTTTATCAAAGCGTGAATCTGTATACGAACGACATTCAGCCATTTGTTTATAGATTTCTTGCACTTCAAATTGCGTTTGACGTTCTGTATCGCTGATAGTTTTATAAACTTGTTCAAAGTTGTAATTTCTATCTCGATTATTACTTTCTATCCACTCGTGGGTGGATTTTAATTCAAGTGTTAATTTGGTAATCTTAACTATACTCCAAACAATCACAGCTATAATAGCGGCTGCAACAATCGAGAGCATACCTAAAACAAAATACATTGTTTCCATAATTTGTTTCTCCTTTACTTAAAATATCAAAGAACATCCACTTGTGCGCCCTCCTGGAATCGAACCAGGCACCTACTGATTATGAGTCAGTTGCTCTAACCGAATGAGCTAAGGGCGCGAATTTTGTAGTCATGAGAGGATTCGAACCTCTACACTATTTCTAGCACCATTACTGGTCACGTCTATCCATAAGTCCGTCGACTATTCCGCCACATGACTATTCATGATTAGGCTACATATGTCATAGCCAAATCATATAATTTCGCATTCAAATCAATGTCTTGTTTGAAGTTCTTGATTTTACGAGCTTTTCTAAGCTTAGTACCTGAAACGTACTCAAACATACCATGTGTAAGTTTTTCTTGTACTACATTAAATATACTCCATAAATCATCACCACTGTCTTCAGTACGAGTTGGAGTAATTAAACTCGCATAATTAATAGTAATGTTTTGTAGTTGTTCTGCTCCAAAACGAATCTCAGCTGCTTTCTTGGCAAACTCTTCAATTTGTTTTTTCTGCAATTTCTTTTTCTTAAACTTGTTCATTGAATCAACTGTGAGTGGAAGACTTTCTACCATCGTGTTAACTACTTTTTGCAATTCTTTAAAATCGTAACCATAGTGACGAATTTTTAGATTCTCAAATTCCTTAGAACAAATTACAAGACCATTTTCACAAACCATTCTAAACAATCCAGCTGTGAAAGTAAATGCATTTTTACCATCATGACTATTAGTTAATAGTACTTGTGGCCAAACATGATCACCATCTTCACCTTCAATAAACAAATCTGGATTTCTAAACACTACTAAGTGTTTTTGATAACCATCACCCTTACGAGCGCGGACCTGTTTAGCATCTACTACACCCCAACCTAACTGTTTCATATCATCAATGATTTGTTTGGTTGAAATATGAGCATACTTTTCACTAGTACCTGGAGCACCTTTATCGGTGAACACAGACTTTGCTTTTTCTTTAATCTCAGACTCTGTGAGAAATTTTGTGTTTTGAATATCTAGCATAACCTTTATTTTTATTAAATATAATTTATTTATTTTGTAAAGCCAAACTTTTATTTAAAGTGTTTCAACTAAAAAGCACATTCTATTTGTTGCTTCTTGTTTCTTAGCTCTCAAATCAAATCTGTATGGCTCCATGTTCAACAGATAATCATAGTATTTGATTTGTTTAGCGAAGTGTTTTAACTTCTCAGATGTTGTACCTTCAATTTCACCATCAACTACTTCTTCAATAGGTGCCAATTCAACTTTAACAGTTGCTTTTCTACCTCTTTTTTTAGGAGTACCTGTGATATCAAATGTTGGTCCTTTAGCCTCTTTTGGATCTTTTTTACTTGTTCCTGGTGGGCGACCTTTTCTTTTTTTAATTTCTTCTTCCATAACCTTTATTGTGTTTTTTAATTATGATTAAATATAACATCCCTTTTTGACAAAGCCAAACCAAATGTTACAAATTTATCAAAATTGAGTAAATAATAAGTGACATAATAAGATGTGAACCACCTTCAAATACTTCTGTAGCTACATCTGTAACACCACCATTTTTATGGATTTTGTATGCTCGTCTTCCGATTACAATCAAAATAATAGTTGCGATTCCTGTTACCATGTTATTATATTTTTATTAATTATTATATATAAATATAACATCTATTTTCCCGGAAGCCAAACAAAAGGTACAGAGATTTACTAGAACGTTGATTTATAACATTCTAGTTAAAGTAACGTAGATTTAATTCCATTTCCCGTTTGATTCAACACAACTATAGCATTCTCAGTACGGAGAATAGCGGCTTCTGGCTCATCACCAAACGCTAACTCTTTGGTAAAATACTCAGAATTTTCATCAATTAAATCAGCTATATTAGATCCAGGATCATTTTCATACTCATCTATTAAGTCAAATAGTTCTTCATTATTACTATTGAAACTATAGACCCATATTTCACCTGTTACAATTTCCATTCCTGAAACTAGGGAAGCTAACTTTTCAACTTCAGCTGGTGGATTAAGAGTAGCCATATATCTGTCTACAACTGATGATACTTCATCATTTGCCGCATCATCAGCACTCAATGGGATATACATGTTTAATGCCTCAGCTCCAAAGAACCCACCTTGTTGTTTAACAAGAGGAATGATTTTACTTACCCATAAGTTTCTACTACCCTCATATAATATATCATCCGACATTAAAGTACCATATGCTTCTAAAACCATATCATAAGCTAATACTCCTACACCTTTACCTCTATATGGTTTAGTAATATATGAGAGATACACTTGTGCTCCTTGAACCTTATAAGCTTTAGTAAATTTATAATTAGCATATACTTTTTGTACTTCAATAAATCCAACTATATAGTCTTTAAAGTTGTTTGCAGCTGGGTTAATAATATATAATTTACCATAAAACGAAGATGGTACTGCTAGTTGATAACCATCTTTATCACTAATAATTGTCTTTTTAAATTTATTGAATGTAGAAGGATCAACTGTTTTATCTAAATCAAGATCAGTTTTATCTAAATCAATACCCATGAACTCCATAAAGAAAGCTTCATAAACATAATTATCGTCTACAGAATCCTCTAATTGCCCCTTACGAAGTTCTATTTCATCTAATAAGTCAACCAATTTTATCATATCGATAAATATTTAGTGCTCTAAATTAAATATATAATTTAAATAGTCTTCTTTATCCTCATCATCAAATATATTATCATCCATAATTAATTGAACTAATTCAATCAACGTCTCAGCATCTTGGACTTGTTCCATGACTGTTGCTTTATCCTCTTTTATATCACCTAACTGTTCAGCTAGAGATATAATTGAGTGAATATGTTTATTATTTACTTCAACAAGTAGATCATGTTGGAGGTTCTCTTCTTTCTGTTTGAAGAAAGTATTAACCCAATTGAGTGCTTTTCCTTGATTATTTTTCATTGTTTCTCCTTTACAATTCCAATTAATTTTTCCTCTGCTTCTTCTGGTGTGTAACATTCCCAATGTGGATATGGGGCTTCAAAACAAAGACAAATAATCCTAATTTCCCATGGCTTATAATCTCTATTTGGATAAGTCATTGTCATAGATGAAAACTCTCCAAAAACAGAATATCGTTCTCTAATTTGTTGAGAGAAATCTTCACCAGAAAAATAACCACCTGTTGTATCTATTTTTAGAACTTGAATGTAATCAACTTTCTGAGCCACACATGTTGTTACTACAAATGTAAAAATTACTGTTGCTAATGTTTTCATATTCTTATTTTTTTATTATATATAAATATACGTATATATCTTGTCGAGGCCAAACATTTTATCAAAGGAGTTTTTTAATCTTTACGTAAGGTGATTCAAAATGGTTATTTCGGAATTGTGTGTGGTGTTTGTGGGGTGTATATATGTATATACGATCGGCGCGTAAAGGTTATGTTCGATCTGTTTTTACGCATATTCCACAGGAAGACCACGTACACGGTTATATGGATATCAGCGCGCATGGGAGCGTATCATATCAGTACCGTATATGTACATACCGTGTACACACGTACCCTCACAGGTGTAGGGAGATCAAGAGTGTACTCTTTTACCTCCCCAACATTTTAAAATCATCTTATTTTGTTGACCCATCTATTACTCTATATTGACCATTGACCACTCGGTCTTCATAAGTGAAACCAGCTCCATCATACTCAGGACCTATGTCTTCACCATCATAAAATTCATCACAGTCAGTTGGTAT
>Ga0315907_10003620_pt1 | contig 18032 bp, 11 predicted proteins | sample LakEriMetagenome_3_FD_203525 | JGI IMG/M metagenome (GOLD analysis project Ga0315907, IMG submission 203525) | Freshwater fungal communities from buoy surface, Lake Erie, Ohio, United States - Buoy 12 MA123 | ecosystem: Environmental > Aquatic > Freshwater > Lake > Lake biofilm | place: USA... | reverse complement strand
AGCTTTGACTTACAATAGCGGTATCGAGCTCAAACTGCTCACCGCAGGAAATCGTTACTGAAGCAGGGATATACGTAAAGAATGGATCGACACTATAATCAATCGAAACAACCTGCTGCGCGGTAGACACATTGCCACAGGCATCAGTAGCTGTCCAAGTGTTTGTTGTCGTTGAGCCGCACTCCAATTGCGTTACAACAGTGTTTGAAGTGAGCGTAAAATCACTGCAGTTGTCGCTCGCTGTTGGCGTACCCGACGGAACTTCATCACCGCAGTTGAGATTGGCACTGAGAGGAACTCCTGTAATAGCAGGGGCCTCAGTGTCTGCTACTTGTACAGTCCATGTGCGTGATACACTGTTGCCACAATCGTCCGTAAGCACATACGTGCGAATCAATGTGTAATTAGCATCACATATTCCGGCTATAATCTCTTCACTCTGCGTGAGTATCGTATTGACACAACCCGCGTTGTATTCAACCACCGGGTTGAGCGAGAATGCTTCGGAACAAGTGATTGCAGCATCAGCAGGGAAAGTGGTGAACTCCGGAGCTCCCGATTCCGTAATCGTATAAATCGTCTGCTGCGCTTGTGCCGTATTTCCGCAACCATCCGTGGCTGTGTATGTGCGCACGATGACGCCGGGACAGCCCTGCACAAGAACCTCATCACTAAAACTTACAGAAACATTCGAGCAATTATCGCTTGCGGTTGCCGACAAAGAAGCAAGAGCTGAGCAATCAACTGTCACAGGCGATGCGACAAAGTCAAACACAGGAACTTCGTTATCAGAAAACTCGAGTGTTTGATCAAACGTAGAAGCATTTCCACATGCGTCAACCGCAACCCAATGGCGAATAATGCTGCCTTCGCATGGCTGCTGTCCGATTACCTCATCAGAATAGGTAACGCTAACATCCGAGCAATCATCTTCTACAACAGGATCAGATCCGTTTTGTGTAATAGCTCCACAAGTCAATACAATGTCTGTAGGCGCCTGAAGAAATACCGGTGGTGTATTGTCAGCGATCACTACCAACTGCTGCGCTGTCGACACATTACCACATGCATCCATTGCTGTCCAGATTGTAGTAGACGTTGAACCACATTCCTCTTGAGTTACAATCGTATTCGATGTGAGAGTGAAATCACTGCAGTTGTCGCTCGCTGTTGGCGCACCTGATGGAACTTCATCGCCGCAATTGAGGGTTACACTGAGAGGCACTCCAGTAATGGCAGGGGCTTCAGTGTCTGCAACTTGCACAGTCCATGTGCGCGATACACTATTGCCACAATCGTCTGAAAGCACATACGTGCGTAATAATGTGTAATTAGCAGCGCATGACCCTGCTATGATCTCTTCGCTCTGTGTAAGCGTTGTGTTGACACAAACCGTGTTGTATTCAACTACCGGATTGAGGGTGGCTTCGTCCGAACAACTGACTGTAGCGTCAGCAGGGAAAGTGGTGAATTCCGGAACACCTTCATCCAAAAGGTAGATAACTTGAGAGACCTGGGAGGAATTGCCACATCCATCTGTCGCTGTATAGGTCCTATTGATAATACCCGGACAACCGGCAATTTGAACATCGTCCGTGAATGAGACGTTCACGGAAGAGCAAGCGTCTGTTGCACTTACAAAAGTGTTGTTAGACTGAAGACAGGTAACATACACAGGAGATTCTACCGCACCAAAAACCGGAGCAACGTCATCCAATCTCGAAACAACAGACTCTGCGTATGCTACAGCACCGCATGCATCTTCGGCTCTGAACAAATACGTAAATTCTGAAGTTCCACAAGCCGGATCAACATTTTCACAAACCTTGTCCACGTTGATGTCTCCATTACCATTCACGCTTGCGCCATTAAAGGTGCCCGTGTAGGTAAACCAGCCGCTCAAACCTTGATTAGCGTTTTTGTTGTTGGCACCCAATCCCACTTGGAATCCGAAGTAGTAATTCGCAGGCATGTGCTGCAAGCTCAGCTCCGAGCCTTCGAGAACACCAATACCTGTAAAATGTGAAAACACAGGGTTTAATTCGTAGTAAGACCAATTGATATAATTCGACCCGGCAAGACCGAAATCATCCTTATAGTTTCTTCCCAAAGCCGACCATTCAGACCAATCGCGCCCATTTTCAAAAAACACATCCACATTCATTTGCCAAGTGGAATTTGCTGCGTTTTGAATCGTGCCTGTTAAACGTCCTGTGCCATTGGCATAGAACACAAGACTAGGGTTTCCAATGAAATTCCAAGCAACAGAAGGAGCAGCCAACACAGGCAACCAAACTGCCCAATCGATACCCGGACCAAAGGCCGTTGACACGGAGCAAGTGGAAATAGGGCTTCCGGTTTCTGCGATGAACGTATTTACCTGAACATTTCCTGGGCAATCACTCAAAGCGGTTACCGTTTCGGCTGAAGGCAGGTCATCTTCACAACCAATAGTCGTGTTCGACGGCAAATTAACAAACGTGGGCTGTGCAGCAAGACCAATAAAAATTAGGCCCAGCAAAAAGGAAAGCCCAATGCGAAGATTGGCTGAGCGGAATAGCCAACTGAATGGAGAGAACTGTGACATGCTTTAAAATTAGGATTGGTAAAGATGTTAAATAACCGTTTCTAACGTAATTCAACAATCAAATAAACATTAAAACGATAAATGGTTATAACCGAAATCTGAATGTTATTAACCGAATACAAACTCAAAGAAAGAGATCATGGGTCAGGCGCTCCTTTAAGCTGAAAAGGGCAAAAAAAAGCCGACTCTCAGGGTCGGCTTTTGAGGAGATTTCATTTTATGATTTCTTCTTGTCAAGAACTTCATCAATCATTCCGTATTCTTTGGCCTCTGAAGCAATCATCCAGTAATCGCGATCGCTATCTGCCCAAACCTGATCGTATGGTTTTCCGCTGTGATGCGAAATAATATCATACAATTCCTTTTTCAACTTTTGAATTTCCCTCGCAGTAATTTCGATATCACTCGCCTGTCCGCGGGCTCCTCCCAACGGCTGGTGAATCATTACGCGTGAATGCTTCAGGCCGGTTCGCTTGCCTGCTTCTCCTGCGCACAACAATACAGCGCCCATAGAAGCCGCCATGCCGGTGCAAATGGTCGCTACATTGGGGTTGATGTATTGCATGGTGTCATAAATTCCAAGTCCTGCATATACACTTCCACCCGGTGAGTTGATATAAATCTGAATATCCTTTTTCGCATCAGCACTTTCCAAAAAAAGTAACTGCGCCTGAATGATGTTTGCGATGTAATCGTCAATCTCAGTACCTAAAAAGATAATTCTATCGGCCATTAATCTGGAAAATACATCGACCTCGCGGAACGGCATGTTACGTTCTTCAATTACGGTTCTAGTCATGTTCTCCGGCCCATATACGTGGCTGATTACGTCATCGACTACGGTACCGCTTATGCCATGATTAGCTGTAGCGTATTTTCTGAATTCTTTTCTATTCATCATATTAAACGGTTGTTGAGTATTGGCGCAAATTACTAGCGAGACATCAAACGGAAGAAACTAAAAAACAGAAGATGTTCACAACGAAATGATCACGATTAAGCCCCAAATTAATCATGGGCTAAGCTGTTGCACAGTTTTGTGTTTATCTTGCGCTCATGAAATCGTTGCTATTAATCACTTTACTCGGAATCTCCGTGCATTTCAGCGGCCAGTTCATTCCGGTCAATGTAAAGCTTGATGCTAGTTTGGGCACTCATTTCATGCACTCGCAAATGACCGATGGTTACAAGTTGGAGAAAGTGATTCCACACAGTTTCTCTTCAGGTCTAAGCTACCTGCTTAAAGAAAACTTGTACGTAAGAGGTGAGTTGGGAGTAAATCTAAATCGCGCGGCTGCTGGCTCTGAGTATTTTCGAAACGATTACTTCCGTTCTACAATTGGAGTTACATCCGATTTATTGAAGCTGCAATTTAAAAAAACCCGAGGACAGCGTAATGCCGTTCGCTTATGGCAAGATAATTTTAAAGTCTATGGGTTCGTCGGCTTCGGGCTCAGTGCCATGATTAACAACATGAAATTCCCTGCCGATTACAACAAGCGTATTTACGTCTATGATTACATGGCCAATTTCTGCGCTTCTCTAACCCCCACCTTTCAAATCAATCGATATAATGCGGTTTTTCTAAAGGCAACGATGATTGGTCATATTCGACAGGCATACAACACGGATATGATGGCCAACAATGACAATCTCGGCTTCGATGGTGGGTTCATGACGATGCATATCGGTTATTTGTTTACTCCTTTCAAATCGATGTCTGGAGCGCGCACCGTCAATTAATTTTAATTCCCTATGCCCTTTCAACTTGCCATTGACAGAGGCAATTCGAGAACGAAAGTGTCGATTGCAGAGGAAAATGGCTCGATTAGCCTCTTCCCTGCGTTCAAAGAAGAAGCTCTTGAAAATGAGCTAATGCGCATTATTCGTGAATACACCATTGAACGCTGTATCGTCTCCAATGTTCGTGATAACAGGTTGCGCCTTCCAATTAAATACCTTTCACTCTCCCATTTACTGAAGTTCCCATTCACCATTGCATATAGCACACCGGATACTGTCGGGCACGATAGACTTGCCAACATGGCAGCAGCATCCATTCTATTTCCAGGCGAAAATGTGTTGGTAATCGATTGTGGTTCCTGCATAACCTATTCACTCCTGGTTGACAATAGCTTCGTCGGCGGCTCCATTTCACCAGGCATTCAAATGCGATATAGATCACTGAATCATTTCACGGGCAAACTTCCGCAAATTGAAAAGCTAGGTACGCTTCCCGGTCTCATTGGCAAATCCACTCACGACTCCATTTGCTCTGGGGTTGAGTTCGCCATTATTACGGAAATCACTGGTATGATTGAGGCATACCAGGAAGAAATTGGGCAGCTAAAAATCGTTCTAACCGGGGGCGATTATTCATTTTTTGAGAAGTACGTGAAAAGTCCGACTTTTGCGGACGCTCACTTAACCCAGATTGGCCTTCATGAAATTCTTCGCATCAATGACTTCTAAATTACTTCCACTTGTTTTCTTAGTTGGTGCACTGAATTGTTTGAATGCTCAGTATAACCCTAACTCAATCTATTCGAGATTTGGCCTAGGTTTAATTGACAATTCCGGAAATGTAACTCACTTTGGAATGGGAGGAATAACAGCTCCCAGCTCCGACCCGGTAGCACTCAATTTAGCCAACCCTGCCTCCTATTCCTTTCTTGAAGTAACCAATCTGCAAGCCACACTTAAAGGGGCGTACACAGAGGCTTCCAACACTGCAACAACCACCAACTACCTGAATGGCCAAGTACATGAACTGAGCATGGGTTTCAAGAAACCGAACACCAAGTGGGGAATGGCATTTGGTCTTACGCCTTATAGCTCCGTTGACTACCGTTTTACTTCAAAAGATACGCTAAATGATTCACTCACCGCCAACTATAATTATGTCGGTAGAGGAGGCATCAATAAAGCAACAATTGGTTTTTCAAGGGTTTTTCGCTTTGGGGCCAAGAACAAAACCGATAGCTTAAAACAGCGCGTGCAACAAGTGTCGATTGGCGTAAACGGCAACTACTTGTTTGGCAATATCAGTCGTGAAAATATTGTTGTGTTCAATCAGATTGAACACTATTCCACGATAGAAAACTATAACCTTTGGGTGAAAGGTATCGCTTTGGAAATGGGGCTCCAATACAAAGTCAATATCAGAACACGGCGCGACCCACAAAATAGAATTATTGGCGGATCCGTATTGCAAGTCGGCTTGACGTATAATGCCACTTCTAACCTTTCGGCCGAGTACAGCGCGTTGCTATACTCTCTCCGTTTGAGCTCAAATTTTGCATTTCGAGACACCACCCGCTTCATAGATGCGCAAGAAGGCAAACTTTCTCTGCCGCAAAAAATTCAAGTTGGCTTTGCATACAAGACCTACCATAAGAAATGGGGCTCATTTACCTTTTGTGGTGAATACAAATCACAAAAATGGACCGACTTTAAATTGGACCTTTCTGAAAACGCTCGCCTATACAATGGGTTAATCAATGCCAACGGTGTAGCAGCGGGAATTGAATACAAACCAAATGCAGATGTACGTAATACCATTTTTAATAGAATGTATTACCGAGTAGGTTACCGGAACCACCAATCCGAGCTTGCCATCAATGGTGTTCGCATTAGTCAAGCAGCCTATAGCGCAGGACTTACAATTCCAATTATTCGATCTCAATCACGCTTACATTTAGGAGTCGAAAGTGGAAAACGCGGCACAACTGCCGCTGGGCTAGTCGAGGAAAAACAACTGGGCTTTATGATTGGACTCTCGCTCACGCCCTCCGCATTTGATCGCTGGTTTCGTCAAATTAAATACGATTAAATAAGGACATGCGAAGAGCTTTTGTTTTGATTCAAGCACTTGTCCTGATTGGCTGTAAGAACGATTTGGAGCAGGTTAAGGCGATTACTGACAATGCGCTCGAGCCGGTTCAATCGAGTCACAAAGCCGTCTACATCTTCTCGGAAAAAGGAGAAAGGCAATCGCGTCTGGAAGCCAATTTGCTTGAGCAATTCGACCCGGAAGGCGGCGAAGAATACATGCTGGCAAGCGATGGTTTTCGAATGGTTTTTTTCGACAGTCTCGAACGTGAAGACGCACATATAACGGCGCAATTCGGTAAATTCGAAGAAAAGAAAAAGAGATTTACGGCCTGGCAGTCCGTTGTTTTGGTAAACGAACTAGGCGAAAAACTAGAAACTGAAGAATTGGTTTATTTGGTGGATAGCGCGAGAATTACCTCCGACAAACAAGTAAAGATAACGATGGAAGGTGGCACCGTGCTTCACGGCAAAGGCCTCGAAAGCAATGATAACTTTACACAGTATCGGATTTTGCAACCTTCCGGTGAAATACTATTAGACGATAACGAAAACGAGACGAATGGAGAAAACGAATAAGATTATCGAAAACTTCTGGCTCATTTTTACAATTGCCTCATTCGTATTTGCATGTTACTCGGTAGTTGTATTTGAGCCATGGCGCAACGAGATGAATAAATTTTTCATTCCGGGAATTTCCTTTTTCTGGTGGATGTTCCGCAGAAAAATGCGCCTGCGTTTGGAACGTGGCAATACTTCTAAATGACGAAAGCTACTCCATCAGCTATTTCTTACTTTTGTTCGGTATTGATTCGGTCTAATCAGGTCACACTATACCCTATTTGATCGATGCGCTTGATGGACTCCTATTGGCCCCTTATTATTTTTCTTTCACTATTAGCATCCGCTTTTTCAAGCGGTATGGAAATAGCCTTCATAACAGCGAACAAGCTCAAAATTGAATTAGATAAAAAACAAGGAGTTTTCGCATCCAACATTATAGGCCATTTCATCAATAAGCCTAAGCTATTCATAGCAACGATGCTCATAGGTAATAATGCCGCGCTAGTAGTGTATGGTATTTACATGGGCGAAGTCATTGAACACGCAGTATTGAACTCATTTCCTCTATTCGCTAATTCCATTGGTGAATTTGGCGTAGTGCTTACCCAAACAATTCTATCCACCATAATCGTCCTTGTTTTCGCGGAATTTATTCCCAAAGCCATTTTCAGCATCAATCCAAATAGGTGGCTAAATATGATGGCTATTCCACTGGCAGTTTGGTATGCTGTTCTGTATGTCTTCGCCTGGATTGTGACCGGCATTTCTGATATGTTTATTCGATTGGTCGTTCGAAAAGAAATCAAAGATGAAGTTGTGGAATTCGGACGCATTGATCTAGATCACTACCTCGAACAGGCAACAGGCAACATTGACCAAAGCAAAGCCATTGACCACGAAATCCAGATTTTCCAAAACGCCCTCGATTTCTCCAATTTAAAAGCCCGCGATTGCTTGGTCCCCCGAAATGAAATCGTTGCTATCGAAATCACTGATAGTATTGACAATTTAAAGAAGCGATTCATCGAAACACGGCTTTCCAAAATCCTTGTTTTTCGCGACAGCATTGACCACATCATCGGATATGTTCACTCCTACGAACTATTCAAGAAACCAGGACACATTCAACACATCCTGCGACCCATTTCCATCATACCCGAGCCAATGCAAGCCTATGAAATTTTGGAGATGTTTATCAAACAAAAAAAACAAGTCGCGGTCGTTGTGGATGAGTTCGGTGGCACGGCGGGCATGATAACCATGGAAGACATCGTGGAAGAAATCTTCGGAGAAATCGAGGACGAACACGACAAAGAAGAAACAACCGAAATTCAGCACGCCGATGGCACTTTCGATTTCTCAGCTCGCTTGGAAATTGACTATCTCAACAATAAATACAACCTAGAACTTCCCGAAAACCAAGAAGCTTACGACACACTCGGAGGCCTGCTCCTATTCCTGCGTGGTGACATTCCCGAGGAACACGAAACAATTTCGCAGGGACCCTACACCTTCACTCCGCTAAAGGTCAGTGAAACAAGAATAGAATTGGTAAAAGTCACGATTCTGCCATCCTCATAACAACCAGACGGCTTTCTGAAACACTCATTTTCAAGGGGTTTCACCATCAAATCAATCATCTACCATCTGAATGTCAATTATTTAAGCGTCAAAGGTTGAAGTATGGTGGCTATTTACGATATTCGCAACCCAAAATTTTAAGATAAACTGACTTATGGCAATGATTGAAAAAATCCGACAGCAGCGTGGTTTGTTGTTGGTAATGGTAGGTGTTGGTCTTCTCTCCTTCCTTATTCCCTACGACGCGGTGATGTCGCTTTTTGGAAATAATAATTCTGAAATTGGTGAAATAGATGGGCAATCTTTGAGCGCTCAAGAATGGCAGCGCGCACTTCAAGATCGCGAGCCACTGTTTCAATACCAAGGCAACGAACAAAGCCTGTCTAATGACACTTGGAACCAGCTCGTAGAAAACATCATTTACCAAGACGAGTACGACGCATTAGGTATCGAAATTTCAGATGAAGAATACGAAGAAATCACCTTCGGAGAATTGCTTTCACCTTTTGTGAAGGGCACCATTTACGGTGGCAAAGACAGCACATCACTAAAAGAACAGGTTCGCAAAAGTTTTGATGGCATGGATGCGAAAATGGCCGAAAACTGGAAGAAACTGATTAAGCAAAAGCGTCAAAAAGAAAAGTATGATGTCATGCTTCGTAAAGGAGTTTATGCTAATTCAATAGATGCCAAATGGGCGTTTAAAGCGGCAAACGATAAAGTAAGCGTTGAATTCGTAGTGAAGACTTTTGCTGAAATACCTGACAGCACGATCACCTGCACAGACAGTGACATTCGCGCCTACTACAACAAGCACAAGAATGATCGTGAATACCGTCAAGAAACTAGCCGATCAGTGAAATACCTGAACTTCCCGGTTCAAGCAACCGCATCAGATAGCACAACGTTGCGCGAGAATCTAAATCAAATCGCATCTGATTTTCGCACTGCGAAGAGTGACTCTCTATTCGCTACAAATAACGCCGGCAACCCAGCAGAAGCATACACCAATTACACCGATGGTATGCTCCCTGCCGATGTAGAAGCCCGTGTAAAAAATGACTCTATTGGAACGGTTATAGGTCCATTTGTGCACAATGGTCGTTTTCTTCTTGTGAAATCAAGTAAGCGCGGCGTTGATAATAACTCCGTGCAGGCGCGTCACATTCTGATTAAAGACAAAGCGACCGGTAAATCAAAACTCGACTCTCTAAAAACAGTAATTGCCAAGAACAAGAATTTTGATGAAATGGCGCGTCAGTACTCTGAAGATCCAGGCAGCGGAGCTCAAGGTGGTGACCTCGGCAAATTCGGACGTGGTCAAATGGTAAAGCCATTTGAAGATGCATGTTTCAATGGTGCAGTTGGCGCATTGCAAATTGTAGAAAGTGATTTCGGATGGCACCTTATTGAAGTTACAGGAAAGAACTTCCCGTACACGAAAATCGCCCAAATAGATCGCGCCATCGAACCAAGCAGTAAGACCATTAAGGGCGCCTACGCCTTGGCAAAAGAGTTTTCAATTAACTGCTCGGATACTGCCTCCTTCCGTTTGGCAGCCGATACCCTCAACGGAGGAACAAAACTCATCGATGGTAAAAACATCAGACCTAATTCTACTTCAGTGGCTAGCTTAACAGATGCCGGAGAATTGGTTTCTTGGGCTTATGGAGCCGAACTCGGTGAGGTTTCACAGCCAATGATGATCGGTAAAGAATACATCATTGCTGCCCTCACAGAAGTGAAGGAGAAAGGAGTTCCCACTTTCGAAAACGTCTATGACGTAATGAAAGCGGAGGCAATCAAAGAAAAGAAGGCTGAGAAATACACGGCCATGATGAACGAAGGCTCACTCACAGACATAGCAACGCGTATTGGTTCGGAGGTCAAGAAAGCCGAAAACGTAACGATGCGTAGTTCAAATCTACCAACCAGTGGAGTAAGCATGACAGAAAATATGGTCATTGGAGCTTGTTTCGGATTGAATACCGGCACTATGTCAAAAGCCATTGTCGGCAAAGGTGGTGTTTATGTTATTCAGCGTAATTCAGAAATTACCGTTGGTGAGTCTGTCGACAACTACCAGAGCGATATGGATCGTACAACGGCCTCATATCAGCAGAAGGCAGCGAACAGTGTGTTCAACTCATTCAAGGAGGCGGCACAAATTGAAGACAATCGATACAACCGTCGATAATAGATTTTTTAGTTAGTTACAAGCCCGGCTTTTGTCGGGCTTTTTTTTATGCCAACCTATCAATAAAAGCTACGGAATTGTTGATTGTTTCCGACAATAACACATCCTATTAAACGAATGCACAAGTTTACATTTGCCTCATGATTCAACAGCTTTCACCCGAAGAAATAGTGCGCAGAGAAGCACTCGACAAACTTCGTTCTCTTGGAATAGACCCCTTTCCTGCAGCAGAATTCGAAACCAATTCTACGGCGAAAGAAATATTAGAATTATATGAAGAAGGCAAGACCGTAAGCATCGCAGGTCGCTTGCACAATATGCGTGATATGGGTAAAGCCAGTTTCGCTCAGCTCCAGGATTCGACCGGCAAAATTCAGATTTACATAAGCATCGACTCTATTTGTCCAACCGACGATAAGACGCTCTACAAAGAGGTTATAAAGCATCTCATTCACTTTGGTGATTTCATCGGTGTCAGCGGTAAACTCTTTAAAACGCGCATGGGCGAAATCTCTGTTCATGTGGAATCCTTCGTCCTGCTGGCGAAATCAATCAAACCACTTCCGGTTGTTAAAACAGATAAAGACGGAATTATACACGACGCGTTTACAGATCCTGAGCTTCGTTACCGTATGCGTTATGTGGATTTAGTTGTGAATGAAAAGGTACGCGACACGTTCATCGCTCGAACGAAGATTGTGAATGCTATGCGTAACTTTTTTAACTCGCATGGCTATCTGGAAGTTGACACGCCCGTTTTGCAGGCCATTCCCGGCGGTGCTTCTGCTCGTCCATTCATCACGCATCACAATGCGCTTGACGTGCCCATGTATTTGCGTATCGCCAACGAGCTTTACCTGAAAAGACTTATCGTAGGTGGTTTTGAAGGTGTCTATGAATTCAGTCGCAACTTTCGCAACGAAGGCATGGATCGCACGCACAATCCGGAGTTTACCGTTATGGAAATCTACGTAGCTTACAAGGACTACTACTGGATGATGGACTTTACAGAAGCCATGATTCGTCATGTGTGCCATGAAGCTCTCCATACAACGTCTGTTCAGTTTGCCGATCGCACAATCGATTTTGGCAAGCCATTCCATCGCATTACCATGACCGATGCCATCAAGCAATACACGGGTTTCGATATCACAGGCAAGACTGAAGAGGAATTGAATGCGTTCGCCAAAAGTATCGGCATCGAGGTGAATGATGCCATGGGTAAAGGAAAACTCATCGACGAGATTTTTGGAGCCAAGTGTGAAGGCAACTTCATACAGCCTACCTTCATAATGGATTATCCGGTTGAGATGTCGCCATTATGTAAGCGACATAGAAATGATCCGGAACTCACCGAGCGTTTCGAATTGATGATTAACGGAAAAGAGGTGGCCAATGCCTACAGCGAACTCAACGACCCCATCGATCAGCGCCAGCGATTCGAAGATCAATTGAAACTTCAAGAGCGAGGCGATGATGAGGCAATGTTCATTGATCAAGACTTTTTACGTGCACTTGAATATGGAATGCCTCCAACTTCGGGAATGGGAATCGGCGTAGATCGTCTTGTCATGTTCCTAACGAATAACGAAGCCATTCAGGAAGTCCTTTTCTTCCCTCAAATGCGCCCTGAGAAGTTTCAGTCGGGTCCGAACCTGCAAGATTTCATTGCACTTGGAATAACGGAACTTTGGGCTGAACATGTTGTCAAAGCGGGTTACGATTCCGTTGAAAAATTGAAAAGCAGCAAACCAACAGCCGTTCATCAGCAACTCAATGGATATCGCAAAAAGAACAAGCTAGATATTCCTGCGGTTCAGCTTGAAGATGTACTCGCGTGGCTCAGTTAAGCTAAACTAAACACATAGGTTGGTTAAAAACATTCCTTGCGCCTTTTCGGAAGCAAGGTCATGGCATTTCATTTTTGTATACAACCCATAGAAATCATGAAAACACTTTTGTTTGCGGCATTCTCCGCCATTCTACTTCTTAGCAGTTGCGTGCCACAGCGCAAATATGCCGACACCGTTTCAAAGAAGAATTCGTGCGAGAAAGAACTTGAAGCCCTCAAAAAATCACATGAATTGTTGGAAGCAACCAAGAGAGATCTGGAGAATAAAGTAGATGCCGTGGGAGATATGAATACCATTCTGGCAAACGACACCCTGCAAATGGGCAGCGACTATCGCCAGCTCAAGGCACAATACGATAAAATCAACGAGCTCAATGACCTCCTTTCGAAAAAAAGCAACGAGCTGCTGTCACAAGCAACCGGTGAAAATAAAAAGCTCGTAGAAGAATTGAACAGAACTCAGGAGTCGCTTCAACGCAAAGAAGATATGCTGAAGGATTTGGAGAAAAACCTGAACGAAAAACAAGCTGCTATTGATAAAACGAATGCGGAGCTAGCCGAAAAACAAAAGCGACTCAGCGATCTTGAAAAGCTCCTTTCCGACCAAGAAGCCGCAAGCCAGGCGCTCAAAGACAAAGTACAAGCTGCGCTGCTGAGTTTCAAAGACAAGGGCCTAACAGTAAGTGAAAAAGACGGCAAGGTTTACGTCAGTATGGAAGCACAATTACTTTTTGCAACCGGTAGCACCGTAGTTGATCCAAAAGGTAAAAAGGCACTTATTGATCTAGCCAAGGCGATTGAAAACGATACCGATATGGAAGTGCTAGTAGAAGGGCACACCGATACAGACAAACTCAATTCGCCGTCCTACCCAAAAGATAACTGGGATTTGAGCGTGCTTCGCGCCACAGAAGTAGTGAAAATAATGTTGGCTAATAGCGCTGTAAAACCTCAGATTCTAAGTGCTGCTGGACGTGGTGAATTCTTCCCGGTCGATTCTACAGACAAGTCGAAGAACCGCCGTATTGAAATCATTCTGCAACCTAAGCTAGATGAGCTTTACAAGATAATTGAAGGGCAATAATTCATCGAATAAGGGTAACAAATCCCCTTAGAATCTTTTCTTCACTCAACGCGCCATTGGGTTCTACCGTTTGGTATCGGATGATGTATGGATAAACCTCCGACTCTACGTAGTGATCACCATCGCGGCGTTGACCCAGCCATGGCTGGGATATGTCGAAGCTCTCAAAGAACATTTCGCCCATACGGTTGTACAATTGAAGGTGAAACTTCTTGATGTTGTCGCCATAAATGAGCCATGCGTCATTGATTCCATCGCCATCGGGGGTAAAGGAGTTTGGCACATACAGCGCCTCCAAACAATCCTCCAGCACCTCAGTCTGAAATTCTGCTCTGCAGCCTTTGTTATTGGTTATCCAAACTGAATACGTGCCTGGCTCATTCAAAATAAGAATGCGGGAAGTTGAGTCGTTATTCCAAACATAGGTTGAGCCTGCATTTTCAGCGTCCAGAAAATTCACATCATCATTCACCCCAAAGCAAAATTCATATTCAGGCAAAAATGGTTGTTCCGGTAACGATTGAAAAGTAACAGTGGTTGATTCCGAAACCGCACATTGATCATTCGACGCTTGTACAGAATAATTGCCTGACTCCGTAATTCTAATGACCGAGGTTACTTCTCCAGTGCTCCACAGGTATGCAGGGCCCGACAAGCCTGCGCTCAACTCAATTTCATCGCCCTCACAAGCAGAAATATTAGGTTCCAGACTGATAACTGGAAATGGAATAAACTCGACCAAAATCTCATCCTCCGAAATGCATCCATCCGGAGATTCCACGGATACAGAATAAGAACCGGAGGTGTTCACCTGAATGGTCGATTGCTCGGATCCAGTGCTCCAAAGCACCGTGTAGTTATCGGGCCACGGAACACTCAATAATTGCTCATCACCCTCACAAACTTGAATATCGGGGCCTAAGTTTGTTGTCAACGGCTCAATTGAAACCTCAAGCAATCCCGAAGCTTCACAACCTTCGCTTGAAATCGCCGTCACGCTTAGTGTTCCAGAGTTATTTGTAATCAGTTCAGTAGCGGCTTGAGTGTGGTCGGCCACCCAATTGGAGGGCGACCAAAGCCATTGAACAGGCTCAGCCAATGAACATACCGCGCTGATGGCTTGCCCAGCACTTAGACAACTCTCTATGGATCCGGGCGTAACAGCAACCGTAAAAATGGGGGTAACAGCAACATCAATTGTTTCCTCCAATTGACAGCCGCTCAACTCATGAGTCGCTGTGCAAGTAATAACCACATCATCGGAAGGCTGGATTGAAACAGTCTGTGCCTGAAGCCCTTCAATAGCCGGATCACCTTCCCACTGCAAAACCACTCCCGTTAAATCACCTGTCAGCTCTGCCTGGACGGTGGCCGACTGACCTGCGCAAAGAACATCATCCGAAACAGTTAGTTGCATCGAAAACAAAGAAGCAAGCGTTAGTGTAACACTTCCTTGAGCAGTGCACCCAAATTCAGATGTGACTTGCACCGAATACGTTTGTGATTGCTGGACATCAACAGTTGGATTCTGACTAAATGCACCTACCATCGAAACCGCAGGACTCCATTGAAACTGATACTGTCCGGATATAGAAGGTTCTGCAGAAATCATCCATTCTTGTGGCTCACAAATGACAGCATCTTCGGTCATCTCAAGACTAAACGGCTGACCAACTTCTACCAATACCGAATCAAGGTAATCGCACTGGGTCGCTGGATCTACAACGCTTATATAATACATCGTCGTAACTGTAGGAGACGCCGAAACAACTGATCCGGAGGAAGACGATAACGATTGCTGTGGTGACCACGCACTTGTTAGTGAGCTGGAACTATTTCGACCAACATAGGCATTCTCCAACACCCAATTATCTTGGTTAGCACCATAAAATCCGACTTGTCGCCATCTGAGGCGAACGTTCGATGCAGAGGCACCGGCGGGCAATGGCACTTCAACCGAAATAAAATCAGGATATGCAGACTCATAGAAAACTTGCACATCTACCCATGGACCATTGGCTACGGAATAGGCAAGAACAACATTATCTCCGGGCTCGGCATTATCGCATGGAGCGCTTCCGTTGGCAACTTTCAGTGAAAAATAGACCGTACCTCCACCCGTTAAATCAATCGGTTGCGTTATGGCCTCGCGCGGAAAGGCACCGCTGAAATAAAGTCCGTTGCCGGTAATTGTTCCGCAGACATTACTTTCAATTGCTCCGTTTATCGTTTGCCAATCGCCCCAAGAGATAGACGGATCGAAATTATCTCGCCAAACCACTTCCTCAATTTCAATCCCTAAATCAACGGTCTCTCCTGAGCAGATTTGATAGATATCCTCAGGAACAGAAAAACGAGCAACATTTCCCTGATCCACTACTAAGGCAAGAGAACTTGTCGATTGTGCACATCCGGAAGGTGTCGTGACGGTCACCGCATATTCTACATTATCGTCGGTCTCTACACTGATGCTTGGAGTGGTCAGTCCCAACAATTCATTGTCTGCACTCCAATTATACAAATAGAAAGCATTGGGCTCGTTCGAAACAGCCGTTAGTGTTATTGTCTCAAACGAGCAAACGCTTATCTGATCTTGAACAATACTAACCGCAATTCCGTTGGGTGACTCAACGCTATAGTAAAACGTATCAACACAGCCTGATAAGATATTGAGCGCTCTCAACTCATAGGCAGCATTCGGGAACGGTGATGGAATAGGAAGTGTAGATTCAGTTGATAAAATGGAAGACAAATCATTGGCATAATACCACTGTGGTGAACTATAGTCGATGGGCACCACCAATTCAACGTCAGCCGATGAACACACCGTTTGCTCCCAGATAATGGGTGGTGAGTGAACATCAACTGCTAAACTGGAAAGATAACTTGTTGTGCTGACACCATCGTTAGAAATACCGTAGAGAATACCTGAGCACCCCGAAGGACAATTGATTCGATGATTGCCAGCATTCACCTCCAGGCAGCATTCAAAATATCCGGAGCAGGTAGCAACAGACGAAAACTGATTGACTGGTATCAAAGCACCGTCGAGCCAGCATTGTCCCAAGGCATCGGCGGAAACAATCAAATTCAGATAGTGCTCATTGATGATAGGCGAATTGGGGACATAAAATCTGGCCGACGTTACGGTGTGATTCAGCGGATCCAACATCACCATGGCGGGATCACCGTTACCACCACAAGAAATCCCTTGCATGTATTGAATCACTGCAACAGGTTGCGAGGCATGTATGCAATGAGTCTGACTTTCTCCATTGTATTCAACAAACTCGCCGGCCTGGAGAGTTATCGCTGTCACGTTGTCAATCGTTACGGAAGTACCATTCTGGGCGGCCATTATACGATAGGTGTATCGCGGCTGACCAATGCTGCTATAGTCAGGACTTACATTAAATCCAAAGGGAGTAATGATATAATCAGTGCCCCATTTTTCCAAATCGTACAACTGCTCATACAAATGGTCGCACGCCTGAAAACAATTCAGAGGGATGTTCGCGCAACCTGCTCCGGCGAATACTGCGAATGGCCTGCACTTTCCACTCACCGCAGTTGCCGTAATCTGCGTACCGGTCAAGTCACTTGTGCCGGAGGCCTCCAACCGATAGCACGAACCGGCATCCAATTGAACCAAGAAGGGGACATTGGCGACATTGCCTGCGCTGGTTGTTGTGCTGGGAATAATCTGTACCTCGGTTCCATCTTCGGTTGCCACTATCAAAAGTTCGGAGCTATAATCGGCAAGCCCACGATAACTTGCTGCGAAGTATTTCGTACCCAGCATCGTTTGAGGAAGAATCCTCGTGGCGTCGGCACTGCTTTCCGCATAGTTCAAGGCTTGAACTGTTACCGGACCCAAGCTCTGAATATGAATTGACTTCGATTCAATCAGTTGATCAGAGCTTACTTCTGCAAGTTCATCAGGCAATGACACCTGGGTGCTGGACTGGGCGTCAACGTAAAAAACCTGACTCCATCCTTGGCCTGGAATCTCAATTACACCTGAAGTGGCAAATTCTGCAGAAATAGTAACGACTAAATTATCGTTGGGGCCATCATCTGAATTGGTCATGAACCCCAACCAAAAAGATGTGCCTGCAGCCGGAACCTGAGACAACGCACCAGTAGCTGCGAAGTTCAGTAAAAAGAATGCAAGCAAGATCCCGAGAATTCTCATGATTCGAGGGTTTTCAGTTTGTCCGGTTAAGGACACAAAAGTATATAGAATGACTCTATTCAATACACAAAACGTTGCACGTCGAATCAAGAGGGCAATCCGCTTGCTCAACTAGACAGGTTTATACTGAAGAATTCGCCA
>Ga0315907_10003614_pt1 | contig 18055 bp, 8 predicted proteins | sample LakEriMetagenome_3_FD_203525 | JGI IMG/M metagenome (GOLD analysis project Ga0315907, IMG submission 203525) | Freshwater fungal communities from buoy surface, Lake Erie, Ohio, United States - Buoy 12 MA123 | ecosystem: Environmental > Aquatic > Freshwater > Lake > Lake biofilm | place: USA... | reverse complement strand
TAATTTGGTTTATGACTGGACACCCAACAACACGGGTAGCACTTACACCGTCAACTCAAACGGCACCTATAGCGTTTCTGTTTCGAATGACTGCGATCAATCTAACACAGCCACCGCAGTGATTACACTGGTGCCTGCTGCTACGTTGAATCCAGTGCCACAACCTTCTATTCTAGAGTGTGAAAATTCAAGTGTTACATTGACCGTAGGCGTTCCTGATGGATATTCTATCTTATGGAACAACAACCAAACAACCGAAAGTATCACTGTCAATCAAAGCGGAACATACTCCTATAACGTTGTCGACAATAACAACTGCAACACGAGCGTTACCGGAAGCTCAGCCGTAGTGATCACTACTGCTCCTTTTGTGCAAGGATCTTCTTCTTTGAATTTGTTATGCCCTGGCGAATGTGCTACCTACACACTCGATGCACCAAGTGCTACGAATTTCGAATGGGAAACGAGCTGCGGAGCAATGAACATTAGCCAAACCGACAACCTGTATAACTTTTGCTCGGCAAACGTCCCTGCTTCTTGTTTGGATGGTGTTATTACCCTTTATGGAACAGCTAGTAACGCTTGTGGATCTAGCACTGCTTCTTATCAAATTATTGCGAATGCTTGTCAGTTGATCATCCCTGATGTGTTCACACCAAATGGCGATGGTATCAACGATTCTTTCGAAATTCTCGGACTTGAAAACTATACTTCTGCACGTCTCTTAATCTTTGATCGTTGGGGCGGAAAAGTATTTGAATCGGACAATTATGCCAATACATTTAATGGTGACGACCTTCCCGAAGGCACATACTTCTATGTACTAGAACTTCCTTATGGAACAAATCCAGAAATAGAAGGAAACATTACACTCCTTCGATAATCGTATTCAACTAAAAAGAAACCCCATGTTATGCAACATGGGGTTTTTTATTTATAGTAATATTTCTCACCTTTGAGGCATGTCTAAAGTTAAAACTGCATACTTCTGCCAGAACTGTGGTACAAAAAGCCTCAAGTGGGTCGGTAAATGTCCCTCTTGCGGTGAATGGAATACATTGGTAGAAGAAGTGCTTGAAAGAAATAATGGCAAAACTGGAGGCTTCAGCAAAGCTCGTCCTGTAAATAAGCCCCGCTCTGTGGAAGAGCTCCAAATCGAAAACACTGCTCGTATTCAAGTATTGGATCAAGAGCTCCATCGCGTATTAGGAGGTGGCATCGTGCCCGGAAGCTTAGTGCTTTTCGGAGGTGAGCCAGGAATAGGAAAATCAACATTGATGCTGCAGTTGGCTCTTCGCCAATTGAACATGAGCGTGCTGTATGTGTCGGGAGAAGAAAGTGAAGAACAATTAAAAATGCGGGTTGAACGGGTTGGTATGAGCAACCCACGCTGCTTTGTTCTGATGGAAACTCGCATGGAGCAGATCATTGATCAATTAGAAGCAGAGCAACCCAATTTGGTTATCATCGATTCAATTCAAACCTTACATTCCTCAGCCGTAGAAAGCAGTCCCGGAAGTATATCACAAGTGCGCGAATGCGCCACTCAACTTTTAAAATACGCTAAGGAAAATGCTACTCCCGTATTTCTCATAGGTCACATTACCAAAGAAGGAACACTAGCCGGCCCGAAAGTTTTGGAGCACATGGTTGATACCGTTCTTCAATTTGAAGGCGATCGTCAGCACATCTATCGCATTCTCCGCACTACTAAAAATCGCTTCGGCTCTACCAACGAATTGGGCATCTATGAAATGCAAGGAAGTGGTTTACGCGAAGTGAGCAATCCATCGGAAATTCTGATTCATACCCAATCAGAAAATCTAAGCGGAAGCGCCATTGCTGCTACAATGGAAGGTATGCGCCCTATGCTCATCGAAATACAAGCTTTAGCAAGCACTGCAGTCTATGGCACACCTCAACGCAGTACAACAGGATTTGACATTCGCCGACTGAATATGCTTTTAGCTGTTTTAGAAAAACGATGCGGATTCCGTTTAGGAATGAAAGATGTCTTTTTAAACATCGCTGGTGGTATCCGAATTGAAGATCCCGCCATGGACCTTGCCGTGGTATCTGCCATACTCAGCAGCAGCGAAGATTTATCAATCCCCTCTACGGTATGTTTTGCAGGTGAAGTAGGCCTTAGTGGGGAAATACGCCCCGTCACTCGCATTGATCAACGCATACACGAAGCCATGAAGTTAGGCTTCAAAAAAATCATTATTTCCAAATACAACAAAGGAATAGAAACAAAAGGACTTCAAATAGAAGTAATCGCCGTTGGAAAAATAGAAGAAGTGATCCACGAACTTTTCGGATAAATCCATGCACAACAAATTCCATTTACCCTCTCCGCAACACAAATGGATTTGGTTGTTCATTGCCCTTGTATTTAAAGCAGGGTGGTTTATTTATAAGGTAAATATCGAAGACTCTCCATTTACTAATCATTTCTACCCCGATACCTTCGCCCAAGAATCAGATGATTCTTTTAGCTACTTTGAACCCGTTGATCACCTGATTAATCAAGGATCCTACGATGGTGAAGTGTACAAGGACTTCCGTATGCCTGGCTATGGATTACCCTATTTTCTTCTCCGACTTTTTTTCTCCCAAACCACTGCCTTGAACTTACTGGTTGTACTTCAACTGCTTTTCTCAGCAATGACCGTGTATTATTTCGCTGCTTTATCAAGGAACCTTTTCAAAACCGAACGTTCATTCAACTGGGCATTTTTCCTTTATTGTGCAAGCACCTTTGTGAGCATTTTTGACCATGTTCTCCTCACAGAAACCTTTTGTACGGGAGCTTTAATCATGACCGTTTACTTTTTCACGAAAGAAAAAAGAAACAACACTGTACTCCTCCTTTCAGGCCTTTGGCTCACATGGGCTATTTTTTTGCGACCTGTTTGTTTGCCTATTTTAGCCATTGGACTCTTCGTGCTATTCGTTCAAAAAGAACCGAAATTCCTCAAGAAATCGATTCTTTTTGTTTCTGCCTTTCTCATTTTTGAAAGTTGCTGGATTGGCTATAACGCAAACAAACATCATCAATTCATTCCCCTTACCTCTACTGTTTATTATCCAGAAGCCCACAACAGCTACCAACGTCAACTATTTTATTTTGTTGAATCCACTGGAGGTTCCATCATTTGGTGGGAGCCCGGCGCCGATGTTTCCTACTACATTCCCACTCCTTCTTTTATTACTAAAAAAAGAGAAGTTAAACTTCCCCAACATGCCTACACCTCGCAATTCAACGGCGATTCGCTGCTATTAGTAAAAAAAGATATTGCGATAGTTTTAGACAGCACACAAAGCGATTCTAAAAGAGATAGTGCAGAAAAAGTAGCGCAAGAAAAGCTAGAGAGATATACCGCATCCATTAAAAATGAACGGCCCTTTTTATTTTATATCGGCTCCAGAATTCGCCTGTGCAAGTCCTTCCTTATTCATTCCGGAACCTATAACTTGTTCGTCAAATCAAGTGATTATTTAAGCCCTGGACAGTTTATTATAAAAGTGTTTTACTCCCTATTCTACCTCACGGTTATCCTTTTGGGTGTATGTGGCACTACTTTTCTTTTAATTCGAAAGAAAGACAATTGGGCTGGCCTATTTCCCACATTAACAGGACTATTCCTCACATTTATATTTCCCGTAGGGTTACAACTGGACGAGTTTAGATATCTAGTTCCCGCTTATCCTTTTCTATTGTTAGGCGTGATTGCGGTAATCGAATGGACCTTTTTTAAGCTTCGCGGTCATAAATCAACTGAGGATTTTGAGTAAAATAATCCTCTATGATCTTTAACTCTCGAAGCTCACGCAAATCAAATGCAGACGCTCTGCCCAACACTTGTAAACACGCAAATTGAATTTCGTGCTTGATGGATTCAAATCCAAAAGTTGTATCTACTGCCACGATATAATGCGGTTCAACTCCTGATAGTGGATCTTCCCACCAACCCAAATGGACACATTTCACATTGGGCATTTTATGACAAACCCGAGACAGCTCGCTCACCAATTCAAAAGGAACTTGGCTTGGCTTCGACAGCTTTATCAATACGGATTTGTCAGGTCCGAGGTCAGCCTCCAATTGAGCCACCAAGGATCCATCCAATATTTTCACGACCTCTTCTTTTGAAATTTCTTTCCCAATTTCAGAGTATGGATTAACCGAGAAGCTCAATCCCAACTCCGATTTCAAAAGCTGATCACCGCGTAGCTGAATGTGATTCACCTTTTGTTTGACTATGCCGCGATCATAAATACGCTCTATACTAGTAAACACAGGGATCATCCCATTCGAAAAGGCAAATAAATTGAGCTTTTCACCCCGTCTGATCGTCGTTAGTCCATTCGAAAAATTAGGGTCAAGGGTTATTACGTGAACCGTTTCTTGGAGAAAACGGCGATAAAATTCAGGACGCACCGATGGCTGCTCCAAGCCGCGTCGAAGCAAATATTCCAAAGGTGATTGATCCCCTTGTCGGGGCACTTTAAAACGGTCCGAAATTTCCATAGATCCGAGATGGCCACGAAGATACATCCTTTGCAAAAAGATGGCCCATAAGAACCCTCATTTATCCGCTAAAAAAATCTTTTAATTTTTAAATACTTTCCACGTAATGTGTGCGTTACTTCGCTACCTTTCCACCACTCTACTAACTCAATCATGAAACTGAAAACTGTTCAACGTCTGGCTGTAGCCATTGCTGCGGCCTTTTTTGTGATCATTCTTCCCGCTTGTAAACAAAAAATAAAAACCTCTACAGACCCTGCTTTCGCTCAGTACATTTCTGCCTTTACTTCTGGTACAGTGTCAACCGCAGGTACTATAAGGGTTCGTTTGGCCGATCAGTTTGTTGAGCAAGTAGAACTGAACAAAGCCCTAACTGCCGAATACCTCGAATTTTCACCCTCCATTGAAGGCGAACTCGTTTGGATCGATAACAAAACGCTTGAGTTTCGCCCGAAGGAATGGCTTCCTCGCGGTCAAGCCTATCAAGCCGAACTTCATCTCGATCAATTGACCAGTGTTCCTGAAGCCCTGAAAACATTCTATTTTGGGTTTACGGTGATCAACCAAAACATCGATGTAGAAATTCAAAAGGTTTCAACCTACAGCAATGAGGACCTCCGATCCATGTATATATCCGGAGTTGTGCGAACCTTAGACATAGAAAACAATGCCGAACTCGAAAAAGTAATCGAAGCGAAAGAAGGCAGTCAAGATTTAAAGGTATCCTGGACTCACACAGACGATGAGCATCTTCATTATTTTACTGTAGATAGCATTGTTCGCAACGATGATTATAACGAAGTAGTAGTAAGTTGGGATGGTTCACCAGTCAATTGCGATGTGAAGGGCGAATACAAACAAGAAATACCTTCTTTACGCGATTTTAAAGTCATATTCACCAATGTTGTTCAGCAACCCGAACAGTATATTGTTTTACAATTTAGTGATCCACTGCTTCCCAATCAAAACCTCGAAGGTCTTTTAGAATTAGCCGGCTACAGCGACTGTCGCATGACCTTGGAAGGAAACGAAATTCGCATTTATCCTCCCTATCGCCTAACCGGTTCAGCCACTGTGCTGCTGCACCCCGGTGTAAAGAATATTTTAGGCTACGCCAACCAACAGGAAATCAGCTTCGAATTCACCTTCGAAGAGTTGAAACCAGCTGTTGAAATGATCGACGAAACGAAGAATATTTTACCTTCTACAGAAGGGATGGTCTTCGCCTTCAAAGCGGTCAATTTATCTGCTGTAGATGTGAAAGTGATTCGCATTTTTGAAAACAATGTGGCCCAATTTCTACAAGTAAATGACCTAAACGGCGATCAAGAAATGAAGCGGGTTGGCCGTCAGGTAGCGAAAAAAACCGTTAACCTGAGCGAAGTACAAGGAAAAAATCTTGCACAATGGAATACATTCTTCCTTGATCTTGATGATATCATCAAAGCTGAACCCGGCGCCATCTACCGCATCGAAATCGGTTTTAAAAGATCGTATAGTCTTTACCATTGTGATGGCACCTCCACTGAAGAAGAAGAAAACGACGGTATGACATCCACAGAAGATGAGGCCGATGCGGAAAATGAATTCAGCTATTGGGATTTTTATGAAGACTATGGCTACGATGAATATTATGAAGATTACTACGATTGGAACAATCAAGACAATCCGTGCGATCCGGCCTATTACAAAAACAGAAAAGCCATAGGCAAAAACATTATCGCCTCTAACATCGGTATCATCACTAAAAGTGGTAACGACCGATCAATGCAATTCTTTGTTTCCGATTTGCGCACCACCGAACCATTATCTGGTGTAACACTCGAAGTGCTAAACTTTCAGCAACAAGTACTCGCCTCTGTTACCACCGATTCCAAAGGAGAGGCTCAACTCGAGAAAGTGGACGGTGTTCCTTTTCTTTTAGTCGCGAAAAAAGACAAACAACGTGGATACCTGAAATTAGACGGTGGACACGCCCTTTCGCTGAGCACATTCGATGTAACCGGAACGGCAACTGAAAAAGGGCTAAAAGGATTTATCTATGGTGAGCGCGGAGTATGGCGCCCAGGCGATTCACTGTTTGTTTCGTTCATGCTAGAAGACAAACAAAAAACACTTCCCGAAAATCACCCTGTCCAATTTGAACTAATCAACCCTCGTGGTCAAGTTGTTCAAAAAATGATAAAGAGTAAAGGAGAGAATGGCTTCTATCGCTTCACATGTAAAACTGACGCCGATGCCGAAACAGGAAACTATCAAGCCAATGTTCGAGTTGGAGGTGCTACCTTCTCTAAAACCATCAAAGTCGAAACCATCAAACCAAACCGGTTGAAATTAGCTCTCGATTTTGGTAAAGAAAAAATCACTGCTCTCGACCAATCACTCAGTGGAAAGCTCTCTGCAAAATGGCTACACGGCGCTACAGCCAAAAACTTAAAGGCTAACATTACAGCCACTTTTAGCCGTACCACCACAGTATTCGATCGTTACAAAGACTATTATTTCGACGATCCTACTACCTCTTTTGTTCCAGAAGAACAAGTCATTTTTGATGGTCAAATCAATGCACAAGGGGAAGCCAATGTGGGCATGAATATCCAATTAGACGGTATCGCTCCTGGTATGGTGAATGCGAATTTCAATGTGAAAGTTTTTGAGGAAGGTGGCGACTTTTCAGTCGATCGATTCTCCATCCCCTATGCTCCTTACACCCATTTTGTAGGATTAAAACTTCCCAAAGGCGACGCAGAAAGAGGAATGCTCCTCACGGATACCGATCACAAAGTAGAAGTGATGACCGTTGATGCCAACGGTAAACCTGCCAAGCGCAGCAACCTAACTTGGAAAGTTTACAAAGTACAATGGCGTTGGTGGTGGGAAAAAAATTCGGATGACTTTGTCAATTTCGTAGGAGATGAAAGTGCAACGCCTATAGCCGAAGGATCATTCGGTTCTGGTACGGATGGCCGCGGAAGCTTTAAATTCCAAGTTAAATATCCCGACTGGGGTCGCTATCTCGTGCAAATACAAGACGCCGAAAGCGGCCACACTGCTGGGAAAACGGTATATGTCGATTGGCCAGGATGGGCTGGCCGCGCCCAGACCGAAAACCCGGGTGGCGCTAGCATGCTTGTGGTCAACACGAATAAAGACAAATACAACCTCGGTGAAGAATGTACTGTGACTTTTCCTAGTTCAGGTATTGGCCGTGCTCTTATTTCCATCGAAAATGGCACTCGGGTGCTAGAAACACATTGGGTAAAAACGTCAAAACCTACTACGTCATTTACGTTCAAAACAAAAGAAAACATGACGCCCAATGCCTACGTCAATGTTACCCTCGTACAACCGCATAACCAAACGGCCAATGATATGCCCATTCGGTTGTATGGTGTAACTCCTCTGTTCGTAGAAAATCCTAGTTCGCATTTGAATCCGGTGATCACAATGAAAAATGAACTCGAGCCTGAGAAAACATTTGATGTCACCGTTTCTGAAAAAAGTGGTAAAGCCATGACCTATACCCTTGCCATTATTGACGAAGGTTTACTCGATCTTACGCGTTTCAAAACTCCCGATCCGTGGAACTACTTCTACGCGCGTGAAGCGCTTGGTGTCAATACCTTCGATATGTACGATCAAGTAATTGGTGCTTATGGTTCCAAATTAGAAAAACTATTAAGTGTAGGCGGATCCGATGAAGGAAACGGAAAAGCAAAGAATCGTGCTAACCGCTTCAAGCCTGTTGTCATCTATGCCGGCCCATTTACAGTGAATGCAGGTCAATCGAAAAAGCACACCTTCGATATGCCCAATTACGTAGGAGCAGTGCGCGTAATGGTTGTGGCTGGAAAAGACTTGGCTTATGGGAACGCAGAAAAATCTGTTCCTGTAAAAAAACCTCTCATGGTGCTCGCCACCCTTCCCCGCACGCTTAGCCCGGGTGAAGAAGTAAAGCTGCCCGTGAATGTTTTTGCCATGGATAAAAACATTAAAGATGTAAAAGTAACTGTTGAACCAAACGAGCTGTTGAAACTACAAGGCAACGGCACACAAAGTATTCGCTTCACTGAACCGGGTGATCAAGTGGTCAACTATGGACTGAAAGTAGCCGAAAAAGAAGGCGTTGGAAAAGTAAAAGTAACTGTGAGTTCTGGCAATTTTAAAAGCACATATGAAATAGAACTCGATGTGCGGAATCCAAACGCATTCAATACCGATATTATCCAATCCGTAGTCGATGCTGGGCAGACTTGGAAAACACCTTTCGATCTAATTGGAATGGCTGGCACTCAAACAGCCGTGCTCGAATTAAGTGGATTACCTCCAGTCGATTTCGGAAGACGATTGAAATATTTGCTCGAATATCCTCATGGCTGCATTGAACAAACAACGAGTGGCGCTTTCCCACAACTTTACTTGGCCGATGTAATTGACATGAGCGATAAGGAAAAAGTGAAAGCAGCTGAAAACATCAAGGCTGCTATCAATCGCCTCAATAAATTCCAAACGAAAAACGGAGGTTTAAGTTATTGGCCTGGTGAAACTCAAGAAGATGAATGGGGCAGTACCTATGCCGGTCACTTTATGCTCGAAGCAAAAGCGAAAGGATATACTCTACCGAGTGGTTTTGAAAGTAAATGGGTTGAATACCAAAAACGATCAGCCCTCAATTGGCGCCCAATGGCGGCCAACAGCGGTAATATCTACTGGCAAATGTCCGATCTCAATCAAGCCTATCGATTGTACACACTGGCCTTAGCCGGAAAAGCGGAAATGGGCGCAATGAATAGATTGAAAGAACAACCCAATTTGAGCATTGCAGCTAAATGGCGACTCGCTGCTGCCTATGTATTAGCGGGGCAAAAAACAACAGCCCAAACTTTAGTTAAATCGTTAAGTACAGTCATCGCACCGTACACTGATTTGGACTACACTTACGGCACAGAATGGCGCGATGAGGCTATGATCATCGAAACACTTGCTCTACTCGACGACCGCGCTAAAGCTGGCAAATTGGTGCAAGAACTTTCGAAAAAACTCAGTTCGCCAGATTGGTGTAGCACACAAACAACGGCTTATGGCTTGCTAGCCATTTCAAAATATGCGGGTGGACAGCAAGGTAAAAACGTCAAGTTTGTTTATACCCTTAATGGCAAAACAGCAGCAGAAAAAACTTCAAAGCGCCCTTATGTTAGTGAAGTACTTTCTGCTAAATCTAGTGGTAACAATCTATCGGTCAAAAACACATCAACAGGAGTGATGTACGCGCGTCTCATCCTGCGCGGAAAACCAACCATAGGCAACGAAACACCCTCCGCTAATGGTCTCATCATAAAAGTCGATTATACCGACACCAAAGGCAATTCCATTGATGTAGGCCGTCTAGAGCAAGGCACCGATTTTTATGCTAATGTCACCGTTGCGCACAATGGCCTTGGTCCTAAATACGATGAACTGGCGCTTACAGAAATGTTCCCCAGTGGCTGGGAAATCATCAATAGCCGCATGGAAACCAATGCCGGCGCCATGAAATCAGATGTTGCTACCTATCAAGATATCCGTGATGACCGCGTGAATTACTATTTTGACCTAGTACAGAAAACCAGCGTCACCTATCGCATGAAACTGACAGCAGCCTACCTCGGAAGATTCTATTTGGCCGGGGTTAATTGCGAAGCGATGTACGATTCTTCCATAAATGCCCGTACCAAAGGTCGTTGGATTGAAGTAGTGAATGGAAGTTCACTCGCATCAAAATAAATGAAACGCATCGCATTGGTATACAGAAAATGGATAGCCAGATTAATCTTCCTCGGAGGATTGATCTGGTTTATTTTTTTGCTTCCTAAACAACTCTTTATCGATGCACGCAGCACCGTTGTTTTAGCCAACGACGGAAGCCTTTTGAGTGCAACTATTTCCGAAGATGGTCAATGGCGATTCCCAACCAGCGATAGCATCCCTTACAAATTCAAACAAGCTCTTCTTCATTTTGAAGACGAGCATTTCTACGATCATAATGGCATTTACCTACCAGCCATCTTTCGCGCTTTAAAACAGAATATTTCAAGCAATGAAGTAGTGAGTGGAGGCAGCACGCTCACCATGCAAGTCATTCGAATTAGTAGAAAAAATCCACCAAGAACATCATTAGAAAAGTTGTTGGAAATGACAATGGCCCTTCGTCTTGAATGCACCTACAGTAAAGACGAAATACTTTCTATGTACGCCAATAACGCTCCATATGGTGGAAACGTTGTGGGAATAGAAGCAGCGGCATGGCGCTATTTCGGTCGATCTCCCGATCAATTATCGTGGGCCGAATCGGCAACCTTGGCCGTATTACCCAATGCGCCTTCTCTTATTTTTCCAGGAAAAAACCAAGACCGTTTAAGAGAAAAACGCAACCGCTTGCTTCTAAAACTTTTCAACCACGGACTAATCGATGAAGAAACCGTGGAACTGAGTTTTCTCGAACCACTTCCACAAAAGCCCTTTCCGCTTCCGCAACATGCTCCTCATCTTTTACAACACCTCACAAAACGAGAAGGTAAAGGGCTAAGACATTATACCACCATCGATCCTCATCTTCAAACACAAGCAGCAGATATAGCCCAACGCCATTTATCGACATTAGAAAGCAATGAAGTGCACAATATCGCCATTCTCGTTGTTGAGGTAAAAACTGGTAATGTTATTAGTTACGTAGGCAATACCCGCGATGCCAAAAATCGCTATAGCAACATGGTAGATATCATCCAAGCGCGAAGAAGCACTGGAAGTATATTAAAACCCTTTTTATTCGCCGCAATGCTTCAAGAGGGAAGAATATTGCCTCACACACTCATTCCTGACATTCCGATAGAATACGATGGTTTTGCTCCTCAAAATTATTCGGAAACTTTTGATGGAGCCGTACCAGCTAATCGCGCTTTATCGCGGTCTCTGAACATCCCTTCCGTAATTCTACTGCGTGATTATGGATATCCGCGATTCTATCATTTCTTAAAAAAATTACCCCTCAGTACACTCAACCAACCCGCAGATCATTATGGACTATCCATTATTCTCGGTGGCGCAGAAGGAACCTTATGGGATATTACACATGCCTATGCATCTACGAGTCGAACGCTCGTTCGGTATTACGAAAGCAGCGGGAAATATTATAAAAACACCTACACCGATCGGTTTTTAACCAAACACGAAAACGGTTCCAATGAAGAAGAAAAATACCCCCTATTATCTGCCGGCGCTATATACGCTACTTATCAGTCATTACTCGAAGTGAACAGGCCCGAATCTGAGTTGGGTTGGGAAGCCTATAGCTCCGGTCAACCCATTGCATGGAAAACAGGGACCAGCTTCGGTAATCGCGATGCTTGGGCAGTAGGAACCACACCAGAGTATGTAGTAGGCGTATGGGTAGGAAATGCCGACGGTCAAGGTCGTCCAGAATTAACGGGGCTCACAGCGGCGGCACCTATTCTATTTGATGTATTCGATTATTTACCCAACCGCTCATGGTTCAAGACACCTTTCGACGATCTCGCAGAAACAGAAGTGTGCCGACAAAGTGGCATGCTAGCTACCGATTATTGCACCGAGCGCGATACAGTTTATGTTCCGATCAAAGGATTAGAATCAACACCTTGCCGGTATCATCAAATAATACACCTCAATGCTACTGGGGATTTACAAGTGAACAGCTCGTGCTACAATACCTATGAAATGCAGAATGTACCGTGGTTCATTTTACCACCTGTTCAAGCTTACTATTATGCATCCCATCATCCCGAGTATAAAGTTACCCCTCCATTTGACCCCAATTGTCAACCGAACGATCGTTCGCCCATAGGACTGATTTATCCAAAATCAAACTCTACCCTTTACATCCCTAAAAACCTAGCAGGCACCTACGAAAAAGTAGTACTAGAGGCTACTCATGAGCTAAGCGATGCTACCATCTATTGGCATCTCGATAATGTATTTATTGGTGAAACGAAGAAAAATCATCAACTCGAGATACATCCTACTCCAGGTTCGCACATACTTACATTGGTTGATGATCGTGGCAATCAACTCGAAAAAAGAATAAACGTTATGGCCAAGTAATTACTCCATCGTACGAATAGGCTGACCAACAAGTACCTTCACCACTTTTCCATCTTCATACTTGTATTTCGCCATTTCTTTTCCCGTCTTCTCATCGTATCGAATATAGATACCGTGTAAACGATTATTCTTATAGTTCGCCTCCTCACTGATTCCACCGCGATTCGAATAAACAATAGACTTCCCGTTGAGTTTCCCCTCCTTGTAAGAGCAGGTGCGCAACTTGCCTCCATTCTCGAAAAAGTATTCCCATTCGCCGTCTGGTTTTCCTTCCTTGTAATTCCCTTTACTTTCTAACTTACCATTCTCAGTGTAAGTCTCCGCAGGACCATTCAATTCTCCTTTTTCGTTATAGGTTTCAAATTTCTCCGGCTTTCCTTTTTCATTCCAATAAGCCCATGTTCCTATTTTCTTATCCTCTGCCCATTCGCCCATGTAATTCTTGCTTCCATTAGGATAAAAACCCTCCCATTTTCCAGCCATCTTTCCGCTAGTGTAAGAGCCTTGGTCTTTTATCTTTCCGTTGTCATAATGACTAATCCACGTGCCCTCTTCTTTATCATCTTTGAACTGACCTTCTTGAAGCGATTGTCCGTTTTCATACCATACTTTCCAAGGCCCATTGCGCACACCGTCATTATAATATCCTTCTTTCCATTTTTCGCCACCCCAATATTGATAGGTCCATTGCCCATCCATCTTTCCTTTTTTGTAGGTGCCCCAATAATTTTTTTGACCATTGGCAAACCAAAATATCCAATCACCCTGTTGCAGATCTTCCTCAAAAGATCCTTCCATATCCTTACCACCTGCTTCCAAATACCACGTCCAATAACCCGTTTTTACCCCATTGGCATATTCGCCTTTGACGTTGGGTTTACCATTTTCAAACCACTCTTCATAACTGCCCGATAAGGTTCCGGCGACATAGGTCGCCCTTTTCTTCAACTCCTTAGAGGGAAAACGTTCTTCCCATGAGCCATCCTTTTTGCCATTCAAATAATTTCCTTTTTCACGAATATTACCTGAGGAATAATAGGCTTCAAACGATCCATTTTTCAAGCCTCCCACGTAACGTGTTGCGTTCATGAGTTTACCGCTTTCAAATCGTTCTTCAATCACCCCGTGACCATCGATGATGATCTTCTTCTTTCCCTGCCAAAAGGCCATTAAATAGACGGCAGTATCGGTATAGTTTTCGATGCTCAACGAATCGCCATTGGCTTGAAAAGTATACCACAAACCGACCTTCAACCCTTTAGCAAAATGACCTTCTTCCAGCTTTATTTCCGTATCGGTGAAAACACGTGTGATGCTATCTTGCTTATCCCACTTAAAATAACCTTCCACCATCAATTTACCGTTCGGGTGATAGCGCATCACACTGCCATTCAATTTTCCCATGCGGTAATTAGTAGCCTCTTGCAACACCCCCGTTTCATAGTAGTAATGCCAAAGGCTATCTTCAAATCCGCGCTGATAAATACCCTCACTGCGAACTTTTCCGTTGGGATAAAAATCTTTATACTCCTGACGCTGCCCGATGAGGTGCATAGAAGTAAAAAGAAGAAAGAATAAAAGAAGTGATCTCATAACAGCGTCAAATATACCTGCCTAACATACATGCTAGGCAGCATCAAACGAACGCTTTTAAACACCTTTTCGTGTATTCACCCGTTTCAAATTCCAGGTGCGCACGTTGTAATAGGCGCTAGATAATCCGCCAATCAATCCTATCGCTAAGATTAAACCGGCCAAAACTTCTCCTGTTTCAGAAAAATCTATTTGAAAAATAAAACCCAAATACCTCATCCCCATTAATGCCAATCCCAACTCAACAAAAGAAGCCACCACCGCCATAGCCACAGCCCAACCAGCCACAGACACGACCTCTGACTCACCCACCTCAAAAAGCATATCGTTATCTAAGGTGCTATGTTCTTCAAACTCCTTCATATCCAGTAAAATCGAGGTGTAAAAGGAGTAGACTAACTGACAAACTGCATGAACGAGCATCAGCAAAGCCACGGAGATTACTTCGAATTTACTGCCTTGGCTATAAAAATAATTCGCTGCTCCTACAGCCAATAGTATCATCGCAATAGCATAAACCTTGCTCGATACAGATAAAAATTGAAGCATTCGCATGGGCGCTAGGTTTTTCCGAAAGTAACAATCATTTTTACTCCAAGCTTCTTTTATAACTTTTTTAGGTCATAGCGGTCGGTTCCACTAATTTAGTGCGACCAAAAAATTTCATTATGAGACAGTGGACCCTCGGACTACTTCTGGCTTCTTTTGCCGTTTTATCCTTTTTTATCATGAATATTCAAGCACCCAATGGCTCGGCCCAAGGTGAAGGATATGGTATAAATCGCAGCAGCCGAAAATATTACGAGTACCTCAGGCACCGCGACCCAGAAACAGGCATGATACCGGAGGATATCAAAAGACGCTCGCTCGCCTTTGCCAAAAGACTACCGAATGTTCCAGAGGGACAGCGCGATATCAACTGGATGGCTCGTGGCCCCATCAACAAAGGAGGCCGCAGTCGTTGCATGGTTCTCGATGTGCTCAATGAAAACCATATTCTTGCTGGAGCAGTAACAGGCGGACTTTGGGCTTCCAACGACGGAGGTTTAACTTGGGAGAAAAAAACAACTCCTTCCCAAATTCACAGCGTTAGCTATATCGCCCAAGATACACGCCCTGGTCACGAAAACACTTGGTACATGGGCACAGGAGAAGAGTTTTATGGCGTAGTGTCAGGAACGAGCTTCACTTCACTATTCAGTGGTGATGGTATTTTTAAAAGTACCGACAATGGCGAAACATGGGCCTCACTCGCTAGCACAGCAAGTGGCACACCACAAAACGTACTTCAAAATGGTAGCTATGACTTCATTTGGAACATTGTAGTGGACCATACCAACACCACACAAGACGTAGTGTACGCGGCAGTGTACAATGGAATTATACGCTCCACTGATGGGGGCGAAACATGGAGTCAAGTTCTAGGCTTCTCTAGCGGACCTTCAGAATTCGTTCATGTAATGATGACACCTTCAGGAATATTATACGCAACCTTCAGTGATAACGTAAGTAATGGAGGTGGATTCTACCGCTCAGAAGACGGCATCAACTGGAACTCCATTGACCCAGTATCGCCCGAAATACCCAATCTTCGCCGCACGGTGATGTGCTTTAACCCACAAAATGAAAACGAAATTTATTTCCTAGGAGAATCCATCAATAATTCATCTCTGCCCATTGGCCACTTCTTCTACAAATACACCTACGTTTCAGGAAACGGATCAGGAACAGGAGGACTGTGGGATAATCGCAGTGATAATCTTCCGGACGATCCATGCACGCTATTCATTGGTGCCGATTTTGACTTCGGAACCTTCCGTTCACAATTCAGTTATGATTTGTGCTTAGCACACCATCCCACGCAAGCCAATACCGTTTTCATTGGTGGTGTAAACATCCATCGTAGCGACGATGCTTTTGCCACTCCAGCAAACCGTTGGATTGGAGGCTATCGTTGTAATGTAAATAACCCCATTGACTACAGCTACCCCAGCCATCACAGCGATCAACACTACTTTGTTTTTTCCCCAAGTAATCCTTCCGTTATGTTTAATGCCAACGACGGTGGTGTTTACAAAACCAGCGACTGTCTGGCGGACAGCGTGGCTTGGACTCCTCTCAACCATGGATATGTGACTACTCAGTTCTACACCGTTGCCATGGAACAAGGTGTTTCATTCAGTGACTACGTAATGGGCGGAATGCAAGACAATGGTACTTGGATGACTCATACCTCTGACAGTAATGAAAACTGGAAAGAAGTACATGCCGATGACGGAGCTTACTGCGCCATACCTCCAGGCGTTGGGTATGTAATTAGTAGCTCACAAAATGGTCGTATTTACAAAAAGACCGTATCCACTAATGGAACACTAACAGGAACCGAACGAATAGATCCTGATAACCAAGATAATTTCCTTTTCATTAATCCTTTTGTGCTTGACCCAAGCAATCATGATGATCTATTCATCTCCTCTAATCGAACTATTTTCTACTTACCTCAAGTGAGTTCTATACCCGTTACCGGCAACTATTACAATTCGCTTCCCGGAAGTAACTGGATCGCCATCAACGAGAGTTTCATTCCTACCACCGCAGGAGCCATTTCATCGCTCGACAAAACACTTGACAATCCGAATGTCATTTATTACGGAACCACTCAAGGTCGATGCTACAAAATTGACAATTGCTACGGCCCAACTCCTGTGCGCACTACGCTTACCGGTGACGATTTTCCAGCCAACAGTTATGTTTCTTGTGTAAACGTTAATGATTACGATGAAAACGAAGTAATGCTCAGCTTCTCCAACTACAATCGTCCAAGTATTTTCCATACACTCGATGGAGGTACTACTTGGACAGATGTAGGAGGAAACCTTGAAGAAAACCTCGATGGCACAGGAGCTGGTCCTGCTGTGTACTGGGTAGAAATCTATCCGAGCACTCCTCAGCAGTACTTCGCTGCCACAAGCACAGGACTATACAGCACCTCTCTTCTTGATGGTGCTAATACCATATGGTCACTGGAAGCTCCTAATACCATTGGCAATGTGATTGTCAATATGGTGAAGGCCCGTCCAAGTGATGGTAAAATAGTAGTCGCTACTCATGGAAATGGAATCTATTCTGGTAACTTACTTCCTGTTCCTGGAGTGGGTGTAAACGAGGTAACCAATAACCGAATAAACGTTCGGGTGTATCCTAATCCGTTTGTAAATCAGGTCACTTTTGATTTCAATTGTAAAACTGCAGCCAATGTTTATATCGACATACTGGATATAACAGGTAAAAAAGTAGACACCATCGAAGGAGGAAAAATGCAGCCCGGAGATCGTCAACTGAAATGGTATCCGAGAGGTGTATTACCTAAAGGAAGCTACTTATACATTTTACACATCGGCAACCAAACTCAAACCGGCAAACTACAACATCAACCTTGATTGGTCGAATAACCTTATTCACCCTACTGCTTTGCGCTCAAGTCAACACTTGGGCGCAATTGCGTATTGCAATTACCCAAACACCACAACTGACGGGCATATTAGACTCCATTTACATTGCCGGCTCATTCAATAATTGGAAAAAAGGAGAAGAGCAATACAAGCTGTTAACGGATGATAATGGCTTACTCTACGTTAACATCCCCGCCAAATACGGAACTAAACTTTCTTTTCTTTTTTACAAAAAAAATCACTTTCAAAACATCTATGTACCCGAAGGAGATGAAAAAGGCATCGAGTTGAAACCACGACAATGGACTCATACAGCAGAAGAAGCCATTGAAGTAACCGTAGAAAGTTGGACAGACCTAGG
>Ga0315907_10003610_pt1 | contig 18077 bp, 16 predicted proteins | sample LakEriMetagenome_3_FD_203525 | JGI IMG/M metagenome (GOLD analysis project Ga0315907, IMG submission 203525) | Freshwater fungal communities from buoy surface, Lake Erie, Ohio, United States - Buoy 12 MA123 | ecosystem: Environmental > Aquatic > Freshwater > Lake > Lake biofilm | place: USA... | reverse complement strand
TTCGCACTGGATGCGAGCGGCGCTGCGGGGCTGAGGCCCTTGTTTGCTTTGCCCAAAACAAAACGCCCCGCTTGCGCGGGGCGTCTGCTTTACCGGTCACACCAGACTATTTACACAGCCTGCGAAGGGCGGCTTTTTTGCATGAAGAAAATTACTTCTTCGCTGCGTCGGCAGCTTTACCAGCGGCGTCTTTAGCCATGTCAGCAGCCTTGGCGGCAGCGTCTTTGGCTGCGTCCGTAGCAGCGTCAGCAGCGGCGGATGCGCCAGCGGCAACAGCACTGGCTGCTGCATCACCAGCAGAGGCAGCGGCCGAGGTCACAGCAGCGGCAGCTTCAGATGCTGCTGCTGCCACTGGAGCGGCGGCCGAAGCGGCAGCGTTCACAGCCGGGGCCACAATTTCCTCTTTTTTACCGCAGGCGGTCAGGGCCAAAGCAGCCACCATGGAAGCCAACAGAATCGATGTTTTCATACTTGTCCTCAAGTCTTAGGGTCAAACAATTAGCGGTCATTCGGGATTTGCCGTCAGGCCATGATCCCTACACATTGATCGGTACTTTTTGCAGTACTTTTAACGACAGCCGCAGTAGCGATTCCGGCTTTCGCCACGCTTTTGCGAGCCTCTGATTATAGCCGGACGGATTCGGGTGTTCCCTAGTATCCCGCACGACACGGCTTACAAACCAAGGGTCGTGGCAGGAAAACCTTCTTGAGAACGTTGCGTAATAGCATCAATCATTTCTCGCATGCGCTCAATGTCACCCAAATCCGTGGAGATGCTGCCTCGCACGGTGTCCCCGGCCACCAAACGCACCACCACCAAACCAGGGGCCAACAGCATGGTAGGCACGTCTTTGGCATCGAAATCGTCAACGACACGGCAATCCACAATGTGCGCCCATTGGCGGCGCCATTGCACCCAAAGTGCGTGGCGGCGGGTGATTTCGTCGTAGTGCCGGGCGAGCACCGTGATCTTGCGGTGAGACATGGACCACCTGGTCAGCATCTCCACCACCGACCGCTCGCCGAGTGGCCAGTTGGCAAAATCCGTGTCGCTGATCAGCACCTCGCGACATCCCTCGTTCGCAATCATCAAAAATGCTTGACGCAGTGCCTCTTCGAACTCGCGCTGAGATTCAATCAAGCGGTACTGTGGGGGTGTACTCAAAGACGATCTGTCCTGGTTCATGGCTCATCTCCTGGCATCACGGTCTGGCCCTGAAGCAACCAACCCGCACGTGCCCAGTCTTTTACCAAATCCCAGGCTTCGTCACTGAGTTTCTGAACTTGCGGAGCCGTCAATCGCCGCTGATCTGCCAGGCACCTGAGCAGCCGCGCATCGCTTCCGGCTGCACGGTATGACTCGCCATTGATGTAGATGTGACTCCTGTCATAGAGCATGCGGCTGCGTGCGTCCAGGCTCAAAGCGAGGTTTTTGCGAATGGCACCACCTTCTTCAAACCACACGGAGGGTTTGGGTTCGCTCAGCCATTCGCCCAAACTGCAGTGAAGACCGTTGGCATCGGCCAAGAACTCGGCCACGGCGGCTCGGGCAAAGTCTTGCATCTGCACCGGTATGGCCCCCGGCGTTGCAGTGGCCCGCTGGAACGGGTCACGATAGAGGGCCATGTCCTGAGGCGAAGCCAAATCAAAAGCCTCGTCTTCCAGGGCATCCAAACTGCGTTTGAGGACCTCACGCGCAAACTCTGCCTTGGACGCCGATCGAAATCCGATCGAGGCCGTCATGCATTCGCCAATGGCCTGTCCATCATGGGCCCACCGTGGCGGAAGGTAGAGCATGTCACCGGGCTCCAAGATCCACTCTTGCTCGAACTCAAAATGCGCCAGTATTTTCAGCGGCACGTTGGCCTGGAGTTCAGGATTTTGCAGTCGGCCTATGCGCCAGCGACGGCGACCGTGCAATTGCAGCAGAAAAACATCATAAGAATCAAAGTGCGGCCCCACACCACCTTGATCGGAGGCGTAGGACACCATCAGGTCATCCAATCGCGCCTCTGGAACGAAACGAAACTGTTGCAACAGTGCTTGCGCCGCGGCGCAATGCAGGTCAACGCCCTGCACCAACAAGGTCCACGCCGGCGTTTTTAAGCTGGGCAACTGGCGACGGTTAAAGGGACCATGGGACAGCCTCCACCCCTTGGCGGCCTGTTTGATCAGCCTGGACTCCACACCTTCCTGGCCGGCCAGGTCGAACAAAGCCGATCGATTCAAAACAGACGAGGCGTCAGGCACCGCCTGGCGAATCAGCATTGGCTTTTTCTGCCAATACTGACGCATGAAACTGTCAGCAGAGAGTCCGCCCAGCAGCGGACGAGCTTGGGTTGGAGAGACGATTTTGGGCATGTCGTGATTGTCAGGCTTGGCAGCACGGGCAAGCGGCCTATGAAGCCGCTTTATCATTCCGCCATGTTGATTCAAAACCCCTGTGTTGTCAGCCTCACCTGGCGACTTGAAGATGCCCACGGCACCTTGATTGATGAACTCACCGACCCGGTGGAGTTTTTTGTTGGTGGCGGCGATTTATTAGCCAAAGTTGAAGAGGTGCTGATCGACCAAGAGGCTGGATTTCAAACCCAGTTGCACCTGGAACCCGAACACGCGTTCGGCGACTACAACCCCGAGCTGGTTTTTTTTGAAGCCCGCACCCTGTTTCCCGACGGGGTTGAGCCCGGCATGCAGTTCGATGGCGTACCAGAAGGTGCGCAAACTCCTGACATGCCGACAGACGCGGTCTACACCGTCACCGAGGTTTATCCCGCACATGTGGTGCTGGACGGAAACCATCCCTTGGCGGGCGTGGCGTTGCGTTTGGATCTGACGGTGCGCGATGTGCGCGAGGCCACCGAAGAAGAAATCAGCGCGGGCAGCGTGGCCGAGCCCGCATTGACGGTGCTAGCAACGGCACCGGGCTCGCCGCACCTGCACTGAAACGGGTTTGGCTCAATGGCGGCTTTCAGCGCCCGGTAGACCCAAACCCACCCTCCCCGCGCTGCGAAGCACCAAACTCTTCGACGCGCCGAAACTGCGCTTGCACCACGGGCAAGATCACGAGTTGGGCGATGCGCTCCATGGGCTCAATGGTGAAAGGCACATCACCGCGATTCCAGCAGCTCACCATCAGGGGGCCTTGGTAGTCTGAGTCAATCAGGCCCACCAAATTTCCGAGCACGATGCCGTGCTTGTGGCCCAGCCCGGAGCGCGGCAGGATCACGGCGGCCAGGTTGGGATCGCCAATGTGAATTGACAAGCCGGTGGGAATGAGCACGGTCTGGCCCGGCTCCAGCACCAGGGCTTTTTCCAGGCAGGCCCGCAAATCCAAGCCTGCACTGCCTGGGGTGGCATAACGCGGTTGCAGTTCGTCAAAACGTTCAGCCAGCCTCGGGTCAAGGACTTTCACATCAATCGTGGTCATGTCGGTTTGTTGGAAGAAGTGGTCAATCGGTGGGCGATGTCGGCAACCAGTTGGCGTGCCAAGGTGAGTTTGTCAGCGCGCGGGAGTTCGCGGTGGCCTTGTGCATCCACCAAGGTCAGCGAGTTGTCGTCCTGCCCGAAGGTGGCAGGACCGAGATTGCCCACCACCAAGGGCAGCCGCTTGCGCTCCAGTTTTTCGCGGGCGTGTTTGAGCAGGTCGTGGCTCTCGGCCGCAAAACCCACGCAATACGGAGGATTCGCAGCAAGCGAGACGCTGGCCAAGATGTCAGGGTTCTCGGTCAGCTCAAAAGTGGGCGCCACTTTGCTGCCGTTCTTTTTGATTTTGTGGTCGGACAAGTTGGCGGGCCGCCAGTCGGCCACGGCAGCGGTTGCGACAAACACGCGGCTGCTCTTCGCAGCTTCGGTCACCGCACCCAGCATTTGTTGGGCGGTTTGCACATCCAGTCGCCGCACGCCGCGGGGGGTGGTCAGATGCACAGGCCCAGCCACCAAGGTGACCTCGGCCCCCGCCTCTTGCGCGGCACGGGCGATCGCAAAACCCATCTTGCCGCTGGAGCGGTTGGTGATGCCACGCACCGGGTCAATGGGTTCAAATGTCGGACCTGCGGTGATCAACCAGCGCTGCCCCTGAAGAATTTTGGGCTGGAAAAAAGCCACCACCTCGTCGAGCAATTCCAGGGGCTCCAGCATGCGTCCGTCACCGAACTCGCCGCACGCTTGGTCCCCGTGCCCCGGGCCCAGCACCGTACAGCCATCGGCTTGCAGCTGGGCCACATTACGCCGCGTGGCTGGGTGCTCCCACATTTCGCGGTTCATGGCAGGCGCCAAAAGCAGGGGACAGGTTGACAGCTGACGGGCCAGGCACATCAGGCTGAGCAAGTCGTCGGCGCGTCCGTGGAGTAACTTGGCCATGAAATCGGCGCTGGCCGGTGCAATCAGCACAGCATCGGCCTCGCGGGTGAGGTTGATGTGGGCCATGTTGTTGGGCTCGCGCGAGTCCCACTGGCTGCTGTATACGTTGCGGTTAGACAGTGCCTGCAAAGTCACGGGGGTGATGAACCGCTCGGCCGCCTCCGTCATCACGACCTGAACCGTGGCACCTGCTTTGACCAAGGCGCGGGTCAACTCAGCCGCCTTGTAGCAGGCGATGCCGCCCGTCAGGCCAAGCACGATGTGTTTACCGGCAAGTTCTAGTGTGGAGGGCAAAGGGTTCATGGCAGGCGTCTCATCTCAAGGCCGGAATTGTGGCCCATGGCGCGACAGGGTTGGTGAGACGGCTCCCGCACATGCCGCCATGCCGGCTCCACATTGCCCAAGTTTGAAATGTGGTTATTCCTGAATTTTCAGTAATTCCTGAAAGTTTCGTTCATGATTCGCCCCAGATCCTCAACCTTCAAGGCCCCCAATGACTCTTTCTCCTCTGGTTCAAAGTTTTGTGGCCCATTTCGGTGAAATGGGCAGCCGCTGGGGCATCAACCGAACGGTGGGTCAAATCTATGCGCTCATCTTTGTATCGCCTACTCCCTTGAACGCGGATGAGATCGCTGACAAGCTGGAGTTCAGCCGCTCCAATGTCAGCATGGGTTTGAAGGAATTGCAGTCGTGGCGGTTGGTGAATTTGAAGCACATTGCAGGCGACCGGCGCGAGTATTTCTCTGCACCCAGCGACGCGTGGCAGATTTTTCAAACCCTGGCCGAGGAACGCCGCCGCCGCGAAATCGAACCCACGCTGTCGATGCTGCGTAATGCCTTGCTGGAGAACCCAAGCAATGAAGAAGACCGCATCGCGCAAGAACGCATGCGAGGTATGCACGACCTGATCGAACTGATGACCAACTGGTTCGAAGACGTGCAGCGTCTAGATCAGAAAACCCTGTCCCAACTGATGAAGATGGGCTCCAAAGTCCAGCGCCTGTTGGAGTTCACGGGCAAGGTCAGTGTGGTGCGGGGCGGCAAATCTTAACGAGGCAGCAATTCATGGACGCATTGATTCTGGCCCGCATGCAGTTTGCGGCCAACATTACCTTCCACATTCTGTTCCCCACAATCACGATTGCGCTGGGCTGGACCTTGTTGTTCTTCCGCTGGCGTTGGCTCAAGACGAAAGACGATGCGTGGCTCGCGGCCTACCGCTTCTGGACCAAAGTGTTTGCGCTGAGTTTTGCACTCGGCGTGGTCAGCGGCATCACCATGAGTTTTCAGTTTGGCACCAACTGGCCGGGCTTCATGGAAACGGTCGGCAATGTGGCAGGCCCTCTCTTGGGTTACGAGGTGCTGACGGCGTTTTTCTTGGAGGCGTCTTTCCTCGGCATCATGCTGTTTGGCCACGGCCGCGTCAGCGAACGTGTGCACCTGGTGGCGACGTTTTTGGTGGCCTTTGGCACCACGCTCAGCGCGTTTTGGATCTTGGCCTTGAACTCATGGATGCAGACCCCTGCCGGGTTTGAAATGATCGACGGCCAAGCCCATGTCACGAGCTGGATGCAAGTCATTTTTAATCCCTCCTTCCCCTACCGGCTGGTGCACGTGCTGCTGGCCTCGGGGTTGACCGTGGCCTTTTTGCTGGCCGGCATCAGCGCCTGGCAACTGATCAAGAACACGGTCAACACCTCCACGCCCAAGGTGCTGCGCGTGGGCCTGACCCTGGGCGCGGTGCTGATTCCGCTTCAAATCATCGCGGGCGACATGCACGGACTGAACACGCTGGAGCACCAACCGCAAAAAGTGGCCGCCATGGAAGGTGTGTGGGAAACCGAAAAAGGCGCACCGCTTTTGCTCTTCGCCCTGCCCGATGAGTCAGAGCGCAAAAACCATTTTGAGATTGGCATCCCCAAACTCGCAAGCCTGATCCTGACCCACGACCTGAACGGTGAAATTCGTGGCCTGAATGATTTTCAGGGCCAGCACCCGCCGGTGGCACCCGTGTTCTGGGGCTTTCGCGTGATGGTCGGCACGGGCATGTTGATGCTGGCTGTCAGTTGGCTCGGCCTGTGGCAGCTGCGGCGCTCGGGCTGGCAAGCACAGCAGATGCCTCGGGTCTGGCTCTGGGCCTTCAGCGCCATGACGTTCTCGGGCTGGGTAGCCACAGTCGCCGGTTGGTATGTGACCGAGATTGGCCGCCAGCCTTACGTGGTGTACGGACTGCTCAAAACAGCCGATGTGGCGTCCAATGTGGCGTCGCCCTGGATCGCCCTGACCCTCACGATGTATGTCACCGTTTACCTGGCATTGATCGTGGCGTATGTGGGCGTGCTGAAGTACATGGCAGAAAAGCCCATGCCTATCCAGGAGAACAGGCCGGCTGATGCCGCCACGGTCATGTCCAGCGGAGTACAGGCATGAACTTTGATCAAAGTTTGCCTGTGATTTTCATGGGCCTGATGGGTCTGTCCATGTTGGCCTATGTTGTCCTGGACGGTTACGACTTGGGCGTGGGCATGCTGATGCCGCGCGCCACGCTGGCACAGAAAGACATCATGGTGGCCAGCATTGGTCCCTTCTGGGATGCCAACGAAACCTGGCTGGTCCTGGGCGTGGGCATTTTGCTGATCGCCTTCCCCAAAGCACACGGTATGGTGCTGGGAGCCCTGTATTTTCCCGTCACCTTGATGTTGATCGGCTTGATCCTGCGCGGTGTGGCCTTTGACTTTCGCACCAAGGCACAAGACCATCACAAAAGACTGTGGAACCGACTGTTTTTTGCGGGCTCTGCGTTGGCCGCCACGTCACAAGGCTGGATGTTGGGCCATTACATTACCGGCCTGCAAAGCGGATGGGTTTACAACGTTTTTGCCGCTGCCATCGCATTGGCCTTGCCGGCAGCTTATGTGCTGTTAGGTGCCTGCTGGCTCATCATGAAAACCGAGGGGGAATTGCAGGTGCATGCGGTGCGCTGGGCCAAACTCGCCTGGGCGCCCGTGGTGATTGGCATGGGTTTGATCTCGGTGGCCACACCCCTGGTGAGCGCGACTGTGCGTGAACGTTGGTTCAGCATGCCCGAGTTTATTGCTCTCTTGCCCATCCCCTTGATGACGGTGCTGGCCCTGCTGGGTGCACGGGCCATGCTGAATTCCCACCGTGTGCTGGGCAAGGTGTGCTGGTTGCCCTTTGTGCTGGTGATTGCCGTGTTTGTGCTGGGCTTTTTTGGCTTGGCCTACAGCCTCTACCCCTATGTGGTGATCGACCGCCTGACGCTCTGGCAAGCCGCCAGCAGTCCGGCCGCCCTCAAAGTCATCTTGATCGGCACTTGCATTTCTGTGCCCGCCATCGCGGCTTACACCGTTTTTTCCTACAAGGTGTTTGGCGGCAAAGCGACCGAATTGCGCTACGCCTGAAGCAGGTAGGAGTCTGCGCAGAAAGGGTTGTTTATTTCTGCGCTGCGAGAAACGCTTTCAACCGCTGGAAGGATTGTTCTCTGGCCAGCGCGTTGGTTCCGACCGTCACGCCCTGCCCGGGGTTGACCCCGTTGGGAACATCCTTGCGAACACGTAAGGCGGCCGTGCCATCAAAGCCGTGAAACGCGCCGGGGTAACTGACCACCTCGGGGCGAACACCCAAGGCGGTTTGAGCCAAACGTTCGCAGGGCTCGGCGGGCGTCCAGTCGTCGCTGGCGCCAAGCAGCATCAACAGGCGGGTTTGGGTTTGGTAGCCGCGCTGGGTGTCGGCCGTACACCCGGGGTAGTAGGCGACCGCGAATGCGGCTGTGTAGCTGGCTTGGCGCACCGCGGGGTGGCTGACATTGGTGGCCGCCAACACCGTGCTGCCGCCGTTGGACCAGCCCAAAAGGCCGAGTTTGCCGGCGTTCACTTGGGGCTGTTCAGCCAACCATGCCAAAGCAGCCAAGGCGTCCTGCCGACGGTCGACTTGGGTGACGCGACGCTGCCCGATTTTTTGTGTGCACAGTTCTTTCTCACCGCGTGTGCTGAGGGAGTCCAGCACCAGTGCGTGCATGCCGACACCGTGCAAGACGCTCACGTACTCTGTGTAGCGTTTGGAAAGTTCCCCTTTGCGGTCATAGAGTCCCCCGCATCCATGCAACAGCACCACGGCCGGTTTTTTGGCCAAACGCTCGTCATTTTTTTCCGCTGGCACGGCGAACCAATAAGCCTTGAGTTGCAGACCCTGCGGGGATTTAGCATCCGCAGGAATGGTGACCTCTTGCTGAGCGCTCGCTGAGCATGCCAACAGCATCAGGCTTGTTGCCACGACAGTGGAACAAAAAAGGTTCTTTTTCATCGCGCGCTTTCCGCCAACAACAGCGGCCCACAAGCCGCTCGCCGATCAACGCCCACCCAAAGCGGACCCACCGTAGATGCGGGCATCCGCAACCCGTTTGATCTGCTGCAACACGGCCAGGCCATCGCGGTGACGCCAAGTGGCATGGGCGCTGTCGATCACCATGAACTCACCGGGAAAGTCCAGCTTGGCCTGCAAACGTTGGGAATAACGACGCGATGACGGTTGGTGCGGGGTGCGTGAACGTTCAACCACGAGTACATAAAAAGGCCGCTGAGAAAACAAACGGGTTTGTTTGCGCACCAAATAGGCGGCCCCGACAGGCCGCTCGCGAATCAGCACATCCAGGCAGTCTTGAATCTGTGCCCGAGACAGACCGGCAGAAAGAAACACCGGGTCATGGGCGAAGTCCATGCGATCGTCCGTGGCCTCTTGCTCAAGCGCCACACGGTCTTTGAGTCGTTGCCGCCACACCGCCGCTTCGGAATGCCGTTCTTTTACTTCCAACCAAACAATGGCCTCTTGGAGAGCAGGTACGGCGTGGCGACTGTCACTTTGCCCCACTTGTGTCCACAGAGCGAATACCTCGTCTTGGGCAGCCTCGTCGGGTTCGTTTTTCAGGCAACGTGCCAAACCATAGGCAATGTCAGCATCGGCAGGAAACGTTCGGTGGGCTTGCCGCCATGCAAGCAGGGTTTGCTCGGGCTCATGGGTGAATTCAATGCAGGCGACACGCTCCGCTGCCTCTTGTGGGCTGAGTGGGCCGCTTTCGCGTTTCTCATTCAAGGCTGTCAGGCGCGCGGCCTTGGTGGACATGGATCGCACCCTTTGCGCCCACTGGCTGGCGTGTTGCCGCTGCCATTGCGTATCCAGTGCGGCCACCACCACTTCCATGGCGGATCCCAGCAAGGATATCGCCGCCTTTTGGGTATCTGCCGGAGGCAACTCCGCCTCGCACTTGGCAAACTCCAGGCGCTGGCGCAGGCTGGGGTGGGTATCGGACGGGCTGGGCCGTGCTTTGTAGGCCTGCTGTAACCATGCAGAGGCCTGGCGGTGGGACAAACACTGCGCCAAGGTCGCCCGCATTTCACGGAACGGGGTTTCGCGCAATTCACCGCCCAGTCGCGCGCGGCCGAACACCATCGGCCAAAAAACCTCGTTTAGGTATCGGGCACCCAGTTGCAACACCACCAGGGCTTCGCTGCTGTGCTGGGTGCCGGCGACTGCATGGGCGGCGGCATCCGCCTCAAATTCCTGCTGACGGGCAACCACAAAAGCACGGGCATTGAAGCGGGGGAAAAAATGATTGAAGAACAAGGCCATGGTGGTGTCCAACACGGCATTGCCTCGGTGTGCCGACTCCCGCAATTCAGCCAGCCGCATCCACCCCCGACGAGTTCGATAGATCCAGGCAGCCAGTTTGTTTTGCGCACCGTTCAAGTGACCGTATTCATGCGCCACCACCGAGGCCAGTTGTCGCGGACTGAGTAAAAACAGCAAGGGCAAACCCAATACCAAGGTATCGCGGTACCAGCCCAACAGGCCCAAACGCGGCCGCTGGAACACGGCTGCATGGAGTTCACCGTCGATCACCACCTCGTTGAAACGGGGTCCTGTGGTGCGCTCGGCCACTTTGTCCAGCATTTTAAAAAGCTGGGGAGCCTGGTCACGTGACACACGACGACCTTGCGGTATGGCGATGGGTGTCCACAGTGCCCGAAGCACCACCAAAACCAAAAACACCGCAGCGACACCCAACATGGTGAGCCAGAGGCTCAGACGCTCGCCGTTGTGCAGGCGCAAGGTGATCCATGCCAGTGTGCCCACCCCCAACAACAAAGCTGACCAAATGGCGGCACACCCCAACACCGCCATCAACGCCGTGCTGCGGCGAAATCGTGCCGGGGCATGTTGGCTGTCGAGCTCGTGGTGGGTGATCCACCGCGCAAGCTTGAGATCGTCGGCGTCGAGCGTGGTCAGAAAGATCTCCTGGGGCATGGGTATGAGGACGGTCTATTGTCTTCGCTCACCCCCCCGTAGCGGCAAGGGCGGCAACCCGAGGGCGTGGCTTGCTTGCCACGCTCGCGATGCGGCTCTAAAGCTTGGCCGACACCCAGGCGGTCACCGAAGCCAGCGCGGCATCCAGCTGACTGGCATCGTTGCCCCCCGCCATGGCCATGTCGGCTTTGCCGCCACCTTTGCCCCCCACCTGTTGGGCCACAAAATTCACCAGCTCACCCGCCTTCACGCGACCCACACTGTCGTTCGTGACGCCCGCGGCGAGCTGCACCTTGCCGCCCTCAACCGCAGCCAGCACGATGGCGGCGGTTTTGAGTTTGTCTTTGAGTTTGTCGAGGGTCTCACGCAGGCTCTTGGCATCGGCTCCATCCAATTTGGCAGCCAGCACCTTGAGCCCCTTCACATCAACTGCCCGCAGTAACAACTCGTCACCTTGTGAGGACGCCAATTTGCCTTTGACGGCCGCCAGTTCCTTTTCCAGCGACCGGACCTGCTCCAACACCTGGTGCAAACGCGCAGGCACCTCCGCCGGTGACGACTTCAAACTGCCAGCCAGTTGCTGCACCGTGCCTTCGAGCGATTGCAAATAAGCCAGCGCGTTGTCGCCTGTGATGGCTTCAACGCGACGTACACCGGCTTGAATGCCTGATTCCGCCACGATTTTGAAGAGACCAATGTCGCCGGTGCGGCTTACGTGGGTGCCGCCGCACAACTCGCGGCTGGAGCCGATGTCCAGCACCCGCACTTCGTCACCGTACTTCTCGCCAAACAACATCGTGGCGCCGGTTTTCTGCGCCTCTTCAATTGGCAATACACGCGCCAGCGTGGCGGCATTGGCCAGAATTTCGGCGTTGACGATGGCTTCCACTTTGGCGATTTCAGCGTCCGTCATCGGTGCGTTGTGCGCAAAGTCAAAGCGTGTGCGCTCTGCATTCACCAGCGAGCCTTTTTGCTGCACATGGCTGCCCAGCACTTCGCGCAAGGCCTTGTGCATCAAGTGGGTGGCGCTGTGGTTGCGAACCGTCTTGGCGCGGCGCTCGCCATCAACACGGGCGGTGAATACATCACCCACCTTCACCTCGCCTTCCACGACACGGCCATGGTGACCGAACACAGCAGCTTGTACTTTGATGGTGTCATCCACCAGCACGCGGGTGGTGCTGTTGCGCAACTCGCCGGTATCACCCACCTGGCCGCCGCTCTCCGCATAAAACGGCGTTTGGTCCAGCACGATCACGGCATCATCACCGGCTTTGGCTGTGGTGGCGGGGCTGCCATCAATGTAAATGGCGCTGACCTTGGCGCCTTCGCGGCTGAGGTGTTCGTAGCCGTGGAAAACGGTGTCGCTGCCGCTGTATTCCAGCCCCTGGGCCATCTTGAACTTGCCGGCGGCACGGGCTTGTTCGCGCTGGCGGTTCATGGCGGCATTGAAGCCCGCTTCATCGACGGCCACACCGCGTTCGCGACACACGTCAGCCGTCAGGTCCAAGGGGAAGCCGTAGGTGTCATGCAGTTTGAAAGCGGTTTCGCCATCCACGCTTTGGGCGCCACCGGCCAGCGCGGCATCCAAAATTTCCATGCCATTGGCAATGGTGCGGAAGAAACCTTCTTCCTCCACCTTCAACACTTCAGTGGCACGGGCCATCTCACGTTTGAGTTCAGGATAGGCCTCGCCCATCTCAGCCGCCAAGGGGGCAACCAGGGTGTAGAAAAAGGGCTTGCGAGCACCCAGTTTGTAGCCATGGCGAATGGCTCGTCGGGCAATGCGGCGCAGCACATAACCGCGTCCGGCGTTGCTTGGGATCACGCCGTCCACCACAGTGAAGGTGCAGGCGCGGATGTGGTCAGCGATCACCTTGAGGGAAGGCGAATCCGCATCCACCGTATCCGCACCAGCTCCCGCAAATTCAACAGCATTTCTCGCAGCCGCCAGCAGGTTCACAAACGTGTCGATCTGGTAGTTGCTGTGCACATGCTGCATCACCGCCGTGATGCGCTCCAGGCCCATGCCGGTGTCCACGCTGGGTTTGGGCAGCTTGTGCATCACACCGTCTTCGGTGCGGTTGAACTGCATGAAAACGTTGTTCCAAATTTCAATGTAGCGGTCGCCATCTTCATTGGGCGAGCCCGGTGGGCCACCGGCCACCTCGGGGCCATGGTCATAGAAGATTTCAGTGCAGGGGCCGCAGGGGCCGGTGTCGCCCATCATCCAGAAATTGTCAGACGCATAACGTGCGCCTTTGTTGTCGCCAATGCGCACGATGCGCTCGGCGGGCACGCCCACTTGTTTGTTCCAGATGTCGTAGGCCTCGTCGTCCTCGGCATAGACCGTGACCCAGAGTTTTTCTTTGGGCAGTTTGTACACCTCGGTCAAAAGCTCCCAGGCATAGGCAATGGCGTCTTTCTTGAAATAGTCACCGAAAGAAAAGTTGCCCAACATCTCGAAGAAGGTGTGGTGGCGCGCGGTGTAGCCCACGTTTTCCAGGTCGTTGTGTTTGCCGCCCGCGCGTATGCATTTTTGCGACGTGGTGGCACGGGTGTAAGCGCGCTTGTCGAACCCGAGGAACACGTCCTTGAACTGGTTCATGCCCGCATTGGTGAAGAGCAGCGTCGGGTCGTCCCCCGGCACCACCGGGCTGCTGGCCACGATGGTGTGGCCTTTGGATTCAAAAAACTTCAGGAACTGGGAACGAATCTCAGAGGCTTTCATGCCGGATGCTTTCTGTGGGAGGAAGGGCGCAGGCCCTGGGCAAACTGTCAAAATTATAGGAGTCGCGCAGAACCGCCGCGGTACTCAGCCTGTGCATTGGTCGGGCTTGCTTAACAACACCGGTAGCAGTGTTATCCATAACGCGCAAACTGCACCGCCAATCCAACCACCCCCGGGTAAAAAGCCATGAACAAAAGCGTCTTGATGATCGTCACCTCCAACGCCCAAATGGGCAGCACAGGAAAACCCACTGGCATTTGGGCCGAGGAGTTGGCCGCGCCCTATTACGCCTTGCGGGATGCGGGCGTTAAGGTCTTGCTTGCGTCCCCGGCGGGCGGCGCCGTTCCAATCGACGCTGGCAGTCTCAAGCCGCTGGGGCAAAACGCCCCATGCGTGGACCGCATGCTGGCCGACGAAATACTGCAACACAGCTTGGCCCATACCGCCACCGCCAGGTCACAGCGCGGGGCTGACTTCGATGCGGTGTTTTTCCCAGGTGGACATGGAACGATGTGGGACCTACCGACGGACTCCGGTGTCACTCAGGCCGTGGAAAGCGCTTTTCAAGCGGGGAAATTCATTGCCTCGGTCTGTCACGGGGCGGCCGGTTTGGTAACAGCACGCCGTGCCGATGGCGAATCCATCGTCAAAGGCTTGAAAGTGAATTCCTTCACTGACGCCGAAGAGGCCGCCGTTGGTTTGACCGACGTCGTGCCCTTCCTCTTGGAGTCCCGGCTTCGTGCTTTGGGCGGACACTTCGAGAATGCCGCAAACTGGCAGCCCTTTGTGGTGTGTGATGGCCTCTTGATCACGGGGCAGAACCCGCAGTCTTCCGAGTTGGTGGCGCACCAGCTCTTGAATGCGCTGGGTCCAAAAAAAGCCGATTGATCTGGTTACGCTGATGCTTTTGGCATGCAAGACTGCGTGCCGAGTTTGAACATCATTTGGAAGCTGCCATGCCTGCAAATTCGTCAACTGCTTTGTCCTTGAAGACACCTTCTTTACTGCGTACTGAGGGCTATATCAATGGCCAGTGGCTGAGCAGCGAGGAGCGCTTTGAGGTCACCAACCCTGCCACCGGCGACCTGCTGGCTCACGTGGCCAATTTGGGCGCATCGGAGGCTACGTTGGCCATCGCGGCCGCCGAGGCGGCATGGCCTGCCTGGCGCGACTTGACTGCTCAAACCCGCTGCAAAACCTTGTTGCGATGGTTCAACCTGATCAAAGAAAACGCAGACGATTTGGCCCGCCTGCTCACCCTGGAGCAAGGCAAGCCGCTCGCCGAGGCCAGGGGCGAGGTGCTCTATGGCGCAAGTTTCATCGAGTGGTTCGCCGAAGAAGCCAGGCGTGTTTATGGCGAGATCATCCCCACCACGGACAACAACAAACGTTACCTTGTTCTCAAACAAGCCATGGGTGTGTGCGCGGCCATCACTCCATGGAACTTTCCGATTGCCATGATCACCCGAAAAGTCGCCCCAGCCCTGGCAGCTGGCTGCACCGTGGTCATCAAACCTGCGGAACAAACCCCGCTGTGTGCTTTGGCGCTGGCGGAGTTGGCGCACCAGGCGGGCCTGCCCAAAGGTGTACTGAATGTAGTGACTGCCGACGCGGGTCGGTCCATTGAGGTCGGCAAGGTGCTGTGCGAAAGCGAGGTGGTGCGGCATTTGTCCTTCACCGGATCCACCGAAGTGGGCCGCATTCTGGCGGCGCAATGCGCCCCCACGGTCAAAAAACTCTCGCTGGAACTGGGTGGCAACGCGCCCTTCATCGTGTTTGACGATGCAGACATCGAAGCCGCCGTCTCTGGCGCCATGGCCAGCAAGTACCGCAACGCGGGCCAAACCTGCGTCTGCGCCAACCGGTTTTATGTGCAGGAGCCGGTGTACGAGAAATTTGTGGCTCAGCTTGCCGCTCAAACTCAAACCATACGGGTAGGCGATGGGCTGGAACCTGGGATCACTCAGGGACCTTTGATAAACGAAGACGCTTTGCAAAAAGTGGAGGCGCACGTGGCCGATGCGCGCGCCAAAGGTGCACGCGTGCTGACGGGTGGCGAACGCATTAACCAACGCTACTTCGCGCCCACCGTCCTGGCCGACGCCACGGCGGACATGCGCTGCGCGAGCGAAGAAACCTTTGGCCCTGTGGCCCCGGTGTTCAAGTTCAAAACCGAAGCCGAAGCGGTCGAACTGGCCAACGCCACCGAGTTTGGTTTGGCCAGTTATTTCTACACCCGCGACATCGGCCGCATCTTCCGCGTGGGCGAAGCGCTCGAGTACGGCATGGTGGGCGTGAACACCGGGTTGCTGGCGACAGCCGAGGTGCCTTTTGGCGGAGTCAAACAATCGGGCCTGGGGCGCGAGGGATCGCACCATGGCATGGACGACTATGTGAGCATCAAGTTGTTGTGTTTGGGGGGCATCAAGGAGTGAGCGGCTGGGCCCCATATCTTTCAGATGCATAAACACGGCTGCCAAAGCCAACATGCCGCTGAGCAGATCGAAAGTCCGTACGGTTCACAGGCGCGTGTCAGTCCTCATCGTTCGCCGCGCCTGTTGCACCGCTTTCCATGAAATTGGCCATACCAGCTCGCCCCATGGCAGGCGCCGACGCCGCCAGACCAACAGCGCGGCGCAGCAACACCTCGGGCTGAGTGCCGTCTTCCGGAAAGATAGCCACACCCAAAGCCGCCGCCACCGCGACATCGTGGCCGGTGAGTTTGAACGGGTTTTGCAACGCGGCGAGCAACTTGTCGCCCACCGCTTTCGCATCTTGCGGCGCCAACATGGCGGCCAGTAGCACACCAAAGGAATCGTCACCGATGGAGGCCACGACATCGCTGGCACGCACCCCGGCACGCAGACGAACGGCCACCTTGCGGCGCAGCACATTGGTCGCCTCCTTGCCATAACGCGCCTGCACCGTGGCAAACCCTTCAATGCGCATCACCAGTACCGCCATTGGCGAGGGCTCGCGCTCCCGCAAGGCGAGCAAGTGGCTCATGTGCTCGACCAGTTGCTGCTGGTGGGGCAAGCCCGTGCCCATGTCGGTGGCATAAGCTTTGCGCGCTTCCCGCTCTAGGGCTTTGCGCTCAATGGCTGCACGCAGGCGCGCGGCCAGCCCCTCGCCTTGTGCCATCTCGGTGGTCAGAAGGTCTTGTACGCCCAGGCGCAAATACTCCACGGCGGTGGCTTCGTCGGTGCTCGGTGCAACCAGGACCACGGCCAGGTCGGTGGCGTGAGCGTGTACCCAGTGCAGCACTTCTGGAGCGAGGGCAGACGCCACTTGGCCGACATCAGCAGCATGCAACAACAAGGCATCGAAGTTTTGATCCAGGTCTTGTTGAACCAGGGTGCGAGCATCTTTAGGAGCGGTAACGGAAAATGGGCCCCAAGGGGAGGCGGCATCCAGTCGCAGCGAAAGGGGCTGCACCAACAAGGACAAGGATAAAACCCGCAAAGGTTTGGAATTCATGGGCAAGGGTTCAAGGGTGGCGGTGTAAGGAAAGCCCCCGGACAGCGGCTTGGATCTTTCTTGGATCAGATCGTACAACCGCCGCTGCGTATGACCCACGTTAAGCTGCTACCAAAATTCACACTGATCCATGAACCGCATTGACACCCTTGATCCCCACAAGACACCTACGAGCACGTCTGCGCAAATTGCCACCGCCATTGTTGCAGCGCTGCTGACGGCGCCCTTGTGGTGGCTGTTGATCGCACTGTTGCAACAGCTGGGTACCCTGGACCGCCCTTTGCAGCCGCCAGACGACACACGGTTGAGCCTGTGGCTGGGTGTGAGTTTGCTGCTGCTGTGCTGGGCCCCGGCACGCCGGATAGGACAAGGGCTGGTGGCACGGTTTGACAGCGTGTTGCTGCAACCGCCCGCAAGCGTGGACGCGGCAATGCTTTCAGCTCCGAGCAACATCAAACAACAACTGCGCGACTGGTGTTTTGATGGCGCAGGCAGCGGCGCTGCACCGCTGCTGCTGCCCAACGCGATTCCCGCCATGGATCAACCGATGTCCGTCGCGGCGTGGGAGATGGCCGCTGACCCTGAGCTGGCGGCTCAAAATGCTGAATTGAACGCGTTCATGTGCCAACTCGATGGCAGCGGGTTGCTGATGGCCTGCAGCACACCTTGGGCCGGACGCTGGCTGCGCCTGCGCATCAAACTGCGAGAGGTCCTTTGGTGGCGGACCAGGCGAGCCGACGATCCATGGGACTGCGGTTTTTTGCGAACTGACGAGGCGGCCATCGCTCAGCTAAGGGCGTTTTTACCTCGCCGTCCGACACTGATCGTATTGCAGGATGCTGCGCGTCCACGGGCGCAGGCCTCTTTGATGGCGCTACGCGAACAACAACATTTGTTCCGTCAGCCTGTGCGCATCTTGGTAATGGGCCCATTTTCGGGAGAGGACTTTGGCGCCGTGTTTCGAATCCAACCCGAGGTGTCAAGGGGCTAGGGCCTGTCATCAGTTAAATCTCCCGTGCGTGAGTGTGCAAAACAGTGCCAATTTAGGCGCAAAGCGCTGCCGGGTTGAACACCCGGCGAGCATTTGCAACGACAAGTGGGGCTGTTTTGCCCACTCACCCTTCGGGCCGGTACGGCAAAAAGTGCGGGGCGGCGTTGCAGCCCTTGCCCGGGGAAAGAACCCCGG
>Ga0315907_10003609_pt1 | contig 18080 bp, 15 predicted proteins | sample LakEriMetagenome_3_FD_203525 | JGI IMG/M metagenome (GOLD analysis project Ga0315907, IMG submission 203525) | Freshwater fungal communities from buoy surface, Lake Erie, Ohio, United States - Buoy 12 MA123 | ecosystem: Environmental > Aquatic > Freshwater > Lake > Lake biofilm | place: USA... | reverse complement strand
AACTTCCACGGCAAACATCCTGGCCAATCCCCAAAGGGACCAGCCTTACCACTGGACGGGTTTTACGCCGCCCGCAGCGCCAATACGGCGCCGCTTCAGTGGCAGAGTTTCTCACCGCCGCGTACAGTATAGGCCGCACTCGCGGCATTGCGATGGCCCGCGGCGTGGGGGTCGAAGATCGTGCGAATGCCGTCCGGATAACCGCCGCCGGGCATTGTGCCGGTCGCGCCGGCGTTGAGATCCGGGAGCAGCGTGATGCCTTCCTCGCCGTCCCACGGGCCGACGATCGAATCCCCGCCCTCACCGATCAACGCGCGTAGCTTGTTGGCGGCCTGCGGCACTTCGATCTTGAAATAGCTGATATTCGCGATCTCGCGCGCCATGCGGGCCAGCAGCGGCACCGATAACGGCGTGCCGGCGACGGGCGCGTCCTGGATCATAATCGGAATCGTGATCGCGTCGGACACATGCTTGAAGAACTCGTAGATCGCGGATTCGGTCGCGCGGATCGTGGCGCCGTGATAGGGTGGCATGATCATCACCATAGAAGCGCCTGCTTCCTGCGCGCGTATGCTGCGTTCTGCGCACGCATCGGCGGAGAAGTGCGTCGTTGTTACGATAATCGGTACGCGACCGGCATTGTGCTTGAGCACGCAATCCATCACGGCTTCGCGTTCGACGTCGGTCAACGCGAACTGCTCCGACCAGTTGGCGAGAATGCAGATGCCGTGCGAGCCCGCGTCAATCATGAAGTCGATGCAACGCTTCTGCCCGTCGAGATCGAGATGCCCGTGCGCGTCAAACACCGTGGGCGCCACCGGAAACACGCCACGATAGATCATCGTCTTCCCCCTTTGATACCGCGTCCGTTCGAATATGCTTACATAATAACATGTACGCGGCGATTTCGAACATCGTACCGATGTGACAATAGCAGAAACTGCGACCGATGCGCGACGCGAAGCAATTAGATTCTGTTGCTGCACTGCGCACATACGCAACGCGGTCCATTCATATCGTAGGTTCGGGTATAAACCGGTTCTTTAATTGTAAGCTGCTCGACGCGTCTCTACGATCCATCTGGTCGTCGAAATTCGTTCACGCATTCCGTGACGGAAGGCGGCTGAAAAGAACGCGCGAGCAAAAACAATTCGCGCCGAAAAAAAAGATACGGGAGGATGGGATGAAATCCGCCGCACGATGGCTTGCCGCCGGTGTTCTCGCCGGCTCCGCCTTTTGGGGGCTGACGCAGCCCGCCGAGGCCCAGGGCATTCCGAGGGATATTCCGCGCAGGGAACTGTTGATCCTCGAAAACCCCGAAGGGACCGTCAAGAATGCCGCCTGGTTCAATATCTGGGCGATCAACGCAAACAGTCAGTCGAACGGATTGCAGCAGGCCGCCCTCGACACGCTTTGGTACATCGATCCCGATAGCGGTATCGACGGTGTGTGGGACAATTCCCTCGCTGCGGCGAAACCCGTCTACAACGCCAATTTCACCGAGATGCGGGTGAAGTTGCGCCGCGGCATTTTCTGGAGCGACGGCGTCGAGTTCACGTCGGCCGACGTTAAGTTCACCGTCGACATGATGGTGAAGACGCCGGGCATGCGCTGGAGCGCCGTGCTCGCTAACGCGGTCGAAACGGTCGAGGCACCCGACGCCGAAACCGTCATCTTCAAATTGAAGCGTCCGAATTCGCGCTTCCATTCGCTGTTCACGGTGCGCTGGAACGCCGTCTGGATCGCGCCCAAGCACGTTTTCGAGAAGGTCGAGGATCCCAACAAATTCGCCTTCGATAAGCCGATCTCGCTTTCGTCTTACGTGCTGCACAGCCACGACCCAGACGGCAAGTGGTATATCTGGCAGCGCCGCGAGGATTGGCAGCGCACATCGTTGGCCCGCTTCGGCCAGCCCGCACCGCGCTATCTCGCTTACGTCGATCCTGGCCCGCCGGATAAGCGCGTGATCGCGCAGATGAACAAGGAACTGGACGTCGTCCACGATATCGCGCCCGAGGGCATGTTCACGCTGGCGCGACAGAACCCGACGTCGAAGGCGTGGTTCAAGGGCTTCCCGTTCGGGCATCCCGATCCCACGCTGCCGGCGGCGATCTTCAACACTCAGCTCGACATGTTCAAGAACAAGGACGTGCGCTGGGCGCTGGCGTTGCTAATCGACATCAAGGCGGTGTCGATGGCGTCCTATCGCGGTGCTGCGACGATCTCGCCGATCGCCGTCCCCCCGACCGGACGCCACCCGGAGTTCTATCACGGGCCGATGCAGGATTGGTTGGCCGAGTTCGAGATCGATACGGGCAAGCGCAAGATCAAGCCCTACGATCGGACGATGGCGCGCCAGATCGCGGATAGTCTGCGTCCGTCGATGGGCAACCAGATCCCGTCCGACCCGGCCGACGTCGCCAAGGCCTTCGGCACGGGCTGGTGGAAGCCTGACCCGCAGGCGGCGACGGAGTTGCTGGAGCGCGCGGGTTTCCGCAAGCAAGGCAACCAGTGGCTGAAGCCCGACGGCACGCCCTTCGTGATCCGTGTGGTGGTCGAAGGCGACGCGCGTCCGATCATGACCCGTGCGGGGTCGATGATCGCGCAGAACTGGCGTCAGTTCGGCATCGACGCGCGCGTCGACGTAGCTGCCGGCACGTTGCTGACACGTCGTGCGGCGGGCGATTTCGACGTGATCTTGAGTTGGAGCGTCGAGACCTGGGGCGGCCATCAGGACCTGTCTTTCTTCATGGACAGCTGGCACTCTGCCTTCGTTGCCCCGCCCGGCCAGTCGCAGCCGTTGCGCAACTGGCAGCGCTGGTCGCATCCCGATCTCGACAAGATCATCGAACAGATCCGCACGATCGACTTCGACGATCCCAAGGGTATCGAGCTGGGCAAGGAGTTCATCAAGCTCGCGACGCGGGAAATGCCGTTGATCCCTCTAATGGCCTACAACGTGTTCACCGTCGCCGATGAGACCTACTGGACCGGTTTCCCCAGCGCGGACAACCCGTACGCCAACCCAGTCACGAACTGGGGCAACTCCCGCTACATGTTCGTGAAGATCAAGCCCAAGCAGTAAGCCGTCTTCCGCGCCTTCCGGCCGGCGTGCCTTCTTGCGCCGGCCGGATCGGTCGGATTTCACCCGGGAAAGTACACGACATGCGCGTTTACGCCCGATACGCCGCCGGACGTTTTCTGCAGTTCCTTCTGGTCGTCTTCATCGGCATCAATCTCGCTTACGTGATCACCCATGCGACGCCGATAGATCCGGTGGAGCATACGGTGTCTGTCGCCACGGCGTTCGGCCAAACCGCACCCGATGCGATCGAATCGATGCGTCAGTCCTTGCGCGAGCTTTACGGGTTGACGGGCTCGCCCATCGAGCAATACGTGAATTTCTGGCGCCGCGTGATCGTGGCCGATTTCGGCCCGTCGCTGTCGGCCTTTCCGACGCCCGTATCGTCGCTGATCGGCCGCGCGACGCCCTGGACGGTCGGCCTCCTCGGAGTCGCCACGTTGATCACCTGGGTGATCGGCAATTCGCTGGGCGGCCTCGCCGGTTACTACCGCCGCAGTCGTACGCTGAAGGCGTTCGGCATCCTGGCGATGGCGCTGCATCCCATGCCCTATTACATCGCCGCGATTGTGCTGTTGATCGTGTTCGGCTTCGTGTGGCCGATCCTGCCGATTTCGGGCGGTTCGCAGATGAACGTCCCGCGCGGATGGTCCGCGGACTACATGCTATCGGTCGCGCGACATTCGGTTCTGCCGATGCTCTCGCTCATCCTCGTCGGGCTCGGCGGTTGGTTTGTCGGCATGCGCAGCCTCGTTTCCAACATCGTGACCGAGGATTACGTGACCTACGCCGAACTCGCCGGCGTGAACAAGACGCGCATCCTGACGACTTACGTCATGCGCAACGCCATTGTGCCGCAGGTCACGGGCCTTGCGATCTCGCTCGGCCACATCTTCTCCGGCGCTTTGATCACCGAGCGTGTGTTCGGTTATCCCGGCATCGGTTCGCTGCTGGTCGATGGCGTGCACGCGGGCGACTACAGTCTCGTGCTTGGAGTCACGACGATCTCGATCCTGGGCGTATCGATCGCGGTGCTGGTGATCGACCTGATCTACCCGCTGCTCGATCCCCGCGTCACGGTGAGCTGAGCATGTTCGTCGTTCTCCGCGATCTCTTGCGTTACAATCGCGAGTTCCTCGCTGGTATCCTGTTGACCGGCATCGTCGTCGTGATGGCGTTGCTGTCGTTCTTTTCACCCTATCCGCCGATGGATCAGTTCGTGGCGCCGATGGATGTGCCGCCCTCCGCCGCGCATTGGTTCGGCACCACGTCGCGTGGCCAGGACCTGTTCTGGCTGCTGACCTATTCGATCCGCAACACGCTGGCCTTCGGTCTTCTGGTGGCGATCCTCAGCCGCATCCTGTCGCTGTCGATCGGTCTGCTCGCGGGCTATCGCGGCGGGTGGGTCGACCGCGTGCTGATGTCGATCAACGACACTTTCATCGTCATCCCGCTGTTTCCGATTCTGGTGCTGTTTTACTTCGTCATGCGCGACAACATGTCGTGGGTGATGTTGGCGGTGCTGACGGCGTCGCTAGGCTGGTCCTACGACGCGCGCCTGATCCGCTCAGTGGCGCTTAGTCTCCGGCACCGCGAATTCACCCAAACGGCCGTGTTCTCGGGCATGCGTACGCATGAGATCCTTTCGAAGGAGCATCTACCCTTCGTCCTGCCGATCGTGTTTTCGACCTCGCTCAACAACATGAACTGGTCGATCGGGCTGGAAGTGACGCTCGCCGTGCTCGTCTTCACCGATATCAACCGGCCTAGCGTAGGCGGGATGATCTATTGGGCTAATCAGCATAGCGCCGTCGTCGCGGGGATCTGGTGGTGGATCGCTTTCCCGGTCGGCTTGGTGGTGATGCTATTCATTGGGCTCTATCTGCTCGCAGTGTCGATGAACGAGTATATCGACCCGCGTTCGCGTCTCGAGCGCGGCGGAGGGCGTAAAGAATGAGCGCCGCCACGCGAAACTTCGCCGCCCGGCCGATAGCCGCCGACGGTCCTGTCGTCGCGGTGCGCGATTTGCGCGCCTGGTATCGCTTGCGGCTGTTCGGCGTCGATCGGGAAGTGAAGGCCGTCGATGGCATCACCTTCGAGGTGCGCCGCAATGAGATTTACGGCCTCGCTGGCGAATCGAGTTCGGGCAAGTCGACGCTGGTGAAGACCATCGCCGGCGCTATCAAGCCGCCGCTCGATATCGTCGGTGGCGAGATCGAATTCAACTTCATGCCGGGTACGCAAGGGCTGAACCGCGCGCCGCCCGAAGTTGCCGCGCGCGTGCGCTGGCGTCATCTGTCCTATGTCATGCAGGGTTCGATGAGCGTGCTGAACCCGGTCCGGCGGGTCGGCGCCTCGTTTGTCGATTTCGCCGCGCGTCATATGGGGCTCGACAAGGCCGGTTTCGAAGCGGCGGTGATCGCGCATCTGGCGCGGGTTAACTTGCCGGGGTCGGTGTTGATGGCCTATCCGCACGAACTGTCCGGCGGCATGCGCCAGCGCGTGGCGATCGCGCTCGCTACGATTTGCCGTCCGGATTTCGTTATCGCCGACGAGCCGACGACGGCGCTCGACGTAGTCGTGCAGAAGGACGTGCTGGGCATGTTCCGCTCTATCCAGCGCGACATGGGATCGTCGGTACTGTTCGTTACCCACGATATGGGCGTCCACGCGCATCTGACCGATCGCCTTGGGATCATGTATGCCGGCCGTTTGGTAGAGGAGGCGCGCACGCTCGATCTGTTCGCGCGGCCGCGCCATCCTTATACACGCCACCTTATTCATTCGCTGCCGCGCATCGGCGACGACAAACCGCGGATCGGGCTGGAAGGTTCCCCGCCCAGCCTCGCCAATCCACCGTCGGGTTGCCGCTTCCACCCGCGATGCGCCTTCGCGACCGAACGTTGCCGCGTGGAAGTGCCGCCGATGGAATCGGTCAGTCCCGACCATCGCGTCGCCTGTTTCGAGAAAGACCGCGTGGAGGCGACACCATGACCGGTGCCCTGCTCGAACTCGACCGTGTGTCGATGACCTATACCCGCGGCGGCCTGTTGTCGCGTACGCGCATCGACGCGGTGATCGATGTCAGTTTTCGCCTTGAAGCCGCGAAGCCGGAGATTTTTTCGATCATCGGGGAGTCCGGCTCGGGCAAATCCACGCTCGCGCGGATCGTCCTGGCGCTGCAAGCGCCGAGCCAGGGGGCCGTGCGCTTCAAGGGCAAGGATTTGGCGCAGATGCGCGACGATGTCGAACGTCACGCCTTCATGGCGGCGGTGCAGCCGGTGTTCCAGAATCCATTCGAGGCGTTCAATCCGCTCAAGCGCCTCGACCGCTATCTCTACGCGACGTGCAAGCGTTTCGCGGGCGCGCACGGCGAAACCGCAGTCCAGGCGGCGGCCGACACGGCTTTGCGCCAGGTCGGTCTGTCGCTTGCCGAAATCCGCGGACGCTATCCCCATGAATTGTCCGGTGGTCAGTTACAACGCGTGGCGATCGCGCGCGCTTTGGCGTCCGGCCCATCGCTGCTGATCGCAGACGAACCGGTGTCGATGGTCGATGCGTCGCTGCGCGCTTCGATCGTCAACTTGTTCCGCAAGCTGCGCGATGAGCTGGGCTTGTCGATCGTTTACATCACGCACGATCTGGCGACCGCGTATTCGATTTCCGACCGCATTATCATAATGCAGAAGGGCCGGGTGGTCGAAAGCGGCGCGGCGCGGACCGTCCTCGCGAACCCGCAACACCCTTATTCAAAGACGCTCAAAGACGCCGTTCTCGAACCGCTCGCCCCAGGCGCGCGGCCGCTCTTCGCGCGGTGACGAAACGCTACATCACTTACAGACAGGCAAGGGACAGCCATGAGAAAAGCAAAAGTTCTTCTCGACCGCGACTTCACGATCGGACGTACCGACCCCCGGCTGTTCGGAGCGTTTATCGAACATCTGGGCCGCTGCGTCTATGGCGGCATTTACGAGCCCGGCCATAAGACGGCCGACAAGAATGGCTTCCGCGGCGACGTACTAGCGCTGGTTCGCGAACTCGCACCCACGATCATGCGCTATCCCGGCGGCAACTTTGTCTCTGGCTATAATTGGGAGGATGGCGTGGGGCCGGTCAAGGATCGGCCCGCGCGCTTGGACCTCGCATGGTTTTCGACCGAGCCGAACACTTTCGGCACCAACGAGTTCGTCGATTGGTGTAAGGCCGCGAATATCGAGCCGATGCTGGCGGTCAATCTCGGTACGCGCGGCGGCGACGCCGCGCGCAATCTCGTCGAGTACTGCAATCATCCTGGCGGCACCTATTACTCGGACCTGCGCAAGACGCACGGGTGGCCGAAGCCGCACGACATCAAGTTCTGGTGCCTGGGCAACGAGATGGACGGACCCTGGCAGATGGAAACCAAGACGGCTCGTCAGTACGGCGCTGTCGCGCGCGAAGCCGCAAAGATGATGCGCTGGATCGATCCGTCGGTGGAATTGGCGGCGTGCGGTTCGTCGGGCCGCACTATGCCGACCTACGGCAAGTGGGAAGAGGAGGTTCTCGACGAGACTTTCGAGCATGTGGAGTTCATTTCCCTCCATACCTATCTCAACAACTACAATGGTGATACGGCGGCGATGCTCGCCAGTCCCGACCTGATGGACAGCTTCATCGACGAGGTCGTAGCGATCGCGGACTCGGTTTCGGCCAGACGCCGCTCGACCAAGCGCATCATGCTGTCCTTCGACGAATGGAACGTCTGGTACCGCACGCGCCGCCCACGCGCCAACCGGATCAAGCCGGGATGGCCGGTGGCGCCGGAGATCCTGGAGGAAATCTACGATATGGCCGACGCGCTGGCGTTCGGTGGAGCGTGCATTTCGCTGCTGAACCATGCCGATCGCGTCAAGGCCGCGTGCTTGGCCCAGCTCGTCAACGTGATCGCGCCGATCATGACCGAGACGGGCGGGCCCGCTTGGCGCCAGACGATCTTCCACCCCTTCGCGCAGATGAGCCGCTACGGCCGCGGCGACGTGCTGCGCACCCGGATCGAAAGCGACATCTACGACGCGTCGTATTATGACCCGCGCGGCGACCAGGACATCTATTACCCGGTCAAGGCGCCGTATCTGAAGCTATCGGCCGTGGCGGGCGAGGACGGCAAGTCGCTGACCTTGTTCGCGCTCAACCGCGACTTGAAGGGCGAAATGCAGGTCGAGGTCGGTGCGCGCGGCTTCGGCGACTTGAAGGTCGCGGTCGCCGAGGAATTGCGCCATGATAAGCTCGACGCGGTTAACGACAAGAACGCGCCCGATCGCGTTTCGCCCCAGCGGCTGGACGGGATTTCGGTCGCCGATGGGGCAATAACGATGACGCTGAAACCGGCATCCTGGAATGTCATCCGACTCGAATCGTCGAAATAGGTCCGAACCGGCCGGGACCGCGACGGGTACGCCCGCAGCCGGTTCCGGCTATTCCGGCCACGCCGCCGATCTGGCGGCGCAAGGCGGCGTTCGCGAAGCGTCGCATAACTTCCTCGCGATCGATCCCGCACGACAATTCGCCGTCGTGCGCGGCTTGGCTTCGCCGATCCGCGTGCGCATTCTGCAATTGCTGCGGCGCAGTGGACCGCTCAATGTCAATCAAATCGCCGAGACGCTGGAACTGCCGCAATCGACCGTCGCGACCAATGTGCAGATACTGACCGACGCGGATCTGATCGAAACCTCGCTCGGCAAAGTAAGCAAGGGGCAGCAGAAGGTCTGCTGGGCGCGGTTCGACGAGATCGTCATCCAGCTTGCCCCCGATCGACCCAGCCGCGACAGCAACGTCGTCGAAGTCGAAATGCCGCTCGGCCTCTATACGAGCTGCGAGGTGACCGCCCCCTGCGGCATGTGCTCGACCGAACGGATCATGGGCATGCTGGACGTGCCCGATCTTTTCCTCGATCCAGCGCGCGTGCAGGCGGCGCTGATTTGGTTCGGGCGCGGCTTCATCGAGTACAAATTCCCGAACAACGCGAAACGGATGAACCGTATGGTCGAGGCGCTGGAGTTCGAACTCGAGCTGTCTTCGGAAGTGCCGGGTACCAATAAGAACTGGCCGTCGGATATTTCGCTGTGGGTCAATCACGTCCATGTCGGCGTGTGGACGGCGCCGGGCGATTACGGCGACCGGCGCGGCCGCTTCACGCCGCGCTGGTGGAAGCTCGAAGGCTCGCAATACGGCGATCTGACGAGTTGGCGCATCAGCCGCGACGGCACTTTCGTCAACGGTAAACGGATTTCCGGCATCGGCTTGTCGAAGCTCGACCTGCCGAACCACCATTCGATCCGCCTGCGCGTGGGCATCCACGAGAAGGCAAAGCGGCCCGGCGGCGTGAATATCTTCGGCAAGGGTTTCGGCAATCACGGGCGCGACATCATCATGCGTCTGAAGCTCGCAGCGCGCTGAACGCCGGCGGCATAGAGGCAGCCCAGTATCTCGATGATTTTCTCTTCCGTGAACCGGCTCTTCTTCATCGTTCGCTCCTCGTTTAGGGCGGCCTCTACACTTCTCAGTGGGCGGGTTTCACGAGCTCAGGCCGGTTCAGGTTAAGGCCATTATCTTGCGGGCTCGGCATTTAGCACCTCGGCGGGTGTCTGCGGGGTAACCAAAATTCTCATTGCATTTATTCTGGTAAATTGGAAAACCAAATAAGATTGTAGGAAGAATCTTGTTGTTTCAAGGTGACCGCTGTCCGTTAGACATAGTGGCGAAACGCCGCAGGGGCCGCGTGATGAATTGCCGGTCGAATGCTTTATTTGTAATATAAATGTAACAAATGGAGGGGCTGGTGAAAAACATTCCGATCGCTACAAAAATTTACGCCGCTCTTCTGATGCTATCTGCTGTGGCAGGGATCGTCGCGTACCAAGGGATCGAGGGCATGGCCCGAATCCGAGGTGAACTCGGGATCGTCGGTGGCTCCGCAACCCAGATTCTGCATGCCGGGCGCGGCACGGCTAACCTGTTGGCTTACGCACGAGCAGTCGATGAGCTGCAGACCCCGCTTCCCGACGATGTGCGCACGAAGCTCGAGGCCGTCGTCGATGATGAGTATCGCCGCTTTATCGCACGACTTGATCAGCTGCAACCGCTGCTTGGCAGAGACGAGGCAGCGCGTGCCGCGATGGTCAAAGCACGCGAATTAGCGGCCCGCCACAAGGTCGAATCACAGGCGGTCAAAACGTTGGCCCGTGAGGGCAAATACGAGGCGGCCGGCAAACAGGCCTTCGCGTTGGGTGCTTTGATAGACGAGGTGCGCCAGAACATCCGCCCTATCGACGAGCGTGCCACCACAATGTTTCAGAACACGATCAAAACGGCCGGGGACGACTACGAAAAGGCGCGCATGTACCAGATTGCCCTTTCCGTCGGCGGCATTCTTGCCACATTGCTGCTCGGAACGCTGACGGTGTTTTTCGCGATTCGCTCACCGTTGCGGCGTATCTCGGAGGTCATGACGGCGACAGCTGCGGGCGATTTCGATCTGGCGATCCCGCACCGCGGTCAGACAGAGGAAATCGGCTCACTCGCCGCCGCTTTGGCTACCTTCCAGGATGCCGGCAAGGACAAGCGGCGTCTGGAGGCTGCTCAGGCGCTCGCCGCCGTCGAAGCGCAGAACCAGAAGAAGCAAGCCCTGCAAGGGATGGCCGAAACAGTCGAACGCGAAACCAAAACCGCGGTTACGCAAATCGCGGCAACCACGTCTGAGGTCGGCGATGCGGCCAAGGAAATGGTCACCCTTGCAGCCGGCGTGTCGGCAGACAGCCAGGCCGTTGCTGCCGCGTCGGAACAAGCCTTGGTAAACGTGCAAACTGTTTCGTCAGCGGCCGAAGAGCTGTCGACCTCTATCCGCGAGATCTCGAGCCAGGTCGCTCGCGCCGCAAGCGTTACGCGCAATGCGGTAGCGAGCGGCGAAAAGGCGCAAGCCACGATCCGTTCGCTGTCTGATGCGGTCGCCCGCATTTCGGAAGTCACGAAGCTGATCGGCCAGATTGCGGGCCAGACCAATCTTTTGGTGCTCAACGCGACGATCGAAGCGGCGCGTGCGGGTGATGCCGGCAAGGGCTTCGCCGTCGTTGCCTCGGAGGTCAAAAATCTCGCCAACCAGACCGGTCGTTCAACCGAAGACATCGACCGCCAGGTCGGCGAGATCCAGGCGGTCACGCAAGCTGCCGTGGCTGCCGTTGCCGAAATCGGCGAGCGCATCCGCGAAGTGGACGAGGTGGCAAGCGCCATCGCAGCCGCAATGGAAGAGCAGGGTGCCGCTACGCAGGAAATCGCGCGCAATGTTGGCCAGACGGCCGACGCATCGCGCGAGGTCTCGTCCAAGATACAGAACGTAAGCCGCGAAGCTGAGGCGGTCGGTGCGAGTGCAGAACGCGTGCAAAATGCAGTCGCGTCGGTTACGGCGAATCTGGGTACCTTGCGTCAAGTGCTCGTGCGCGTCGTTCGTACCTCGACCGAAGAAGCCGATCGGCGCAAGCATAAACGTTTCTCCGTGCGCGCCTCGATCGAATTCGCGAACGGTCAGGGCCAGCGTGTCGATGCAAAGCTCGTCGATATCTCGCAAGGCGGTGCGCAGCTTCAGACGACAGCTCGCGTACGCGTCGGCGAGCGCGCCTCGATCCGACTCGATGGGCTCAGCCGCACGATCGCGGCCACGGTCTGCGCCGTGGAGGGCGACGATGCGCATCTCGAATTTGCGGAGGCCGGTCCCGATTTCGCCGACTGGCTCAAGCAACGCGCGGCAGGTTAGGTCCGCGCGCTTCCGAATCTGGCGGCTGGGTGCGGAATCTACCCAGTTCGCCCGATCCGGATTGTGCATTGCGTTTGCCTTGCGCTAGAGCAAAGCGCTACCTTCGCCAATCCGGTAAGCTTCACACACATCGCGCTACCATTCTGAAGGGACATCCCGCCTATGTCCGCTGTTTCTGCCGTCTAATGCACTGGGCTAAGTGCTGCCGAAATCAAGACGCGGTGCGCGGCTGGGGCCCAACGTCCTGGCACCGACGACCTGCCGCACTGCCTTTCGCATCTTCTGCGACGTTCTGCGCGAACCGATGCTCGCTCTGCTGATTGGCATAGGGATAGTCTCTCTGGTGCTAGGCAATGTCGAGGAGGCGATTCTGTTGCCTGTCTTCGCGTAAGCGCTCGATGCGCCGATGCGGCCCGGTGGTGAGAATCTCGTCGGGCCTGTCCAGCATTTCTTTGCGATTCAACCCGCGGTCCTTGCCGCCGTCATTAACGCCTTCGACACCGCCAGCCGATTGTCCCCGACGCCGATCAACTGCTCAACAACGGCCCCTGGACAAACCTTACCTTGTTTCCGACTGATGCTATTCTAGTCGCGCAAAATGACTCGCGTCCTCAATGCGAAGCAGGTCTCCGAGACTCAAGAAAGTCGGCGAAGCGTGCAAAGGAGAATGCCAACACGAAATAGAGCGCGCCGATAAAAACGTAGGTTTCGGCTGTTGGCGATGGCCAGTCGGGATCTGCAAGTGCGGCCTTGCCTGAGCTGATGAGGTCGAAGAGGCCAACCACGAGCACCAGTGACGTATTCTTGACCATGACGATGATTGTATTGGCGAGTGCCGGAATGACGATCCGAATGGCCTGTGGGAGAACAACAAGCGCTTGCGTGCGCCAATAGCCAAGGCCAAGAGCCGTCGCCGCTTCGAACTGGCCGCGCGGCACAGCCTGCAGACCACCCCGAATTACTTCGGCAAGATAGGCAGCGGCAAACGCCGTCAATGCGACGATCGCACGCGTCAACTTGTCGGGCAGAAGCCACTCCGGGAGAAAGATTGGCAGCATCAACGACGCCACCAACAGAAGCGAAAGCAGGGGCAGACCTCGAATCAGCTCAATCCACAAAGTGCAGACAGAAGCGACCACTGGCAGCTCTGACCGGCGACCGAGAGCGAGCAGAATGGCGATCGGGAAACCGAGACCGATCGCAAAGACCGTCAAGATCAGGGTGATCGGTAGCCCGCCCCATGCTGATGTTGGAACGGGGGACAATCCCAATCTTCCGCCCATCAACCAAAGCACCGACGCCAAGCTCGCAGCCCAGATTGCGATCAGTTTGGAGTTCCAAACGGCTGGACGGACCGACCATCCCAACGTAAGCAACAGGATCGCGCAGACGAGGGCGGGGCGCCATCTTTCGTCCGACGGATAGATGCCAAACAATATCTGGCTCGATTTCGCGATGACGAAACTCCAGCATGCGCCAGTCGCTGCCTTGCAAGTCGCTGGGACGGCCGGGAAGAACGCGGCCTCCAATATCGTCCAGTTCAGAAGACCCGGCAGCGTCGCCGATACGCCGAGCAGGAACACGAGCGAGAGCGCTGCGTTGAGAGGCGTATTGAAATACGGGCGCAAGCTTTTGGTCGCGCGGGCGATCATCGCTCCACCAGGGCAAGGCGGCGGTTGTACCAGTTCATCAGCAGGGAGAGCGCTAGATTGATGACGAGATAGGTCAGAAGGATCAGCGCGATGCCTTCGATCGCATGGCTCGTGCGGTTGATGACCGTGCCCGCAATTGTGAAGAACTCTTGATAGCCGACGGCAATCGCCAGCGTGCTGTTCTTGACGACATTGATGTACTGGCTGTTCAGCGGCGGTACGACGACGCGTAGCGCCAATGGAACGACGACAAGGCGCAGGGTCTGGCTCCGCTTTAGCCCCAGCGAAGAAGCCGCCTCCCAGTAACCCCGCTTGACGGCCAAGACTCCCGAGCGCGTAATCTCCCCGATAAATCCCGTCGTGTAGAAGATGAGACCAGTGATTAGCGTTGCAAACTCCGGCGATATCTCGATGCCGCCGACAAAGTTGAAACGTCGCCTTTCTGGCCACTCGACGCGCACATCCAATATCCCCAAGGCATAGACCGCTGCAAACGAGATTGCGATAGCCCCGGCGACAACAGCGACAATCGGCGGACGTTTCCCTTTCAAGTCCTGAATCTTCGCAGCGATCCTGCTCGCAGCAAGTATTGCGACCATTGCCGAGACAATCACTGCGAATGTTAAGCCACCGCCGGCGATCGAGACTGCGGGAAAGACGATTCCGCGCTGGGAAACAAAAACACCCGGAATCGGCTGCATGGCATTGGCGATGCTTGGAAGAGCAGTCCAAATTCCGTAGATGAAAAGCAGAATGACGACCAGCGGTGTATTGCGCGCGATCTCGACCCAGACTCGGGCAGTGCCTGAAATCGCCGGGTTGGAGCTGAGTCGCATCAGTCCCAGAAAAAGTCCCAGGACGCTCGACGCGATCACGACAAGTATAGAAACGGTGAGCGTATTCAGGATGCCGACAAAAATCGCCCGGGCGTACGAATTATTGGGTGTGTAGGCAATCAATGACTCGGCGATTGGCATTCCTGAGGGCATCGACAGAAACTCGAACCCAAGCGGAATGCCGCGTAAGCGTAGATTTGTGACGGCGGTGTCGGCGATCACAAAAAAGACGGCGATCAGCCCGGCAACCAAAAGAAATTGCGCGACCCAATTGCGCCAATGTCTGTCGTTGAAAACTCTCATTATACTTCGGCACCTTCGGCGGGACACGCAAGTGTCGGGTCCCGCCGACCATCTCGGGGTTGGATCAATCCCACGGTGGCGAGAACATCAAGCCGCCATCGCGCCACAAAGCGTTCTTTCCACGCGCGAGACGGATCGGGCTGCCATCTCCGAGATTGCGGTCCCAAATCTCACCATAGTTACCGAGCTGGCTGATGATGTTCAGCACCCATTTGTCGTCGAGGCCAAGGGGACGACCGAACCCTTCACCTCCAAGTATTCGCCGCACGTCGCTGCTGCCGGTCTTGGCCATCTCGGCCGCGTTCGAAGCGGTAACGCCGAATTCCTCCGCCCATATCAGAGCGAAGATCGACCAGCGAACGATGTCGAACCAACGATCGTCCCCGCGTGGAATTGCGACGCCAAGCGGCTCCGGCCGGTTGTCGATCGCGGTGAGTTCGTGGTCGTTGGGGTTGGATGCCAGCGTCGCGCGTGCCCCGGCAGCGGCAGTCCCGTCGGTGATGTAGGCGTCGCAGCGTCCGGCCATGTAAGCGTCGCGCGCTTGCGTCGGGTTCTCGAACACGACGCGTCGCAGCGTGATTTTGGCGCTGGCTTCCAGCGCGCTCAGCTTTTGAGCGGGCAGGCCGCCGCCGCCGGTGACACAAAATGTTGCGCCGTCGAAGCTTTGCAAATTCTTCACGTCGAGAGATTTTCGAAAAAGAATTGCGTCACCGTCGTAGATAGTCGCGGCCACGAAACGTACTGCAGCGTCACGAGAGTAGGTCCACGTCGTGGTGCGCGACAGGATGTCGATCTCTCCGGTCTGGATTGCAGGCAGACGCGCCGCAGTGACCAGGGGTGTGAATCGGATCTTGTCTTTGTCGCCAAAGACGGCGACCGCTGCCGCGCGGCAGATATCGGAGTCGATCCCGCGCCAGACACCCCGCTCGTCGGCCCGCGACAAGCCCGGAACGCCTGTGCTTGCTCCGCACTGTACGTAACCGCGCTGCTTGATCTTATCGACGACCGATTGGGCGGCAACGCTACCAGGCAAGAATCCGCCTGCCATTGCAGCAACAAGTGCGGCGATTGCGTTCATTCTCATGTGTCTCTCCTGTCTCGGATATTGTGCTATTATGAATGTTCGCGGGGGCTTTTACGTCAATGCGTCCAGAAAGCGGAAAAGGTCGGCAGCAAGGTCTTCGGGATCCTCTAGACCGACGGCGATCCGCAGGTAAGGACCGTCAGGGAGCCAATCGAGATCGCCTCGCCCGACCTTCGGATCGCTAGGCGCGATCAAGCTGTGGGCACCACCCCACGAAGCGCCGATCTTAAACAGCTCGAGCGCTTCGAAAGCCGTGTCGATTTTGGAGCCCGAGCCGAGATCGGCCCGCAGCACAACCCCGAATATCCCCGCACCTGTTGCATAGTCTCTAACGAAGATTTCGTGCCCCGGATGTTCGGTTCGCGATGGATGCAGAATTTGTGTGACCTCCGCACTTGCAGCGAGCTGATCCATCAGCACAGCAGCGGTTGCCACCGAGCGCTCAAGACGCAGCGGCATCGTTGCCAGTCCGCGCGACACCAGAAAGCAATCTTCGCCGGAAACGCCGTATCCGAGCAGCCTGGCAACATCCTTGGTGCGTCGGTAAAGGCTCTCGTCCGCGAAAGCGAGGCTGCCCATCAGCACGTCCGAATGGCCGCTTGCGTATTTCGAAAGCGATTGCATCGACATATCGACGCCGTGCCGCAACGGTTGGAAACCGAGGGGGGTTGCCCACGTATTGTCCATAGCAACGCGCATGCCGCGCGCACGTGCAGCGTTCGCCATCTTGTCGACATCGCGAACTTCAAAAGTCGTCGAGCCGGGGCTTTCGACCCACAAGAGCCGATGCGCCGGACCAGCTCCGTCGGACAGCTCCCGCAACCCATCGCCGTGATAGCGCAGCGCGTTGATGCCGAAGCGCGACAATAGGCTTTCGATTAGCGTTCGCGCCGGGCCGTAGAATCCCTCGGGAAGCAGGATAGTATCGCCGCTCTGCACGCTCGCAATTGTTGCGACAGCAATCGCGGCAAGGCCAGACGGGAGCACCAGCGCACGGCTTCCGCCTTCTAGCTGTGCAATCTGGTCTTCGAGGGCTCGCGTCGACGGCGTGCCGTAGAGCCCGTAGGAGTAGCCGTCATAGACCTTGGATGCCCGGTTCTTGAATGCCGTTGGCGTATCGAACACGACCGTCGAAGCACGGTGGATCGGGGATGAAAGTGCCTCGAAGCCACCGGGGGCATCGGGCGCGTGGACGCAAAGCGTCGCAGGTTTATGATCGCGCATTGCTAGACTATAGGTAAGCTTTGTATATCCGACTATGACGTAGATGGACCATTCAATTCAAAAATGATATGCCGTCGCGATGCGTGCACGCGATCTTGAAATCTATAGTGCGGTCATGAGGGTCGGCAATGTCAGCCGGGCGGCCGAGCTGTTGCGAACGTCGCAGCCGTCTGTCTCACGCGCCATTGCCGCCCTTGAACATGCCTGCGGTTTCGACCTGTTTGACCGTATCCGCGGCCGCCTTCTGCCGACGCGCGAGGGGCGTCTGTTCTACGCGGAGGTCGAGCGCAGCTTTTCCGGATTGGAACAGTTGCGCCAGACGGCACGAAGCATTCGCGAGGTAGGGGGCGGGACGGTCCGTGTCGCCAGTCTTTCGGCGCTTGGCGGCTCTATAGCGGTTAAGGCGACGGCACTTTTCCTACGTCTTCATCTCAATGCGCGCGTGTCGTTGCAGATCCATACTTCAGCCGTCGTACGCGACCTCGTTTCATCCGGGCAAGTCGATATAGGCCTCGCGGCTGACGAGATCAGTACGGCCGGTATCGAGCATCAGTCTTTTGCGACACCACGAGCCATTTGCCTGGTGCCCGTCGGCCATCGTCTTGCCACACGCCGGAAGCTTGCGCCAAAGGACCTTCACGATGAACGTTTCGTCGCGTTGGCTCCGCACGATACAGCGCGTCTTGCACTCGACCAGCTTTTGCGCGACGCCGGTTCCGTACCGAAGATCGTCGCGGAGACGCCATTTTCCTCGACGATCGCCTCACTCGTTGCTGAAGGGGCCGGTATTGGGCTGGTCAATCCGCTCTCACTGCTGCATCCGCTTCCGGACACCGTCCGGATCGTCGCATTCGAGCCAGGGGTCTTTTTTAAGGCACTGCTGCTCAGGCCAGCAGGTGCGGAAAGTTCGCGCCTTGTGTCCGCTTATGTCGCTTCGCTGTTCAAGGTACGAAATTCAGTTTCGCGGCCGGGCACGGCTGAAAACGATTCGCCTCAACTCCGCTAAGCGATGTATGCGTCGTCTCCGTCACACGGTTGAGGAGGCCGCGCTCCAGCGCCACGGCAGCAGCTCGGCGATGCGATTGATCGGGTGGCCTTGCGCAAGACGGGTGAG
>Ga0315907_10003607_pt1 | contig 18088 bp, 19 predicted proteins | sample LakEriMetagenome_3_FD_203525 | JGI IMG/M metagenome (GOLD analysis project Ga0315907, IMG submission 203525) | Freshwater fungal communities from buoy surface, Lake Erie, Ohio, United States - Buoy 12 MA123 | ecosystem: Environmental > Aquatic > Freshwater > Lake > Lake biofilm | place: USA... | reverse complement strand
TCAGCTCTCTTACCTACTTCGCAAAACTCAAGTATCTCAGGTACAACTCCGATCACAGCTGATGGAGTGGACTCTTCAACAGTGACGATTACTTTAAAAGACGCATCCAATAACCCAACACCAGGGATTACTCCTCAATTCAAAGCAACAGATACGAATAACAAAAACTCTTATGTCGATTGTTCTATGAGTGATGCTGGTGGTGTTTCTATTTGCTACTTTTCATCATTTAAGGCCGAAGCAAAAACGCTAGAAATAACAGCTCCTGTGACTAAAACAGGAAGTATTGTGAATTTTGTCGCTGGAGCTGCAGTAGCTGGTAATTCGAGTATTTCTGGAACAACCCCTGTCGTCGCTGACAACAACGCGACTTCAACGATTACCATCACACTCGAGGATGCATACAATAACCGTGTCAGCGGACAAACTCCAACTTTCATGGCCAGCGGGTCTGGTAACACAGTAGCGCTTAATTGCTCAGCTACCGATCAAAATGGTATTGCGACTTGTGCCTTAAAATCAACCAAGGCAGAAAGTAAAATTCCTCAAATCCAATTCCCCGTTTCAAAGGCTGGCTCTCCCATTAATTTTGTGGCCGGCGATCCCGTTGTGGCCAATTCCACTATCACTGGTACGGGCCCGGTCAACCCTGATGGAAGTTCAACTTCAACAATTTCTATCACTCTCAAAGATCAGTTCTCCAATAACGTTCAGGGAGTCACTCCAACCTTCAGCGCAACGGGAAGTAATAATCAATATGGAGATTGCTCCCCAACTGATACAACCGGGATTTCACATTGTTCTTTGGCCTCCACCACTGCAGAAACAAAAACTCTGAGTGTAGATAATCCCATCACTTTTTCCGGTGGAACAGTTGTTTTCCAAACGGGCTCTGCCGTCGCTGCAAACTCAAGCATCGTAGGTACGGGACCAGTTATCGCTGACGGAGTTGCCACATCCAATATTACAATCACACTCAGGGACGGCAACAACAGTGCAGTTATTAATCAAACTCCAACTTTCTCTGTAGGAGGGACATCAAATTCCCTTTCATCTTGTACTGTAACAAATGCATCTGGAGTTTCAACATGTACTTTAACATCAACCAAAGCTGAGTCGAAAACTCTTGAAATATCTTCTCCTGTTGTGAAGTCCGGAGATCCAGTTCTCTTTGAACATGGTCCAGCCTCTATGGCCACTTCGACCATCGTGGGGAACGGACCTTGTAAAGCTAACGGTGTTGATGTCTGTAATGTAACCATTACTCTCAAAGATCAATTTGGTAATGCAGTAGATGGTACTATTCCTACATTCTCACTCTCTGGAACACTCAATAATCTTCAGACGTGCTCGAGCACTGATTCCCTTGGAGTCTCCACCTGTGGAGTGACCTCCACGAAGCCAGAAGCGAAAACCTTCCAACTGACATCTCCCGTAACTGTTGCTGGTAATTCATTAGACTTTAATCCGAATGGGATTAATCTTCAGGTCCCGATTGAACTTGTAGACAGAGGACTTTCTTCTTCGACTGCAATACTAACCTTCAATCGAACTAGAACGACTTTCAATCCAGCCGACTATGTGGCCCAAACAAATGTCTATATGTTTGAGATTATCGCAGATAACACAAATACAACCACATCTTATACAGTAAACCTTGTTAATAATGCTAATACAGTCATCACAGATAGTGCCATCGTTGTCCCACCTAATACAACCAATAAGAGATTTAGTGTCCTCTGGACACCATCGCCAACGGCCGATAATTATCGCGTAAGGTTTCCTGCGACAGCTGCTGGCTCACAATTGAAAGTTCATACCGCCAGAATTGTTGTCGAGCAAACAGCGGCAGTCGCCACCAAACTTTATATTCCTTTGACTCAGGCAAATTACTCCTTAGATGCGGCTTCAGATGCGACAGGAACAACCACTCAAACAACTTCTATTACCGGTAACACTTATGCCACAACAAACTACATGACTATCTTTAAGCGTGATGATGCCTTCATGGACAATTATGATTCTGGAACTCCTTGGACACTTGAAACGATTACTACAAATTCATCAACTGCTGGAACAGCTGATGTTGCTCTCTACAATAAGTCTACAAATCTGGCAGTGACTGGTGCAATGACAACTCACACCGGAACGACGACACTGACTCACAAAACCACAAGCTTTGCGACGACTGCAACTAACTTCTCTAATAACAGTAATTATGAACTCAGGATGAAGAGCAGCAACACTACTCGTACAACTCGTCTTTATAAAGCAGGCCTCTGGGTCAAATTAAAATTCTTAAGGAAAGCCGAAGTGGTGTACAGAATTGGCCAGCGTAATGATACCGCCACCACCGTTACGATTCCAGATGGAAGGGTTCTGTGGGATGCTGGGGCCTGGTCGAATCCAACGGTTTATTTCCAAGTTGTCGCCAGCAACTCTTCAGCGAACGGAAGCTCCTTCACTTTGATGGATCATGCCACCACTAATAATGGTACGGCCGGAGCAGTGGCCGTGACTGGGGCCACCCTGAATGCCACGACTACTTTTGGAATTTTGAAATCCTCAGCACTTACTTTAAATGATATGAGTCATTATATCGTAAGACAAAACTACACCACGGGAACGAACGTCTTCGGTTCATCTTATCTATTGATCCAGGCCAAAGAAACGCCTTAATAAAAAAAGGCTCCTTGCGGAGCCTCTTATTTTAACCTCTGCGGTTTTTCTGACCGGGCATTCTGAAATTTGTTTTTCCTAGATAAGCATTTTTGATGTTTTTGATAGACTCGATTCTCTTCTCGGCCATCACGTCCGCAGCTTTATTCACTGGGATATTTTGTTCATTTGAAATACGGAAAACTTCAAGCGTCTTATCGTAAATTGTGTCGATCATGCGACGAGATTTAGAATCGGCCCAACCTTCGAATTCAATCGATACGTTCATGAGTCCGCCAGCATTGATGAGATAGTCTGGAGCGTAGATGATGCCTTTTTCTTTCACGATAAGGCCATGACGGTCTTCTTTAAGTTGGTTATTCGCTGCACCTGCAATGATTTTACATTTCATTTGAGCAATCGTTTCATCATTCACTGAAGCACCAAGAGCACATGGAGCATAGATATCACAAGCAGCTCCAAAGATTTCATTTGGAGTCACAAATTTAGCATTCGTGAATGAATCTTTCATTTTCTGGATTCCCTTCTCGTTTACATCTGTATAAACAAGATTGGCCCCAGCTTCGTTAAGAAGTTTTGCCAGCTCATAGCCAACTGAACCCACACCTTGAATCGCGACTGTTTTGCCTTTAAGGCTTCGCGTCCCATAAGCTTGAGTCACAGAGGCTTCAATCCCGCGGAACACGCCAAGAGCTGTATAAGGAGCTGGGTTACCAGATCCACCGTATTGTTGAGCAACACCCGTCACATAGTTTGTTTCAGCAAAGATATGCTCAATATCATCTACACTTGTGTTCACGTCTTCAGCTGTGATGTAGCGACCATTAAGAGATTCAATAAAGCGTCCAAAAGCACGGAAAAGGGCTTCTGATTTATCTTTCTTTGGGTCACCAATGATAACAGCTTTACCGCCACCAAGATTGAGTCCAGAAACAGCGGCTTTGTAAGTCATCCCTTTAGAAAGTCTAAGAACATCAATCAAAGCTTCTTCTTCGTTAGCGTATTGCCACATTCTCGTTCCACCCAGGGCAGGGCCAAGAGTTGTATCGTGAATGGCAATAATGGCCTTTAATCCACAGGACTTATCCTGGAAATAAACCACTTGCTCGTGTCCCATAGAATACATTTTCTCAAGAGTTAACATTTAAAGCTCCTTGACCAATTTTGGTGACCAAAATCAGCACTTGGGTTAGACTTGTTTTTAACGCTGAGAAGTTTCTTAAACCCTCATGATTTTGACAAGGTGAAATCCTATGCCCAGAGTGTCAATTGAAGGCCTAGACAAGGTATTTGACGTCAATGAAGCTGAAATTCTTTATGATTCACTCTTTGATCGAGGGCATGAGCTACCTCATGGATGTTTATCTGGTTCCTGTGGGGCCTGTCGCATAGAAGTTCTTTCTGGAGCAGAAAATCTTCAGATGCCAGGAGTTATTGAAAAAAACACAATAGAAGCCATCTGCGATGAATACACCAAAAAGAATGGTCCAGATTCTCTTCAAGGCAAAGAAATTCGACTCTCCTGCCGCGCCAAAGTTCTCGGCGATGTGAAAATAAAACCTTTTAAATAGTATTGGCCGGAGTCTCTGATTCAAAATTCCGAGCGGCTTCAACTGACGTGATCTTAGCTCTAGGAATGAGATGAGCGAGATAATTTTTTTGATTTCCTTTAAGATTGAATTCCGAAACAAGAACAGAAAATGTTTTAGAATCCAAAGTAACTTCTGAACCATCTAAAGTTTCATCAAAAATTTGCTCTAAGCGCTGAGAGTTGTAATTTAAATGATGACTCTTCTTATTCTGCCAAACAATATTAAGGGCCGAATCAACCATCAAAACGGGATACTCTAGAGAGTCCATGGATTGTTTGAACAGCGGAGAAATCTCATGATTATTTCTCGTTTTCACCACCACCACCATCATGCTGAGAAGAGCAAAGGCACTCCAAATGGCCAGGATAGGCGACAGAGGCAATGTTGGTAAAGGTCCTTGACCGTAGTGAGTCTGAACAATTTTTGTTCTCACAAGGTCGTTCAGCAGGAGGTTTATTTTTTCTGCGTTTAAATTATTTGGGTTAAGAAGGGCGGTTTTTATATTCTCTAATCCTTCAGGATTAATTTCATCGACTTCTAACTTACTCGATTGAGTTTCGTTGGCAGCTAAAATATTTTCGTTATGCTGACTAAGCGTCTGCAGAGTAAGAACGCTTGCAGTGAGAAAAAGAAAAGAAAAAAGAATGGTTTTAGTCATGGTGTTCATTTGTACCCCTATCCAGAACAGTTTACCGCTCTTTGGAGCTCTTTTGTATGGGGTACAAGTTGCCTGACTCTTATGGTCTAAGCTAAGTGTTATTTGGCACTTAGGGCCTTATGCAATTCTTCTTTATTCTTTTCAGTCGTGATTTCAGTTTCACCATTAGATGACCTGATATGATCTCCATTCACGGACTTAATTTTAACTTCCTTAATTTCATAGTTTTTTACACGGATAAGCTCAAAAGAAAACCCATCCCAAATGATCATGTGACCTTTTTTCGGAAAATTATTTCCTAAGTGCTCCATCAGAAATCCATTCAAGGTTGAATAGTTATCATTCAGAGGGATCTTAATGTCATATTCATTATAGAGGTCACGTAAGGAAATGGTAGAAGGAACAAGAACTCCCTCCTCGCTCTTCACTCCTGGAATTTCATCTTCTTCATCATCATGCTCATCTTGGATTTCTCCAAATATTTCTTCCATAATATCTTCAAGCGTTAGCATACCCACCACAAGCCCGTTCTCATCTTTAACGAGGGCCAGGTGAACTTTTTTACGGTTCATATGATCAAAGACCGCCTGAATTTTCATATGCTCATACACAAAAAATGGAGGCTTTAAGTATTTTGTGACATCAAAGTTTTTTCTCTCATCAGGATTCACAAAAGCGAGGTCTTTTACATGTAAAAAACCTAAGACTTCATCTAAATCCTCTTGGTAAACGGGATAACGACTATGGGCCACTTCTCTCACAAGATTAATAATGCCATCAAAAGAACTGGTTTTTTTAATGGCTTCAATACTCGTTCTAGGAACCATGATGTCTTTAACTTTAATAGATGGGAACTCTAGAATGGAGTTGAGCAGATCAATTTGCTTTGAATCAATGGTTTTTTCTTCTTCGGCCATCTCCACCATCACCTCAATATCATCTTTAGTGACAAGACGACTTCTCACATTCGCATTCTCTCCAAGGACTAACTTGATAATAAACATGAAGGCCTTAACCACAGGATAAAGAGCGTAATAAAAACCCATGAGAACAATGAGACTAAACGGTGCAATCCTCTCAGCTCTACCTCGCCCCAAAGTTTTAGGAGCAATTTCACCAAAAAGAAGAATCGCAATGGTCGTTACACCCACACTAATAGCAAGCGCATCGTTATTAAAATATCTCTGAGAAATAGAAGCCGAGAGAGAAGCGATCAAGATATTGACAAAATTATTTCCCACTAAGATAGTCGTCAAAATGTCATTGGGCTTTTCCAGCCAATGCTTCATGGCCCACGTATCAATCCCGTGCTCATCAGCAATTTGCTTGGCCTTCTCATGGGGCAAAGAAAGTAAGGCTGCTTCTGCTCCAGAGAAAAAAGCTGAAAGTCCTAGAGAGACGACTAAGATTAATAGTTCTTGATCAGAACTCATATGAGACACCTAATTTACAAATAAAAGATTGAATGAATGATTGAGACAAATTGAATCTGAAAGATTCCGCCGGGGGTTCGATAGGGAAAAGCTCCTGTTAAGTACCAAAAATAACGTAGTTTATTGTATCACAACTCATTTCATTTTTCCAAAATGAAACAAATTTTAGTTACTTAAAAATCTTTTTAATTTCAATGAGATAAGGGCTTGCCTTTAAAATCATGATCAGAATAAACAATTCGATCATTCATTTCATGGTCATAATCACGTATTTCCGACATGTTAGAGAGGCTTCTAAAATTGGTTTTGCATTTATAACAAATAGCGACCATCGCGAGCTTTTTAAATAAAAAGAGATCCACTAAATAGAGCGCCACCAAACTCAAACCATAAGTCCAAATCGATAAAATAGCCGCGACTATAAATAGCGCCACACCTATCTTACGGTTAAAATCTTTCTGCTTATAAAAATCCTGGCGGGTACAAACTGGGCATTCTTTTAAAAGACCAGCTTCATGATCTGCATTGAATTTGACGTCATGGACATGCTGACAAATTCCACACTGGACCTTATCGGCCTTTAAATCAGGATGAACTTCAATACTAGAACCACAATGAGAACAAGTAATTTGGACTGACATCATAATGCTAAACCATGTTTGGCCATAAGATAAACTGAGATCAATTCACCCACAATAACAAAAAACTCTACAATGTAAAGAACACCCGTCGCACTCTGGATGGAGCGTAATTTACAAAGGCGAAAAGTGAAAAAGCTGAGAATTAAAGGAGCAAGATAGCCCCATAAGTAGCGCATTGAAATGAAAAGCCAATTAAAGGTATACCCATCACCTAAGACAGTTCCTTCCTCAAGAAAGGGTCTAGCTGCAGTAAAAAGTAAACTCATAGAAAAAATAAGTCTTAAAAAAAGAACTGTCCAAAAAATGTAGAGGCAATAGATCAGAGGTTCTTCGCTTAGCTTAGGGACCACGAGGTAATAGTGTCCAAGGATCATAGCAAAATTACTGATACCCAAAAGGAGAGCCGAGAAAAAAAAGAACATGATCCATGAGGGCGTCAAAAGATAAGTAGTGAAAATAAACGCGATAAAAATAATAACCTGAGAAACATAGAGGGCCCACATCGGCCAAGTTTTGTGATCCTTATGAAAGCCTAGAGTTAACATGTTACTTAAAATAAGAAAAATTAAGCAACCAAGACCAAACGAACTAAGACCTGGTTGCATGGAGTAGGCAACTCCACCAAAGAGAACCAAACTACCTAGAACGATACTTGTTCCTAACTTGTAAAATCCCACACCAGTGAGCTTTGTACTCACAACAGGTGAAAAAAGCTGGGTTCCAAAGGCCAGGGCCAGAAGGAAACTATGAGCAATAATTTGAGTAATACTATTAGACATAAAATGACCTTATCAAAAATAATCGCCGCTGACTAATTTCGAAGTGCCTTAAAAAGCTCGTCCATAATTTGGTGATTGGGGCCAGGAATTTGACCTAGATAAGTTTGACTTAGCTCATCTTGGCGCAAAGATAGCCACTGACCTCTGCCATCGAGAAGCGGAGTTTTCGGGAATAAAAAGACATACAAGAGGATCGTTTTATCTTGAACTGGGTTGGAATATAGACCCATGAACTTTCCCTCATCTGGTGAGATTTTAATTCCTACTTCTTCTTCAACTTCTCGCACTGCTGCCTGAAGGGGTGTCTCATGGGCTTCAATTCCTCCACCAGGAAACTCAAGAAGACCGTGATAGGGGCCAGAATCCTCTCGCACTTGAACCCAGACCTTTAGTTCTGTTGGTAAATTGTCAAAAAAAATCGCCAGCGCCACAGGAATAAGCTTCACGGCTTTTGTTCCTTCGAATTAAAAAGAAGATGCTCAAGTCCCATCAATTCGAGCGCAAGGCTTCCTGAAAAAACCGCCCAATAAGGCATATCACTTTCATTGAATAAAATGACAGCACTCCAAAATAGTCCCGCAGGTAGAATCTTGACCACTACTTGAACTGCGAGAGGAAGATGACGGACAGGACGGAGAAATAAATTCTGTAAATTAAAAACAGTTTTAAGAGTGGAAAAACGGTAACGGCGAGTATTCCCATAGCTCACCTCGCCCTCTTGAGCTGCCACCCAATTCCAGATGAATCCAAAAGAAAAAAGAACAATAAAGTCCCAACTTTTCCACAAAAAATAAAAAATGATGTTAAAAAAAATTAAAAATCCAACTTCAAAAATTTTTCTCTTAGGTATAGAAAAAAAACTCATTCAATAAATCCATCTTTGTGCAAAAAAGTAAGATCAGGAAACTGAAGGGTTGAAGGGGCCTCAACCACAAAACGAAAAACATTCATGAAATCTGAAGTTGAAAGCATCTTATCTCGAGCAAAGCGACTGCCCATTTTATCCCAAAGAGGAGTGTTAATCGCTCCAGGAAAAAGATTGGTAAATCTTAACTTGTAATCCTTCCACTCTTTTTTAAGGCTCTCAAGGAGTCCTAATTGTCCAAACTTAGAGGCATTGTAAGCACTCACATTGGGATAACCATAATGAGCTGCTGTTGAAAGCACCGATACAATATGTGTGACATCTTTAAGGAGATAAGGTTCCAGATACTTAAAAAGCAAAAAGGGGCCAATGGTATTGGTGGCAAGATGAGCTTCAAATTTCTCAAGGCTCGTTTCTGCAACTGACGACATTTCGCAAATGCCAGCATTGTTCACAACCAGATCAAAATGAGGTGTGAACTCTCTGACTGTTTCAAAAAATTCTTCTACGGATTCTTCAGACGTTATATCAAGTTCGACATCGTAAAAATTTTCATGCTCAAAATCAGTCCCTGATCTTGAGCCACCAAAAACGGTGTAACCAGACTCAACAAGATAGCGACTTATTTCAAGACCAAGCCCAGAGGAGGATCCAGTGACAAGAGCACACTTTTCCATGAATCCTCCTCTAATTGAAATTACTTCGCAATACCAACGGCACGAGTTTCACGAATTACAGAAACTTTAATTGTTCCTGGATAGGACATCTCTTGCTCAATCTTGCGAGCAATGTCTCTTGAAAGCATAATCGTTTGCTCATCTGAAACTTTTTCATTTTCAACAAGCACACGGACTTCTCGACCAGCAGAAATCGCGTAGGAGCGATGAACACCTTCAAAGCTATTCACAATTTTTTCAATATCTGAAAGTCGAGAAACATAAGATTCTTTAAGGGCCTTACGTGCACCTGGACGAGCACCAGAAAGTGCATCCCCTGCCGCAACGAGGTGAGCAAGGACAGACTCAGGCTTCTCATCATCGTGGTGAGCACGAATCGCGTGAACGATATCTGGTGACTCTCCATATTTTTTAGCAAAGTCAGCACCGATCACAGCATGGGAGCCTTCAGCAGAAGCATCGAGCACCTTACCAATATCGTGCATAAGACCAGCACGACGTGCTTGTTTCACATTAAGTCCTAATTCAGCGGCCATATTACCGGCGAGAAACGCCGTCTCTAAAGCATGTTGATATTGGTTCTGAGTATAAGAAGTACGCCAGTTAAGGGCACCAATGAGTTTGAGGATTTCAGGGTGAATACCATGAACACCAATTTCCATCTGAGCTTTTTCACCAAGTTCACGTAAGCGAGACTCAAACTCATGCTTACATTTTTCATAGAACTCTTCAATTTTTGCTGGGTGAATACGACCATCAGCAATTAAGCGCTCAATCGTCATTCTTGAAATTTCTTTACGGACAACGTTGAATGAAGAAATGGTCACAATTCCAGGAGTGTCATCAATAATAAGATCCACACCGCAAATTTGCTCGAACGCACGGATGTTACGACCTTCACGACCAATCAAGCGTCCCTTCACACCATCATCAGCGATCTCAACTGATGAAATTGTTTGTTCAGCCACATATTCTCCAGCAAAACGCTGAATCGCAATTCCTACAATTCTTTTAGCACGTTTTTCAGATTCTTCATTGGCCTCTTCCTCAACACGCTTTACACGTTTGGCAGCATCGACTCTCGCTTCCTGCTCAACAGCGTCAATCAACTCAGCTTTCGCCTGCTCTTTAGTAAGACCTGCAACTTGAGTCAGTTTATTGGCAAGCTCGTCCTGAATTTCAGTATTCTTTTTAAGTTCAACATCTAGCTTTTGAGATTTGGCTTCGAGATCAGTTTCTTTAGTCTTAATACGGTCCTGATCTTTTTGGATTTGTTCCGTCTTCTGCTCTAAAGCAACTTCTTTTTTCGTTAAACCTCTTTCAAAATCAGTAAGGTGTTTTTTCTTTTTCTCCATTTCATTTTCAAGCTGATTACGCTCTTCACGGACAATATTCTTCGCATCGTTCTGAGCTTTCTTGCGTAAGTCCTCAGCCTCAGCTTGAGCTTTTTTAAGAATATCCTGAGCTTCACCTTCTTTCGATTTTTGAGCGGCAGAATTTTTAATAGTCAGCAATACGAAAGCAATAACTGCTCCCGCGACCGCTCCAACAATTGCCATCATAACTGGATCCATTATTTATCCCCTTAAAACTTAATTTGCTGAGAAACGTCCCAACAAAATTTTTCTGTTATTATAAAGTCCATGTGGCAGTCGTGACTTTCCACAGGAATTTTTTCTTTCATCTGTTCACTCCAAGCAAGCCCAATCCTAAGAGCATCGGAACTTTCAAGGTAACGGTCATAATAGCCCTTGCCACGCCCCAGTCTGGCACCTTCCCAATCAAAAGCAACTCCAGGAACTAATATCCAATCCGGAACAACTTTATGATAGGGCCGATCTAACCACACTCCACCTCTTGGCATCCCATCAGGAATGGCAAAGTGCATTTGCGTTCCTTCTAAAACTGGAAAGCTCAGGGCCAGCGGTATTGACTGCAACAGCATTTGATAAACTGGAGCAATCTCTGCCTTTAACGGCAAGTAAGCCGAGCCAATTTGACTTGTGAGATCAGGGTTGAGTTTGAGAAATTTAATGATCTGGTTGGTGAGAGAATAACTTAAGCTTCCAATTTCATCTTCACTCAATTGAGAAAGACTATTGAGTAACTGGGCCCTAAGAACTTCCTTACTCACGTTTAATTCACTTCAGTATTCATTGCCTGCAAAGCCGTTTCTAAAGAGCCTTCTAATTTGAGGATGTTTTCTTTGTAATCATCCTCAAGCTGCAATTTTTCCGTGGTCATTTTAAGCGCCACCAAAACTGCAAGGTCTGTATCTCGAAGCATCGGACGACTTTTTTTTAATTCCTCAATTTCAGAATTAACCAAGTCAATCACGGCCTTAGCATGACGATTATCACTTTGATCCGGCCTAAGCCGAACCTTACAACCTAATACATTGTACTCAATTTCCTGACTCAATTTAGTCATAGAAATAAGATAGGGGTTGACCCCATAAAAGTCAATGAAGGGAGAGGGAATTTCTATCGTCTTTTCGAGAACTTAAGGAGCTTAAAGCCCTACTAAAGTTTTGAGATAAAGTTCCAAATCAAAGAGGGCCAAATCATCAACTGATTCACCAACTCCAATATAGGTAATAGGAACTTTTAAGTGATCAACAATGCCCACAGCACTTCCAGCTTTGGCCGATCCATCACACTTCGTGAATATAATTCCAGTGAGTTGAAGGGCCTTGTTAAATTCTTGGGCCTGCTTCAGGGCATTTTGTCCAGTAATCGCATCGAGAACCAGAAGAACTTCATGAGGAGCTTCTGCATTTATTTTACTCATGACACGCTTCGTTTTCGCCAGCTCATCCATTAAATTTTGATTCGTATGAAGTCTTCCGGCCGTATCAATCAAGCAATAATCATAACCCTCTGCAAAAGCCTTGGCCACTGTGTCATAAGCCACTCCGCTCGGATCAGCACCATCCTTGGCCCGCACCATATCAACTCCAGCACGCTCGCACCAAACCTGAAGCTGGTCCACAGCCGCTGCTCTAAAAGTATCACAGGCGCCCACAATGACTTTTGCTCCTTGAGATTTTAATTTAGTAGCAAGTTTACCAATGGTCGTTGTCTTACCTGCACCATTAACTCCCACAATCATAAAAACTCTTGTTTGTTTTTTAGACTGATCAAAATTAAAAACATGTGGATGAATAGACTGCTGAATAGAGTCCATTTTATTTTTCATAAAACTAAAAACGAGTTTTTGAATTTCCTCCGGGGCCTTCCCCTTTCCTTCTTGCTCAAGCTTTCCAAGTAATTCCTGAACAAGACCTGTGGGAATATCGGCCGTATAAAGAATCTCTTCAATTTCATCGAGCGCCGGAGTTGATGAACTAAAAAGTTGACCAATTCTTCCCCAAACTTCGGAGCGAGATTTTTCAAGTCCTTTAGTTAAACGCTCAGACCACGTAACTTTTGGTGCAACGACCGGTGCTGCCACAGGAGCAGGTGTGGTTTCTTCTTTTTTTCTTTCAAGGGATGGAGTTTCAGTTTTTTTTCTAAGGACAAAAAATAAAATGACTGCAACAGCAATTAATCCCAGAATAATTAATAAAATATTTTCCATTTTTAAACTTCCCTTAAATTTAGCTAGAAGTATGGACTAAATTACTTGTTAAAGTAAAGCTTCATGAAGTTCCAAATCATTTGGGCCGTTGCTCCCCATAAGATATGATCTTTAACATTTTGCTCCAAGGACACAACCTGAGAGCTTTTGAGGACATGAAACATCACAGCACTCTTTGAATAACTATGGCGCCAGCCATATTCCCAGCCATTCTCGTTCTTGAGTTGTTCCCATGGGTAAGCAAGACTTTCATCCCACTCCCCATTACTCTTTATTTCTGAAAAAAATTGTTCCGTAGAGATTTTAAGTCGCGCCACCACCGGAATAATGGGTTGCATTCGGGCCGTCATCACAGGGGGTAAGTAACCTAAACAATCGATAGTATCTAAGGAGAGCTGAGTTTCTTCAGTATATTCCCGTAAAGCAACATCAAAGGGATGTTCTTCATGGGCTTTTTTGTGGCCCCCAAAAAAAGCTATTTGACCACCATGAGTTGGCATGGTTAGTGAACGCTTGATGAGAAAAACATAATCATCATTGCATAAAAAAAGCACAGCACCTTTCCACTCGGAAGGGTCAGGAGTATGCTGGGCCAAAATATTTTTTATACGGTGAAAATCCATGCGCCTGCGCTATCAATTTGAACTCCTCCAGCTTATTAGAAACTTCTTTACCCAACAAGGCTTTTTGGATGTTCTCACACCTCCAGCAGTAGAAAATCCAGGTATGGAGGTCCATATCCATCCCTTTCAACTCTACTCAGTTGTTAAAGGAGAGAAAAAAGCTTCTTACTTACACACGTCCCCTGAATTTTGCCTAAAACAATTATTGTCTGATAAAGAAGAAAATTTTGAAAAGATTTTTAGTCTCTCTTATTGTTTTCGAGATGAACCCAATTCACCGATTCATCGCTCTCAATTTATTATGCTTGAGTGGTATCGAAAACATGAGCGATACGAAAAGATTATGGAGGATGTTGAAAACTTAATCACAACTTGCCTAAAATCGAATTTACCCATTCGAAAAAATTTAAGCCATCAGAAAATTGTAAAAAAGACAATGCAGGAATTATTTTTGGAATTTTTAGGTATTGATATCTTAAACTACCTCGACATCCAAAGCATCAAGGGTCTTTTAAAAAATTATCCCGACGTTCCTCTACCCTTGATTGATTGTGATTGGGATGATTATTTTTTTCTCCTTTATCTCAACAAGATTGAACCACACTTAAATAAATACCCACTCCTCCTCATTTATGAATTTCCTGCTCCTTTAAGTGCTCTTTCGACTTTGAAAAAATCTGATCCAAGAGTGTGCGAAAGATTTGAGCTATATATTAACGGGGTCGAACTTTGTAATTGTTTTAATGAGCTGACGGATTTAGCGGAACAAAAAAAGCGCTTCCATGAACAGTCACAGGCCAAAAAACGGCTTTATGGCTATGAACTACCTGAACCAAAGTCATTCTATAAGTCACTTGAGCAAGGCCTCCCCCCATGTGCCGGGGTTGCCCTCGGAGTGGAGCGATTACTCTACTCACTTTGTGAAGTTTCTCATCCCTTCTTCGATGCTACTTGAAATTTTCTCCATTAATTGATGGATATGAAGACCATCGACAAAGCCATGATGAACCTGAATCGAAAAAGGCATCCGGATCTTATTTGAATCAATTAAATTAAATTTCCCCCATGCTATAGATGGCACGTCAGAAGATTTAAATTTATAAATCGGATGCTGAATGGAAGTAAAATTAAACCAAGGAAGTGAAGTAATAAAAACATAGTCTTTAGTACTGTTTGAACTTTCTTCTATCGCCGTATTGAGCAGAGTTTTTGAATGTGTGGAGATTTCTCGTGCTTTCAAACTTTCACTAATAAAAGAGGACAAATTATGTTGATATTTAAAGCAGGTATAATTAAATAACTGCTCCTGATTGAGAACCGTATAGGAACCATGAATGAGATCATTTTTGATCACCTCACCATTGACGATTCTATATTTAAAATGATCTAAATCATTTAAGGACTTCATTAAAAAGAAGAGAAAAAAGTGAAAGACAGGAAGTTCTTCTCGCTTACAAAAGGTCATGAAGTTGGGAACTTCTAAGTCCAATGTTAAATTAAGTATTGGACTTTCAAAGCTTTCAAAAAAATCAAACCGATCACGTCTTAATTCGAAATTTTTCATCAGACTAATTAAGTAACTGGAGGCCGTTCATGACCATGTGTAATTTGATTATAAACTCAGATTTTATATGCTGAATCGGCATATTTTTTGCCCACATAAGGTGATAATCGAAACGTTGATCTTGGCGCAATTGGTTTTTTAATAAGGGCGCATAATCCTTAGCAAGTTCAAAAGAAAAAACGGCATACCACTTATAAAGATCTTCTAGATTATTAACTTCGTAGAACTCTAAAAGATCCATTGATTTTTCGGTCATTATTCTTTTTAAAGAATAAAGATTTAAAGATGCAATTGATTCTTTTTTAAAAGTTTGATTAAGAAATCTTTGACTAAACTTTAATGAAAAATCCAACAATCTATCTGTGGATTTCTCATCTTTACTCTCCAGTCCTGCATATACTTCATCTAAAACAAGTGCCTGATAGACACCCTCCCTTGAGCCTCCTTGGTCAAGGGTATTCAGCCAGCTAGATAACTCATCTTCACTAGCATCCATTCGTCTTGTGACTAAGAAAAGTTCCTGTAGAAACTTTAAATCAAACTGCCGCTTTCTCTCCACTGGCAGTCGGTCATATTCAGTCAGATCTTTTTGAAGCTTGGTGTATGACTTCACATCTGTCGCTTTTTTTAATTCTTTGGGGATTGCTGGAAGGGCAATAACTGGTTCAGGTGGAGTAGGAACCGGTCCAAAAAATTGAATCCCCCATTTTTCTCCTATGACAGATGCTACAAAGGATCTTGCCTTCGTTTTCCAGCTTGGCTCGAGAGGAACAGTTTCTGCTATTACAGATAAACTCAGGGTTAGTCCGAGTAATATGATGAGTCTCTTCACAACATCTCCTTGAATATCAAGATTTTAGTCTATCAAATGAGACTGACTACTGGGCGAAACTTGCCTCAATACTCAGAAAATAAGAGTCAGGTTAAAATGTCTCAAGAGGTGAACTATGTTTTCTCGATTCTTTTCACGCAAAAAAAATCATCAAGATGAAGTTATCGTGCAGGCCGTTGTCACTCAGACAGCTGCGCTTATTCACCATTTAAATGATCAAATCGATTTACGTTTTAAAGAACTCTCAGCTCAAGTCAAAGAAATTGAGCTAGGGCTGGCACAAATGGAAACAAAATTACTCACGAAAGATCTTAAAGATAAACAGGCCTATGGTTTACTTCACTATAAGCTCCACGAGGCCAAGAGCAATAAACTGCAAGATGACATAAAAGAATTAGAGAATCAGTTACTAACCAGAAAAGTTAATCCAAAAGATCAATAGTTAGATATCAATTTCAAGACCATCATAGGCAAAACACCACTCAAAATCATTTTTGTAGGTCGGTTTTTGCATCTTATAGTATTCATTATTAGAACGCATCATTTTAAGAATTTGCTCATCTGAGGCCATCGGATCATGGTGAGTAAAAACAACTTTTTTGATTTTTTCTCTAAAGGCAAGATCCATTCCGATGAAAGAAGAACTATGACCCCAATCAATTTTCTTTAAAAGGTCATCAAAACCATATTGAGCATCAAAATACATCAAATCAATATTTTGATAGAGCGGTAGATCCTCACCGAGATCTTTAACACTTACTCTTTTGGCCTCATTATCAACCACATGGGCATAGTTTTTTCCGCCGTAAGAAATTTTGGCCCCCCAACAAGGATCTGGATGATCAAGCTTATAAGGAGTGACTTCAAAACCTTGAATCTGAGTTGATTGACGTGGACTCAATTGATGAAAATGAATTTTTGAAGCTAGCGCACTGAAGGGAACTGGAAAATAGGGTTTAGTGAAGGCGAGTTTAATCACCTCTTCTAGTTTTGGATCAACTCCATAGAAATGAATTTGATTTCCAGGAATAAAGATAGGAACAAAGAATGGTATTCCCATCACATGATCCCAATGAAAATGGGTCATATAAATATGGACTTCACCCTGACCTCTTCCACAAGGCCCGGCCATAAGTTCATTACCTTTAAGTCTTAGTCCTGATCCACCGTCAATAATAAGAGATTGCTCACCAGCTTTTAACTCAACACATGTCGTGTTTCCTCCAAAAGTTTTACCTTTTGAAATCTGCTCATGGTCCATAAAAGCTTTAATATCTTGGGAGCCGTAAAAAGAAGAATGACAGAAATCCCTAAGGTATTTTTCTACCTTGGCTTCTAATTCTAGTGGAGTAAAAGGGGCAGGAATAGAACCTCTGGATCCCCATATCTTTAATTTCATTCCACCATTATAAATGTGGAAAAAATAAAAATCTACCTGACTATTCTGCCTACTAGGTCATAATCAAGAACATCGGTAATTTCAACCTTAACGATTTGACCGGCCTGGGCAATTCCGTCATTTATGATGACTTTGCCATCAATATCTGGCGCTTGACCAGCATGGCGCCCCTGAAGAAGAAGTTCAGTTTCCTCATGAGCTCCCTCAACCAGGACCTCAATGATTTTTCCCAAATACTCTTGATTTAATTCTCGAGCAATTTCCTTCTGAGCTTCATAAAGTTGCTCAAATCTTTCATCAATAACTTCTTGAGGAACTTTATTCTTAAGGCGAACCGCAGGAGTCCCCTCTTCATCTGAATATTTAAAAACTCCAAGATGATTAAATCGGGCCTTTTTTATACCATTTAATAGCGCTTCAAAGTCTTCTTGAGTTTCACCAGGAAAGCCCACGATGATGGAAGTTCTTAAAACAATTCCAGGAATTTTTGATCTTAGTGTTGTGATCTTTTGATGAATCAGTTCTTCAGTGGCGCGACGATTCATCCTTTTAAGAACTCCATCGGCAAAATGCTGAACTGGCATATCTAGGTATTTTGTGATTTTTTTAGAACTTGCCATGAGATCCATCACATCTTCAGTAAGATCATCTGGATAGAAATAAAAAACTCGAACCCAATCAATTCCCTCTACTTTTTCCAGTCGAGAAAGGAGGTCATAAATCATAGGATTTTTTCCCTCCTGCTTTCCGCAACCTTCAAGATCCAC
>Ga0315907_10003606_pt1 | contig 18089 bp, 17 predicted proteins | sample LakEriMetagenome_3_FD_203525 | JGI IMG/M metagenome (GOLD analysis project Ga0315907, IMG submission 203525) | Freshwater fungal communities from buoy surface, Lake Erie, Ohio, United States - Buoy 12 MA123 | ecosystem: Environmental > Aquatic > Freshwater > Lake > Lake biofilm | place: USA... | reverse complement strand
GCGCGGCATCCAGGACGGCCCCTGCGACGGAAAACGGAAATGGGCGAAGAAGGAAACGGACGGGGGGACGCCGCGGACGGCGCCCCCCGCCGACGATCAGACCGTCACTCGGCGGTCAGGGTCTCGCGCTTGCCCGACGGATAGTGCAGGCGGTTCTGGACGAGCGCGTAACCGGCGTCGGCCAGCGTCTTCTTCGCCTCGTCCAGGTTGGCACGGGTGATCGAGGCGACGTGCCAGGCGGCCAGCGCCGGCGACACGACCGAGCCCGACGGCACGGCATAGCCGTTCCACGCCGCCTGGACCATCAGGTTGCGGTTGATGGCGAGCGACAGCGCCTGCCGGAACTTCACGTCGTCGAAGGGCGGACGGCGGTTGTTCAGGCCGACGAAGCGGAAGCCCATGTCGATCGAGGACGCGACCTCGACGTTGGTGTTCTGCCGCGCGAGGTCGTCGAGGATCTTCGGGTCGCCGCGATAGTCGGAGAGGAAGTTGACCTCGCCGCGCCGCAGCATGCCCAGCGCCGCCTCCTGGTTGGTGACGATGCGCAGGATCCAGCGGTCCATCTTGGGCGCCGACCAATGGTCGGCGTTCTTCTCAAGCACGACCTCCTCGGTGAGCGCGAAGCGCGCGACCTTGAAGGGACCCGAGCCGATCGGCTGGCGCTCCTGGTGGCTCTCGGCGTTCTGGGGCGAGGTCGCCAGACCCTGAAGGATCGGCTCCCAGACGTGCTTGGGCACGAGGTTGATCTTCGCCAGCGTCGAGGTGAGGAACGAGGCGGACGCCGTCTTCAGCTTGAAGCGGACGACGCTGTCGCTGACCTTCTCGATCGACGCGATGTTGCTGACGAAGGGCTTGTACATGGGCGACTCGTCGCCCGCGACCGCCTCGAACGAGAAGATGACGTCCTCGACCGTCATCGGCCGGCCGTCATGCCACTTCTGGCCGGGGCGCAGCGTGACGTCGAGCGTCTGGCCGTCGACCCACTTCACCTCGCTCGCCGACCAGGGCGTCGGCAGGCCGTCCGGGCCGACGCGCATCAGCCGGTCCCAGACGAGATCGGTGATCCAGCTGTCGGAACCGCCGGAGATGTAGAGCGGGTTGATCGCGACCAGCAGGTCGGCGCTGAACAGGACCATGTCCTTCTGCGTGCCGACCGGGGCCGCGTTCACGAAGGTCCAGAAGTTGCGGATGCCGATGCCGCCCTGGTCGACGATCGTCTTCGGGTCCCACACCGACTTCAGGTAGGCGATGTTGTTCTTGGGATGGACGAGGAAGACGTAAGGCGTGTCGCGCGCGATGACCTGCTGCGCCTCGGTGATCAGCCGCTTGCGGGCGGCGACGTCGACTTCGCGGCGCTGGGCCTCGGCGATCTGGTCGTAGGCGGGGTTGTTGTAGCCGACGAAGTTGAAGCCGGCGCGCGCCGTCGTGGAATGGAAGAGGTTGAAGATCAGCTCGTCCGGGTCCGACCGCTCCGGCCGCCCGACCATGCGCCACATCGTGGCGTCCCACTTCTCGCGGCTCTGCCAGACGTAGTCGGTCAGCTGCTGGCGCGTCATCGCGCGCACCTCGACGTCGAGGCCGAGCTTGCGCCATTCCTGCCCGATCAGCTGGGCGGCCTGGAACTCCTGCGGGTCGCCCGCCTGGGGCGCCGTCACGAGCACGATCTTGCGGATCCGGTCGCCCTGCTGGGCCTCCGCCGCGCCCGCGAACCCGAGGAGCGACGCGCCCAGCACGAACGCGCTGGCCCCCGCCATCACCGCGCGACGGCACCAGCCGCCGGCCGACACACCTTGAGACGTTGCCTTCATGTCCCTCTCCCGTTCGCGCCGGTCCCTGTCCGTCGGATCGTTTACCGCCCGACGGCCCATCCATCGTCGAAAAGATTGTCCTAGGAATCACATCAGGTAAACTCCTTTTTCGTCTGTTGAAAAACGGACCGGCGGATCGGCGCAGTTCCGCGCGCCGCTCGCATGGCATTCCGAGGGGAACGGAGAAGGACGGCGATGACGACGAAGGACGGCACGGCGGCGGTCGAGAGGAAGATGCTCGCGGACCTGTCGATGGCCGCGCCCTGGGAGCTGGTGGAGGCGTTCTCGCGCCATCCGCGCTGGCGGCCCGAGGACGTGAACACGGCCGCCGACATGATCGCGGAGCGCCTGCGCGCGCTGGGCGTGCCGGTGACGGTCCACGCGCCGGAGATCTACCTCTCCATCCCGGTCAGCGCCTCGGTCGAGGCGGGCGGCGTCTCGCACCGGGCCAAGGCCCCGTCGATGAGCATCTCGGTGCCCGAGGGCTTCACGGGCGAGCTGGTCTACATGCCCGCCAACCAGAAGGCGCTGCGCTCCTATTCCAAGAGCGTGACCGAGCTGTTCGGCCGGCCGGAGAGCGAGCTGGCCGCGGTCACGGCCAAGCTGAAGGGCCGCATCCTCGTGACCGAGGGCTTCGGCAATCCGGCCCTGACCCAGCTGGTCGAGGAATGGGGCGGCGCCGGCCTCATCGCCATCAACCCGGGCGTCGACATCCACTGGGGCACCTGCACCACGATCTGGGGCAGCCCCGACCTCGACGACCTGCCGAGAAAGCCGAAGATCCCGGTCGTCGCCGTGAACAAGCAGACGGGCGAGGCGCTGAAGGCGATCGCGGCCGCGGGCGGACCGGCGACGATCCGGACCGAGATGATCGAGGGCTGGTACGTCCAGAAGGTGCCCGAGGTCCGCATCCCCGGCGCGGTGGAGCCCGACAGCTTCGTCTTCGTCCACGGCCACTACGACAGCTGGGACGTGGGCGTGGGCGACAACGCCACCGGCGACGCCACGCTGCTCGAACTCGCCCGCATCTTCTGGACCAACCGCGCCGACCTGCGCCGGTCGGTGCGCATCGCGTGGTGGCCCGGCCATTCGACCGGCCGCTACGCCGGCTCCACCTGGTACGCCGACGCCTTCGCGCTGGAGCTGGACGAGGGCTGCGTCGCCCAGATCAACTGCGACAGCCCTGGCTGCCGCTGGGCGACCAGCTATCACCAGACCACGACCATGTCGGAGACGCTGGCGCTGGTCGAGGGCGCCATCCGCGACGGTGCGGGCAAGCCGATGAAGCCCAAGCGCCCGAATCAGGCGGGCGACTACAGCTTCAACAACATCGGCATCTCGAGCTTCTACATGCTGAGCTCGACCATGCCGGACGACCTGCGGGTCGAGAAGGGCTACTACGACGTGTCGGGCTGCGGGGCGAACATCGCCTGGCACACCGAGAACGACACGATCGAGATCGCGGACAGGACGATCCTCGAGACGGACATCAAGGTCTACCTGCTCTCGACGCTGCGGATCGCGAACGCCGAGGTGCTGCCCTTCGATTGGCGGGCGACGACGGCGGAGTTCAGGGCGACGCTCGGCCGCTACGCCGCCACCATGGGCGACCTGTTCGACTTCGCCCCGGTCGAGGCGGCGATCGACGGGCTCGACGCGGCGCTCGCGGGCTTCGCGGCCAGGGTTTCGGCGGGCACCGTCCCGGCGACGGCGGCGAACGCGGTCCTCCAGGGCCTCGCCCGCATCCTCGTCCCGCTGAACTTCACCCGCGAGCCGCGGTTCCGGCACGACCCGGCCTATACCGTGCCGCCGCTGCCGGCGCTCGCCGTCGCGGGGGAATGGGCCCACCTGCCGGCGGAGCATCGGGGCTTCGCGCTCACCCAGCTGCTCCGTGGTCGCAACCAGACCATCGCGGCGCTGCGGGATGCCACGCGGATGGTGACCGCCGCAGGGTGATCCGGCCGGTCCGATCACACGTAGGAGATCCGGTGCGCGGCGTTTGCCTCCCGCGCACCGGACGTGTTTAAGTCGGATCGAAGGACGGAGGCTCCCGTGCGGCAACTCGGTTCCAATCCTCGGCGTACCCAGGTCACCGCGATCCGGCAGAACCTCACCCTCGACGTGCTGTCGAACGGGGTGCTGCTCTTCGTCATCTTCTCCGCCGTCGCCTCGCTGGTCATCGGCAAGGGCGAGATCCTGATGGACCGCGCCTTCGCGGGCTGCGACCTGCACTGGCTGGTGGCCGAGGGGGCGTTGCCCTTCCTCGGCGCCGTGCTCTCGGCCTTCGCGACCCACGCGGGCCTGCGCGCGCTCCTGCGGCGGCTGCGCCTGCGGCTGTCGACCGACGAATATCCGGCCAGCATGGTGTTCCTGACCGTCGTCGGCCTGTTCGCGGTCGGCGGCGCGCTCCTCGACTGGCGCGAGGGGATCGAGCGCTACTGGCTCACCCACCTCACGGTGGTCGTGGGCGCGTGGGCCGGTGTGGTCCTGCGCCGCCGGTTCCGGCTCTGAGCCTGTCCGCAGCGACCACCGGCCCCTTGACCGGACCCGGCCTCGCCGTCTTCGACTTCGACGGGACGCTCGTGCAGGGCGACAGCCTGCTGCCGTTCGTCGAACGCGTCGTCGGCCGGACCCGGGCGCGGCTGTCCCTCGTCCGCGCGCTGCGCTCGGCCTTCACGCTGCGGGCACGCGGCCGCCTGACGGAAATGGACACCCGCACGATGGCGAAGGCCATCCTGCTGCGCGAGACGCTGGCCGGCATCCCGGCCGCGGAAGCCCGTGCGGCGGCCGACCGCCTCGTCGGCTGGGTCCGCTGGAAGGCACCGATCCGCGACGCGCTTCTCGAACACAAGCGGGCCGGCCGCCACATCCTCGTGGCGACGGGGGCGCTCGGCCTCTACATGCCCCGCCTGCTGGCCGACCTGCCGGTCGACGGGCTGCTGGCCACCGACGTCGAGGAGGTCGACGGCGTGCTGACCGGCCAGATGCCGCGCGGGAACTGCGTCCGGGCGGTGAAGGCGACGCGCTTCGCCGCCTATCTGGAGGAGCACGGGCCCTTCGGCCCGACCTGGGGATACGGAAACCGTCCGAGCGACCTGCCGATGCTGGCGCTGGTCGACCACGCGACGGTGGTGTGAGCGGAAGACGGGAGATGGATATGGCTCGGGTTTTGAGCGAGGCGCAGCGCGAGACCTTCGCGCGGGACGGGTTCCTGACGATCGAGGGCTTCGCCGATCCGGCCGACTGCCGCGCACTGATCGACCGGGCGCGGGGCATCGTCGACGCCTTCGACCCCGACGCCGTCCGCTCCGTCTTCTCCACGAAGCGGCAGCAGCACACGACCGACGACTGGTTCCTCTCCTCGGGGGGCGAGATCCGCTGCTTCTTCGAGGAGGAGGCGTTCGACGACACCGGCGCCCTGCGGCAGGACAAGCACCTGTCGATCAACAAGATCGGCCACGCGCTGCACGACCGCGACCCGGTGTTCGACCGCTTCTCCCGCGATCGGCGGCTGGCCGGCATCTGCGCCGACGTCGGCATGGCCGATCCGCGACTGATCCAGTCCATGTACATCTTCAAGCAGCCGCGCATCGGCGGCGAGGTCGTCTGCCACCAGGATTCGACCTTCCTGTGGACCGAGCCGAAGAGCTGCGTCGGCCTCTGGTTCGCGCTCGAGGACGCGACGGTCGAGAACGGCTGCATGTGGGGCCTGCCCGGCCGGCATCGCGAGGGCCTGCGCAAGCGGATGGCGCGCGACGGCCAGGGCGGCGTGCGGATGGAGACCCTCGACCCCGCCCCCATCCCCACCGAGGGCGAGGTGCCTCTGGAAGCACCCGCGGGCACGCTGATCCTGCTGCACGGCGAGGCGCCGCACCGGAGCGGCGCCAACCGCTCCGACCGGTCGCGCCACGCCTATGCGGTCCACGTGATCGACGGGGCGTGCGCCTACCCGGCGGACAACTGGCTCCAGCGGCCGGCGGACCTCCCGGTCCGGGGCTTCTGACGGGGGGACTTGAACGGGCGCCGATCGCGGGCATATCCTGTGCCTGATCTTGGCTCGTCTTGACCATCATTTGTCGCGATACAAGTCGAGCAAGTCACATGTCGATATGAACAGATGTTCACAAAGGCGATCCCGACGATGCTCATGTCCCCGGACTGGCTGAAGGACGGAAAGGCCGGCGACGCGTCGGCGGCGCCGCTCGCCGTCCGCGGCCTCACCGTCGCCTACGACCGCCGCCCGGTCCTGTGGGATGTCGCCTGGGACGCTCCGGCGCGCGGCCTCGTCGCGGTCGTCGGTCCGAACGGCGCTGGCAAGTCGACCTTCGTCAAGGCGGTGCTGGGCCTCGTGCCGACCGTCACCGGCGAGGTGAAGGTGTTCGGGCGGGACGTGCGGCGCCAGCGGCGCGCCGTCGGCTACGTGCCCCAGCGCGAGAGCGTGGACTGGGACTTCCCGGTCTCGGCGGTGGAGGTCGTGGCCATGGGCCGGTACGGGCGCATCGGCTGGTTCCGCCCCGTCGGCCGCGCCGACCGGGAGGCGGCGCGCGAGGCGCTGGACCGGGTGGGGATGTCGGCCTTCGCCGACCGGCAGATCGGCCAGCTGTCCGGCGGGCAGCAACAGCGCGTCTTCCTCGCCCGGGCGCTGGCGCAGGACGCGCGGGTCTATCTGATGGACGAGCCGTTCGCGGGCGTGGACGCGGCGACCGAGCACGCGATCCTCACCGTCCTGCGCGACCTGGACCGCGCAGGGCGGACGGTGATCTGCGTCCACCACGACCTCGGCACGGTGCGCGGCTGGTTCGACCACGTGCTGATGCTGAACACGCGCCTCGTCGCCGCCGGGCCGGTGGAGACGACGCTGACCGACGAGACGCTGAAGGCGACCTACGGCGGGCGCATGCTGGTGGGGTGAGGATCCGGGCAGCCCGGCCCCGGTCCCCCCGCCCCCGGTCCCCCCGCCCCGTCGGCCGGTGCCAGAAGCGGTCGCGCGGCGCCACGCCCCGCTGTCCACCGCGCGCTCCGGCTTGGCGCGTGTGACGTCCGCCCCGCCGGTCGACCATCGTCCCGCCGGTCGACCATCGTCCCGACGCCACATCCGAACGGGGGCCACATCCGAACGGGGGCCACATCCGAACGGGGGCCACATCCGAACGGGGGCCACATCCGAACGGGGGCCACCGCTCAGTCCTCGCCAGGGACGCCGTCCGGATAATGGGCGAGGACCCATTCCAGGTGCGCGCGCATCGCCCGCTCGGCGAGGCCCGGATCGCGCGAGGCGATGGCGTCGCGGATGGCCGCGTGGTGGCCGACGATCGTGTCCGCCGATCCGGGCGCGAAGAGGGCGCCGTGGTGGAACGCGAGAAGATCGCCGAGCGCCTCCTGAACGACCGACAGGAAATGCATGTAGATCGGGCTTGCGGCGGCGCGCCCGACGGCGAGGTGGAACGCCACGTCGTCCTCGGCCCGGTGAAGGGCGCGGCGGGGGTCCTCCATCCGCCGCGCGGCGGCGTCGATCTCGGCCACCTGCTCGGCGGTGGCGAAGCGGGCGGCGCGGTTGGCGGCCCAGCTCTCCAGCATCAGCCGGATCTCGGCGAGGTCCGACAGGCTCTCCGACTTCAGCCGGACGAGCGCGGCGAGCGGCGGGTCCATGCCGCCGACCGAGGAGACGACACGGGTGCCGCCGCCCTGCACGGCGACGAGGAACCCCTGCGTCTTCAACTGCTGGAGGGCCGCGCGGACCGAAACCCGGCTCACGCCCATCCGCTCCGCCAGCTGCCGCTCCCCCGGCAGCCGCTCGCCCGGCGCCAGTTCGCCGCGGGCGATCATGTCCGCGAGCGAGCGGCGGACGCGCTCGGACACCTTGGTCCTGTCGGGCACGGGATGGGAGGGGATCATGGGCTGCGGCACGGGCGGTCCGGTTCGATCCAACGGCGGGGTCGTTCGCCCGTCAACCGGTGCTGCCACGGCGGGCGAGCACGATCCCGACGAGGATCACGACGGCGCCGGCGATCTCCACCGGCCCCAGCGGTTCGCCCAGCAGGATCCAGGCCAGCGCCGCGGCGAAGATCGGCTGGAACAGGAGCGCGAGGGCGGAGAAGGTGGCCGGGAGGTGGGCCAGCGCGAAGGCGATCAGGCTCTGCCCGCCCGCGTGGCTGAACAGGCCGAGCGCCGCCAGCACCGCCCAGCCCCGTGCGTCGCCCGGCAGGATGCGCTCGCCGGCCAGGAACGCGATCGGAAGCAGGATCACGGCGGTCCCCACGGCGCTGGCCAGCATGATCGTCGCGGTGGAGAGACGTGCGCGCAGGCGCGCCACGATGAGGAAGTAGCTGCCGTAGAAGACGGCGGTCAGCAGGCCGAGCGCATCGCCGAGGAGATGCGTCGGCCCCACCTCGACGCTGCGGCCCATGAGGATGCCGACGCCGACGAAGGCGACGACCACGCCCGCCACGTAGAGGCGGGTGAACCGCTGCCCGAAGCGTGGCGTTGGCGACGGACGTGAAGGCGATCGACAGGTGCCAGACGGCGAGGTCGCCGGCGAAGCAGGCCCCCGCCGCGGCGAGCATCCGGACGTCGCCCCGGCGCAGGTCGGCTCCCGCGGGCCGGCGCTCGAGAAGGAACCAGAGGAGGAGCGCGGGTGCCGCCAGGGTCACCCGCCAGAAGCCGATCGCCACCGGCCCCACGTCCGACAGCCGCACGAAGATCGGCGCGAACGCAATCGCCGCCGCGCCGAGCACGAGGGCGCCGAGGGCGAGGCGTGCCGCACGGGGACTGGCGTCGCTGGGACTGGCGTCGCTGGGGCTGGCGGGATCGGGCATCAGGGGGAACGGGAACGGTCGGGAGCCTTGAATAGCCCGGAGGGCGGACGGTGTCGACCGGCGCCGCCCCCGCCTGCTGACCGCCGCGCGCGAACCTGCTATGAGCGCGTATGTCCGCCGTCCAGACCCGCCCGCTCCTCGGGCCCGGCGATCCGCCGCCCGTGACTGTGCTCCGCCCAGGGGCGACGCGGCCCGTCCTCGTCCTGTGCGACCACGCCTCGAACGCCGTGCCCTCGGGCCTCGATCTGGGCGTCCCGGCCGGGGAGATGCGCCGGCACGTCGCCTTCGACATCGGCGGGCGGCGGATGGCGGAGCGGCTGTCGGAGCGCCTCGGCGCGACGGCCGTCTTTTCGGGCTACTCCCGCCTCGTGATGGACCTGAACCGCCCGCCGGGCGACCCGACGTCGACGCCGGCGGTCAGCGACGGCACGGTCGTGCCGGCCAACCGCGACGTTCCGCCGGACGAGGTCGCGCGGCGGGCGGATGCGCTCTACCGTCCCTATCACGACCGCGTCGCGGCCGAGATCCGCCGGCTGTCCGCCGGCGGCGCCGTCCCGGCGATCGTGTCGGTCCACAGCTTCACGCCCGTGATGCACGGCTTCCGCCGGCCCTGGCAGGTGGGCCTCCTGTGGGACTGGGATCCGCGGATGGCGGTGCCGATGATCGCCCGCCTGCTTCGCCGGGGCGACCTGTGCGTCGGCGACAACCAGCCCTACAGCGGCCGGGGCATGGTGGGGCACACCATCGACGTCCACTGCACAGCGGCCGGCCTGCCGAACGCCCTGGTCGAGGTGCGCCAGGACCTGGTCGCGACCGACGCGGACGCCGACCGCTGGGCCGATCTGCTGTCCGACGTGCTCGTCCCGGTCCTCGACGATCCCGCGCTCCGCCGGATCGAGCGGTTCGGGCCCCCATGATCCCCCTCACGCCAATCCCGCTGACCTTGGGGATCGAGGAGGAGTACCTCCTCGTCGACCGCCGGACGCGGGACATCGTGCCCGATCCGCCGGACGCGCTGCTGGAGGCGTGCCGGGCGGAACTGGGCGACCACGTCCATCCGGAGTTCCTGCGCTGCCAGCTGGAGGTCTCAACCCCCGTCTGTCGCTCGCTGGCCGAGGCGCGGGCGGAGATCGGGCGCCTGCGCGGCACCGTGGCGAAGGTGGCCGGCGGCTGGGGCCTCGCCCCCATCGCCGCCAGCACCCATCCCTTCGCCGTCTGGCGCCCGCTCAAGCACACGCGGCGTGACCGCTACGAGCTGCTGGCCCGCGCGCTGGGGGCGCCGGCGCGTCGCCTGATGATCTGCGGGCTGCACGTCCACGTGGGCGTGGAGGACCCGGAACTGCGGATCGACCTGATGAACCAGGTCCGCTACTTCCTGCCCCACATGCTGGCGCTCTCCACCTCCTCGCCGTTCTGGCAGGGGCAGGATTCGGGGCTCATGTCCTACCGCCTCGCGGTGCTGCAGGAGCTGCCGCGCACCGGCGTGCCCGAGGCGTTCGCGAGCTGGGGCGACTATGCCCGCGCGGTCGCGGTGCTGGTCGACGCCAGCGTCATCCGCGACGCGAGCGAGCTGTGGTGGGACATCCGTCCGTCCGTCCGCTTCCCGACGCTGGAGATGCGGATCGCCGACGTCTGCACCACGGTCGACGACACGATGACGGTGGCGGCGGTCTACGTCTGCGTGCTCTCGATGCTGGCGAGGCTCCGGCGGGAGAACGTGAGCTGGCGGCGCTACCGGACGATGCTGGTGGAGGAGAACCGCTGGCGGGCCCAGCGGCACGGCTTCGACGAGGGGCTGATCGACTTCGGCAGGGGGGCGATCGTCCCCTATCCCGACCTGTTCGGGGAGATGGTCGCCCTCGTCTCGGGCGACGCCCGCGCCCACGGCTGCGAGGCGGACCTGCTGCACGGGCGCGAGATCCTGCGGCGCGGCACCAGCGCGCACCGCCAGCGCGCGATCCATGCCGCCGCGCTCGCGGACGGGGCGGACGAGGCGGAGGCGCTGTCCCGCGTCGTCGACTGGCTGATCGCCGAAACGGTGGCGGGGATCGCCCCCGCCTGAGCCGCACCCCATATGCCCGGAGAGATCCGAAGAGGGAGCCCCGCCATGGACGACCGTACCCGCACCGAACTCGAGGCCGCCGCCTTCCGCCGCCTGGTCGAGCACCTGCGGACCCGCACGGACGTGCAGAACATCGACATGATGAACCTCGCCGGCTTCTGCCGGAACTGCCTGTCCAAATGGTACCTCGCCGCCGCCCAGGAACGCGACGTGCCGATGACCGACCCGCAGGCGCGCGAGATCGTCTACGGCGAGCCGTACGACACGTGGAAGGCGAAGCACCAGAAGGACGCCTCGACCGACCAGAAGGCAGCCTTCGCCGCCACGCAGCCGCACGCGGGCCACTGACGGGGCAAGCGCGGGGCCGTGCTTGACAGCCGGACCGGGCGGGGGGTACCGACGGTGCCTCCCCTCCCGATCAGAGCGACGATCCCCATGGACCAGGACGCGATGACCCGCACGGCCCCCACCGCGACCGACAGCGACGTCGGCGGCCTTGCCGCGGGCAAGCTGAAGAGCTTCGTCGAGCGGATCGAGCGGCTCGAGGAGGAGAAGGCCGGCATCGCCGCCGACATCAAGGACATCTATTCCGAGGCCAAGGGCGAGGGGTTCGACACCAAGATCATCCGCAAGATCATCAGCCTGCGGAAGAAGGACCGGCAGGAGCGCCAGGAGGAGGAGGAACTCCTCGAGCTTTACAAGGCCGCCCTCGGGATGGAGTGAGCGCGCGCGCAACAGCGCGGCGCCGGTGCCCGGCCGCGGTGCGCCGGCCCCACCCCTCTTGGCATGCCCCGAACGGGCGGCCAGCGGCGTCGCCGCGCGCGCCGGATGACCATCTGGACCGTCGGCGCCGGGAGGCGTACCGTCGGTGGCGTCGAAGGGGCGGCGATGCTGGGGGACCGGTTGTGAAGACGAACGTCGTACGCGCCCTCTCCGCCGCCGCCCTTCTGCTGGCCCTCGCCGGGCCGGTCATGGCCCAGACGGCGACCGACGCCACCCCGAACGCGGACGGGCGGATCATCGCCGACCGGCTGTGTGCCCGCTGCCATGCCATCGAGCCCGCAGCCCAGAGCCCCGTGCCCCAGGCGCCGCCGCTCTGGCGCATCGGCCAGCGCTATCCGGTGGAGAGCCTCGCCGAGTCGCTGGCGGAGGGGATCGTGACGGGGCACGGGCCGGTGCAGATGCCCTCCTTCCAGCTCGATACCGCGTCGATCGACGCGCTGCTCGCCTATCTGGCGAGCATCCAGCGGCGGTGACCGCGCCGCTGTTCCTCGACCTCGACGGCGTTCTCGCCGATTTCGACGCGAGCGTGCGGGCCACGACGGGTCGCCTGCCAAGGGACCTGACCGCGCGCGCCATGTGGAAGGCGCTGGCCGCGCACCCGGACTTCTACGGCACCCTCGACATGATGGCGGACGCGCCGGACCTCTGGGCCTTCTGCGCGCCGTTACGCCCGACGATCCTGACCGGACTGCCGATGGGCCGATGGGCCGAGCCGCAGAAGCGGGCGTGGGTCGCGCGCGTGCTCGGCGCCAACGTCCCGGTCGTCGCCTGCCTCTCGCGCGAGAAGCACCGCTGGTCGGGACCGGGGCACGTGCTGGTCGACGATCGCCGCGACCTGCGCGACCGCTGGGAGGCCGCGGGCGGCACCTTCGTCCATCACACGACGGCCGCCGCATCGGTCGCTGCCCTCCGCGCGCACGGGTTGGGGGACCGGTCGGCCCCAACGGGCGGTTGAGGGGGCCGGCGCCCCCCCCCCTCAGAACTGGTCGGCCGTCATCGCCATCATCGGCTTCGCCCCGGACATGATGGCGGCGAACAGGCTCGACGTCTCCGGCAGGATACGGGCGTAGAAGAACGCGGCCGTCTTCAGCTTGGCGTCGTAGAAGGCCGCGTTGCCGTTCGCCGTGGGCAGCTTCGCCGCCGCCGCCTTCGCCATCCGCATCCACATCCATCCCACCGCCACCAGCGCGAACAGGCGCAGATAGTCGGCCGAGGCGGCGCCCGCCTCGTCCGGGTTGCCCATGCCCTTCTGGGCGACCCAGGCCGTCGCCTGCTGGAGCCGGCCGTAGGCCTTGGCGAGCTGGCCCGCCATCTCGGCCGTCGCCGGATCCTCCATCGCCGCCTCCAGCTCCGCCCCCAGCGGGTGGAAGAAGCGGCGCAGCAGCCGGCCCATGTGCATCGGCAGCTTGCGGCCCACGAGGTCGAGCGCCTGGATGGCGTTCGCCCCCTCGTAGATCTGGGCGATGCGGGCGTCGCGGACGAACTGCTCCATCCCCCATTCGCGGATGTAGCCGTGCCCGCCATAGAGCTGCTGGGCCTTCACCGCCGCCTCGAAGCCGTAGTCGGTGAAGAACGATTTGGCGATCGGCGTCATCAGCGCGACGAAGTCGTCGGCCTCCTGTCGCGCCGTCGGGTCCGGGTGCTTCAGCGCGGTGTCGATCTGCATCCCGAGCCAGTAGCCGAGCGCGCGGGACCCTTCGTTCAGCGCGCGGATCCACAGCAGGTTCTTGCGCACGTCGGGGTGGACGATGATCGGGTCGGCCGCCTTCTCCGGCACCTTGGCCCCGGTGAGCGAGCGGCCCTGAAGCCGGTCCTTCGCGTACTGCACCGCGTTCTGGTAGGCGACCTCGCCGATGCCGAGGCCCTGCATCGCCACCCCGAGGCGCGCGGCGTTCATCATGGTGAACATCGCCCGCATGCCGCCGTGCGGCCGGCCGACGAGCCAGCCCCTGGCCCCGTCGAAGTTCATCACGCAGGTGGCGGACGCCTTGATGCCCATCTTGTGCTCGATCGAGCCGCAGGCGACGCCGTTGCGGGGCCCGGGCGTCCCGTCGTGCCGGGCCAGGAACTTCGGCACCACGAACAGGCTGATGCCCCGCGTGCCCGCCGGCGCGTCCGGCAGCTTGGCCAGCACGAGGTGGACGATGTTCTCCGTCAGGTCGTGCTCGCCGGCGGAGATGAAGATCTTCGTGCCGGTGATCGCGAAGCTGCCGTCGTCCTGCGGCATCGCCTTCGTGCGGATCAGGCCGAGGTCGGTGCCGCAGTGCGGCTCGGTCAGGCACATGGTGCCGGACCAGGTGCCGTCGACCAGCCTGGGCAGGTAGAGCGCCTTGAGGTCGTCCGAGCCGTGCTGGTGCAGCGCCTCGTAGGCGCCGTGGCTCAAGCCCGGGTACATGCCGAACGACATGTTGGCCGAGGACAGGATCTCGGACATCACGAAGTTGACGACCTGCGGCAGGCCCTGCCCGCCATAGTCCGGATCGGCGGAGACGGCCGTCCACCCGGCCTCGCGATAGCGGTCGTAGGCCGCCTTGAAGCCCTTGGGCGTGCGGACCACGCCGTTCTCGAACGTGCAGCCCTCCTCGTCGCCCGACCGGTTGAGGGGCTGGAGCTCGTTTTCGGCAAACTTCGCCAGTTCCTCCAGCACCTGCGTCAGCAGGTCGGGCGTCGCATCCTCGTAGCCCGGGAGCATGGAGACGCGCTCCACGCCCAGCACGTCCTCGAGCACGAAGCGGATGTCGTCGATGGGGGCCTTGTAGCTCGGCATGGGTGGTCCTCCCCGGGTCGTCGGCGGGGCCGTCGGGCCCCATCCTTCGACAGGCTCAGGATGAGGCCCTCATGGTGAGCCTGTCGAACCATGAGGGCCGGTCGCGACGGACCGGTCAGTTCCGCAACGGCTTGCCGGTCTCCAGCATGTGCTCGATCCGGGCGACGGTGCCGGGCTTGCGCAGCAGCGTCATGAAGGCCGTGCGCTCGGCCTCCAGCAGGTCGTCCTCCGTCACGGGCACGGTCACGTCCGCCCCCTCCCCGCCCGTCAGCACGGTCGCCAGCGCCTCCGACACCGTGACGTCGTAGGGGGTCGCCCTGCCCTGCTGGGCGAGGTCGCGGACCGCCAGCATCAGCGCGGCCTTGCCCGTGGCGCCCGGAAGGCGGATCTCGACCGGCTGCGGCGCCTGGTGCGCCTCCGCCATCGCGAGCGCCTTCGCCTTGGCGTCGAACAGCAGCCGGTCCCGGTTCATGGTGATGCCGTCGGTCGGGCGCAGGAAGCCGATGTCCATGGCCTCGGCGGCCGACTTCGCGACCTTCGCCGTCGCGATCGTCTCGAACGCCTTGGCGACGGGGGGCATGGGCCCGCCCGCCCGCTTCGCCGCGGTGGACAGGCGCACCAGCATTTCCTTGCACCCGCCCCAGCCGGGGATGAGCCCGACGCCGACCTCGACGAGGCCGATGTAGCTCTCGGCGTGGGCCTGCACCGCCGCACAGTGCAGCAGCACCTCGCACCCGCCGCCCAGCGCCATGCCCGACGGCGCGCCCACCACCGGGAAGGGCGCGTGCTTCAGCGCCTTGTAGACCTGCTGGCCCTGGGCGACGCTCTCCTCGATCGTGGGCCGCATGCCGATGTTCAGCGCGAACATCGCGATGCCCAGGTTGGCGCCGACGGAGAAGTTGTCGGCCTCGTTGTGGATGACGAGCGCCCGCCACTGGCCGCACGAGACCTTCACGATCTCCATCGCCTTCCCGATCATCGCCATGATCTCGGGGTCGAGCGTGTTCATCTTGGACGTGAACTCGAGGCAGAGCACACCGTCCCCGATGTCCCACAGCGCGGCGGACGCGTTCTTCGCCACCGGCTTCGACGCCCGCTTGACGTCGGACAGAAGCAGCACGCCGTCGGGCCGCCGCACCTCGGCATAGTCCCCGCCGGTCGTCAGGTGGAACAGGCGCCCGTCGCGAACCTCGTAGAACGGGCGCCCGGCGGCGAGCGCCAGCATCTTCGGGATCGGCCGGCCCTCGGCGGCGAGGCGCTCGGCCAACCACGCCGATCCCAGATGGTCGATCATCTCGAACGGCCCGCGCTTCCACGCGTAGCCGAGGCGCATCGCGGCGTCGACCGCGCCGATGTCGTCGGCGATGTCGGGCACGAGGTCGGCGGCGTAGGCCAGCGTCCGGGACAGCACCTCCCAGGCGAACCGGCCGCCCTTGTCGGGATGCTCGACCAGCGCGCGCAGGCCCTTCTTGCCGGCATCCACGCTCTCCAGCGTCACGCGGGACGCGGCCGGGCGGTACGCGCCCGTCGTCAGGTCGATCGCCTGCTTCTGGCGGCTCCCGTCCTCGCCCTTGTTCATGGCGAAGAAGCCGCCCTTGCCCTTCCGGCCGGTGTAGCCCTGCGCGATCATGGTCGAGACCAGCGGGCTGTCCCGCCAGATCGCCCGATAGGCGTCGCCGTCCGGCAGGGTGCGCAGCAGGCTGGCGGAGATCAGCGGCATCAGGTCGATGCCGACGAGGTCCATCAGCGCGAAGACGCCGGTCCTGGGAATGCCCATCGGCCGCCCGCCGACAGCGTCCGCCTCCTCCACCGTCAACCCATGGTCGAGGGCCGCGTTGAAGGCCGCCTGGATCCAGAAGGTGCCGATGCGGTTGGCGATGAAGCCGGGCGTGTCCTTGCAGCGGACCACGCCCTTGCCGAGCGTCACGTCGCCGAAGCGGGTGACCGCCTCCACCACCTCGTCCCGCGTCTCGGGACCCTTCACCACCTCGAGCAGGCGCATGTAGCGCGGCGGATTGAAGAAGTGGGTGACGCAGAAGTCGCGGCGGAAGGCGTCCGACTGCCCTTCGGTCAGGATCGCGAGCGGGATGGTCGAGGTGTTGGAGGAGACGACCGACCCCGGCTTCCGGTGCGCGTCGACCTTGGCGTAGATCTCCGCCTTAACCTTGGGGTTCTCGACCACCGCCTCGACGATCCAGTCGACGTCGGCCAGCCGGTGCAGGTCGTCCTCGACGTTGCCGGGCGTCACGAGGCGCGCGGCCTTCGGCGTCATGAAGGGGGCGGGGTCGGTCTTCAGCATCCGTTCGATCGCCGTGCGGGCGACGACGGAGCGGTCGTTCCCGCCCTTCGCCGCCTCGGGCACGACGTCGAGCAGAAGGACCGGGATGCCGGCGTTGGCGATGTGGGCGGCGATGCCGCCCCCCATCACGCCCGAGCCGATGACGGCCGCGGAGCGGATCTCCATGGGTCGGATCCTCCGCGGCTCAGACGGCTTCGAGGATCGTGGCGATCCCCTGCCCGCCGCCGATGCACTGGGTGGCGAGCGCGAACTGCTTGCCCTCGCGCTTGAGCAGGGCCGCTGCCTTGCCGGTGATGCGCGCCCCGGTGGCGCCGAGCGGATGGCCGAGCGCCAGCGCGCCGCCGTCGAGGTTGATCCGGTCCATGTCCAGGCCGAGGTCGTGGACGCAGGCGAGCGCCTGGGCCGCGAACGCCTCGTTCAGTTCGATCACGTCGATGTCCTTTGCCGCCAGCCCGGCGCGCGTCAGCGCCTTCCGGGTCGCAGGCACCGGGCCGATGCCCATCACCTCGGCATCGCAGCCGGCGACGGCCACCGAGCGGATCCGCGCGAGGATCGTGAGGCCGTGGGCCTTCGCGTACGCCTCCGACGTGACGAGCACCGCCGACGCCCCGTCGGTCAGGGGCGAGGAGGTGCCAGCCGTCACCGTGCCCTCGGCGTCGAAGGCGGGCTTCAGGCCCGACAGCGCCTCCTGGCTCGTCTCCGGACGGATGGTCCCGTCCCGGGTCACCCCGGCGATCGGCACGATCTCCGCCGTCAGCCGCCCGTCCGCCTGCGCGGCGGCCGCCTTGCGATGGCTGTCCACCGCCATCTGCTGCTGGTCGGCGCGGGTGATCTGGTAGCCGCGGGCGAGGTTCTCCGCCGTCATGCCCATCGAGATGTAGGCCGGCGTGCTCGCCGCCAGCGTCGGGTTCGGCATCGGGTTGAAGCCGCCCATCGGAACGCGCGTCATGCTCTCGACGCCCGCGCAGACGAACGCCTCCCCGGCGTCCATCTGGATGGCGCCGGCCGCCATGTGGATCGACTGCATGGACGAACCGCAGAAGCGGTTGACAGTGGTGCCGGCCACGGACTTCGGCAGTCCGGCCAGGAAGACCACGTTGCGGGCCATGTTGAAGCCCTGCTCGCCCTCCGGGAAGGCGTTTCCGAGGATGAGGTCCTCGATGTCGGCCGGGTCGATGCCCGCGCTCCCGACCAGGGCCTTCACGACGGCGGCGACCATGTCGTCCGGCCGGACCTTGGTGAGCGCGCCCTTGTTCGCGAAGTGGAAGGGAGAGCGGGCATAGCCCGCGATGACGACGGACTTCATTGCGGTTCGCTCCTGTCGGCCTTCGTTGTGGCGGTGCGGGCGGCCTTTGCAAGATGGTCGCCGATCTGACGGTCGATGTCCCGCAATTCCGCGAGCGTCTGCCGGACGTCGCGCAACTGCACCTCGAGGGCGGCGATGCGCTCCCGGCACTTGTGTCCGAGAAAGCGCATCTTCTCCGCCTGATGCGGATCGGCGTCGTAGAGCGCCAGGAACTCGGCGATTTCCCGCACCGAGAAGCCGAGGCGCTTG
>Ga0315907_10003605_pt1 | contig 18095 bp, 11 predicted proteins | sample LakEriMetagenome_3_FD_203525 | JGI IMG/M metagenome (GOLD analysis project Ga0315907, IMG submission 203525) | Freshwater fungal communities from buoy surface, Lake Erie, Ohio, United States - Buoy 12 MA123 | ecosystem: Environmental > Aquatic > Freshwater > Lake > Lake biofilm | place: USA... | reverse complement strand
GCTCAAGGTTTTTACCTCACCATTCTCAAGGGTAACAGAATTGTTTGTGCCAAGCGTCACACGGATTTTTCTTACCCTGCCTTGAATATTGCTGGATGCGGCAATCAGCTTTTCAACACCATTGCGCAGTTCCAGAACATTTACAACACCGGGGGTAACATTTAGGTCAACCCACTCACCGAAATCGTCTTTTTTCTTGTCTTTATCATCTTTGTCATCATCGCTATCACCATGACGATCATTGTCTCTATGTTTTTCGTCGTTGTCCACCTTGGCTTCTACTTTTGCGATATCCAGTGATACCGCTGCGAGATCGGTAGGACCATCTGTCAGGTAAACCTGGAGACTGCTACCGGCATTGATGCCAGATTTGTTACAGGCAGAAAAAATGACGGCAAAAGCCACAAGCATGGTTGCAAAGCCGAGAAAAATTCTTTTTGTTTTCATGTTATTTGATTTATTGGTTTTCAGATATAGGGTATCAAACCCGGTGCAGATAGATAGACCCTTCTTAACGTGCGGGGTTTAATTAAAATTGCTGCATAAACAAAATTTTAACATTGACCGCTGCCGTATGCCAAAAGACCGGAATGCTCAGTCGCTTTTGATTAACTTGCAGCTATGTATAATTACTTGGATGAGCTGAACCCGCAGCAGCGGGAAGCCGTGTTGCATGTAAACGGTCCCATTATGATCATTGCCGGTGCCGGCAGTGGCAAAACCAAGGTCCTGACTACCCGTATCGCCCACCTGATGGCCAATGGAGTGGATTCCTTCAGGATCCTGGCGCTTACTTTTACCAACAAGGCCGCCAAAGAAATGAAGGAAAGGGTCGAGAAGATCCTGGGGGACGGAGAAGCCCGTAATTTATACATCGGAACCTTTCACTCGGTCTTTGCCAGGATCTTGCGCACAGAAGCGCCGCGCATCGGCTATCCCACCAGTTTTACGATCTATGATACTGATGATGCCAAAAGTGTATTGAAAACGGTGATCAATGAATTGAACCTGGATGACAAGATCTACAAGCCCAATGTCGTTTACAACAGGATCTCCGCAGCCAAGAATGCCCTTGTCACTGCGGAAGAATACGCGAGTGATTATGGATTGATGCAGGAGGATGCCCGTGCCAACCGGCCTGCCATCAGCCAGATCTATTCCGCTTATGCTAAACGATGTTTCAAAAATGGTGCGATGGATTTTGATGACCTGCTTTTGCAGTTCTACCTGATCCTCAAAAACCATCCGGACGCCCTTCACAAATACCAGCACAAGTTCAGCCATATCCTGATCGATGAGTACCAGGATACCAACCCTGCGCAGTATGAGATCATCAAGCTGCTCGGTGCCATGCATGAGAATGTTTGTGTGGTAGGCGATGATGCCCAATCGATCTATGCTTTCCGTGGAGCCACCATCGAAAACATCTTGCTTTTCAGAAAAGACTACGACGATGTGAGAGTGGTCAAACTGGAGCAGAACTACAGGAGCACGAAGGCCATCCTTCAAGTTGCGAACCAGGTGATAGGGAACAACAAGGGACAAATACCCAAGGAACTGTGGACCGAAAATCATGAGGGTGAAAAAATCCGGGTGGTGCGAACCATGACCGACAACGATGAGGGAAAGTATGTGGCAGATACGATTCAGGAGCAGAAGTTGCGCAATCATTTTTTCAACCGGGACTTTGCCGTGTTGTACCGCACCAATGCACAGAGCCGTGCCTTTGAAGAATCCTTGCGTAGAATGAACATCCCCTATACCATTTTTGGGGGTATCAGTTTCTATCAGCGAAAAGAGATCAAGGATTTCATCGCTTACCTCAGGATCATTGTGAATTCCCGTGATGAGGAAGCGCTCAAACGCATCATCAATTATCCTGTGAGGGGAATCGGTAAAACATCATTGGATAAACTGATTCTCATCGCCAATGAGAAAAATATTTCTCTTTGGGAAGTGCTTACCAGAGCAGCTGAGTTCGGATTCAAGGCGGGTACATTGGAAGCCATTGAGAATTTTGTGTTGATGATCCGAAGCTTTGCCAGCATGCTGCAGAAAAGCAACGCCTATGATGTGGCTTTTCATGTGGGCAAACAAACAGGCCTTGTGCGCGAGTTGTTCAACGACAAGAGCACAGAAGGCATGCAGCGATATGAGAACGTACAGGAATTGCTGAACTCCATCAAGGAATGGGTGGATGATAAACAGAACCGTGCACAGATTGACGAGGATGGGGTGATGCTGGATGCAGAAGAGGGAACGGGTAATAGTCTGCCGACAGCCGATGACCCACAACCTGCAAGCAACAACCCACTCGAAGAACCGATCCCTGACAGACCCTTGCGTGAAGATGTTTTGCTGGCAGCTTATCTGCAGCAGATCACCTTGCTGACCGATGCCGATGACAAAGATGAGCATGCGGATACCGTGAAGTTGATGACCATACATTCAGCAAAGGGACTGGAGTTTTCCTGTGTGTTTGCAGTGGGACTCGAAGAGATGCTCTTCCCCAATGCCATGAGCATCAATACACGCGAAGAATTGGAGGAAGAAAGAAGATTGTTCTATGTGGTAATCACCCGCGCCAAACAAAAGCTCTGGATCAGCTATGCGAATACGCGTTATAAATTCGGACAGGTGGTGCAGAACGATCCCAGTCGCTTTATCAATGAACTACCAGAAGACCAGCTCGATCGTTCCTATGCGGGAGGAGGCTTTCGAAATCAGATGGGCGGACCATCCCCTTCAGAGCGGATGCGGGGATGGGGTGGCGGAGCGCCGCAGTACCAGAACAAGCCTTATTTCAATGCACCAGCGAATAAAAAAGAAGAGAAGCCCAGCTATCTTCCTCCCAAGCCTCCTGTCACGCAACCCATCCTTCACCAACCTTCGGCTGATTTCAAACCCAGTGATACATCCGAATTAAAAGCGGGACAAAAAGTGGAGCATCAGAAGTTTGGATTTGGAGAAGTATTGAAGATGGAAGGCGCAGCCCACAATCCCATTGCTACCATTAAATTCAAATTGAATGGTGAGAAGAAGATCATGCTTAACTATGCGAAGCTGAGGATTGTGGAGTGAGGTCGGGACTGATCCAATAGCATTGTTCAATTGAAATCAATCATCAAACTGTTGATATGAGAAAGTTCATCTTGTTTTTATTGCTGATCAATGGCTATCTATTTTCATCGGCACAGGTCCTGTCAGAACGGGAACAGTCGCGTGTAGTGGATGAAATCCTCCATGAAAGGTTCACTGTTTTGTTGCCGCAATTGATGGAGCGCACCGGAATCGACATGTGGGTGGTAATCTCCAGAGAATACAACGAAGATCCGGTATTGAAAACCATGTTGCCATCGACCTGGCTTTCTGCCCGAAGGACCACCATGTTGGTTTTTAACTACGATCCCAAAACAAAAACAGTTGAGAAATCAGCCATCGCAAGATACAACGTTGGAGAGGCGATCAAAGCGGCATGGGACATGCAGAAGTTTCCCGACCAATGGGATGCCTTGATGGATCTCATCAGCCAAAAAAATCCGAAGAAGATTGGATTGAATATTTCAAAAGATTATGGACATGCGGACGGGTTGGATCATACTCACCATGATCTGTTCATGAAGAAATTACCCGCTGCTTTGCAGTCTCGCGTCGTATCAGCAGAACCTTTAGCGGTTGCCTGGTTGGAGAGCAGGACCGAACGCGAGATGCAGGTCTATCCTCAGTTGGTAAAGATCTCCCATGATATCATCGCAGAAGCATTTTCTGCAAAGGTGATCACGCCGGGTGTGACCACCACTGATGACCTGGTCTGGTGGTTCCGACAAAAACTGACATCACTCGGGCTTAGCACCTGGTTCCATCCTTCGGTGGCGGTACAGAGAAGTGATTCCACCAGCTTTGAGCACCTCAGGAGTTTTTCCAATCGCCCCAAAGACGATCTGATCCGCCCCGGTGATCTGCTGCATGTGGATTTCGGGATCACTTATTTGCGTTTGAACACCGATGTGCAACAACATGCCTATGTGCTGAGGCCCGGTGAAACAGATGCACCTGCATCGATCAAAAAAGCATTTGCCTATAGCAACCGTTTGCAGGATATCCTGACTGCTCAATTCAAAACCGGCCGAACCGGTAACCAGATGCTGCTCGCTGCTTTGGCCCAGGCCAAATCGGAGGGTATCGTTCCCAGCATCTATACCCATCCCCTGGGTTTGCATGGGCATGCTGCCGGGCCGACCATCGGAATGTGGGACATGCAACAGGGGGTGCCCGGAAGCGGTGATTATCCATTGTATCCCCATACCGCCTATTCCATCGAGCTCAATTCCTCCACGTTTATCCCGGAATGGGGCAAGGATATCCGGATCATGCTGGAAGAAGATGGCTTTTTTGACGGAAAGACCTTTCGTTACATCGGTGGAAGGCAAGAAAAGCTGCTTTTAGTTAAATATTTCTAAAGTACCATAAAAAATATGGTACTATGTATTGCATAGTATTATAAAAGTACATACATTTGTGCTGTTAACGGATCCATTCATCCAAAAACAGTCAAATGAACATTGAGAATACAGCCAGTCAGATGCGCAAAGGGGTGCTGGAGTTCTGCATCCTTTCTGTCATCCAGCGGGGTGAGGCCTACCCCAGTGATATCATCGAAGAGATGAAAAAGGCCCACCTCTCCATTCTGGAGGGTACCCTCTATCCCTTGTTGACAAGATTGAAAAATGCCGACCTGCTCACCTATCGTTGGGTGGAAAGCTCAGGCGGCCCTCCCCGGAAATATTTCTCCCTTACGGAGAAAGGTGCCGCCTTTTGCCAGGAGTTGGAAAATACCTGGAGGGAAATGGCAGAAGGAGTCGAGCGAGTGATTAATCATCAGGGGCAAGGAACAGGGGATGCGGGGCAAGAAAATTCCATAACCGAGAACCCCCAACCCACAACCGACAACCTATAACCGACAACCCCAATACATTTATAAAGAATATACCATGAACAAGGTCATCAACATCAATTTCCAGGGTCGCGTGATCCCCATTGAGGAACCCGCTTATGAGGAATTGAAAAAATATGTCGAAAGTCTCCGTCAGTATTTTGCCAACGAAGAAGGCAAAGAGGAGATCATCAATGATATCGAAAACAGGATTGCTGAACTCTTTAGTGAAAAGCTAAAGATCAATGAAAATGCTTTCATCAGCGAAGCCCATGTGGAGGCGATCATCGCGAGCATAGGCAGGCCAGAACAATTCGAAGAAGAATCTCTCGCAGGTTCAGCAGATAAAGAAAGAGCTTATACCAATACATCCTACTCCAATACCGGTAATCCGGGTACTGCAAAAGAATCTTTGTACCGCAATGCCAATGAAAAGATCCTGGGTGGTGTGTGCAGTGGATTGGCTGCCTATCTCAAGATCGATACAACCATCATCAGGGTACTGTTTTCCTTGCTGGCTGTAGGATCCTTTGGTTTTGGTTTGTTGTTGTATGTTGTTTTGTGGGTGCTCCTTCCGGAGCGCTACCTCAATGCTGTGGTGGTGACCAGAAAATTGTACCGCGATCCTGAGCAGAAAGTTTTGGGTGGGGTCTGCAGCGGTCTGGCACATTATTTCAATATCCAGGTTTGGATACCCCGACTGATCTTTGCTCTGCCCTTTATCGTTGGCGCCTTAGAAAATATCTTCAATTGGGTACATTTCAGTGGTGCATTCACCTTGCCTTTTGGTACCTTTTTTCTCATCTATGTCATTTTATGGGCTGTCGTTCCAAAGGCTGTAACTGCTTCAGAGCGATTGGAAATGAAAGGCAAAAAAGTTGACCTGGAGTCGATCAAGAACAAGGTCAAAGAAGAGATGCAGGATGTAAAGGAAAACCTTTCAGAAAAAGCAGGAAAATGGAAAAACGAGTTTGGCAGCAAAGCCGCTGAAATAGGTCAAGAGGCAAAAGATTCTGCCAGGAAATTTGAAGGCGAGGCAGGTCCAGCGATTAAAAATTCCATTAGTGGTTTTGTAAGATTTATCGTAGGCGTTGTCAAGGTTTTCTTTTTATTCATCGGGGGAATCATTGCGATTAGCCTGATAGCGGCCTCCTTTGGTATCATTGGTCTCGGAACAATGATCGCTCCTCTTAAAAACTTTGTTGTCAACAGCCAATCCATTCAATGGTATGCATGGGGTACCTTGATCCTTTTCATCCTCGTACCGATTGTCGCGATCATCCAATGGATCATCCGAACCATCATCGGGCACAAAACCAAATCGCCGTTGATTGGCATCACCTTAGGCGTGCTCTGGTTCCTGGGGTGGGTTTCTGTTACCATGCTGGTGGCAACCATCTCCAAACAGTTCAGAAGAGTCGGTTCTGTCAAAACAGAAGTTGCACTGGTGCAGCCCAGCAATGGTAAACTGCTGGTCAATTTCCGGGATGCGGATGGAAGGTATTATCCACTCGATCTCAATTTTGGAAATGAAGATGTTGTCGAGCCAAACCGTGGCCCCTTTCGGTTAACGGCAAATGAGGACAGCCTTCTCCTATCCAATATCAGGATCAAATTGGAGCAGAGCCGAGATACCGCTTTTCATGTATCTGTCATTCGCATGGCCAGGGCAACCTCTCCCCTGGAAGCGGAAAAAATTGCAGCTATCATTGGTTTTGATGTCAACCAACAGGATAGTGTTTTAACTGTTCCCCTGTCTTTTCCGATCAACTCAGATACCAAATTCAGGAACCAGCAGGTGATCGTTGAGATCCAGGTTCCTGTGGGAAAGGAAATTTATATCGACCGGAAAGCTGAATACCTCGACTGGTATGCCGTCAAAGGCGGACCCAAAGGAATTTCGATTACATTGGATGATGATTGGGACAGCGAAAACGGCTGGAGAAGCGGTGTATGGTACATCATGAAGGAATCCGGTATCGAAAAAAAGTACAAGGATCAAATCACGGATGAGGATGATATGGATGAGATAGAGAGAAAGCTGCGGGAAGAAATCAAGAAGGAAAACATGAAAGTGGAAGAGATGAAGATCAGGATGACGGACAAGGATACTAGTATTGAAATAAAGGCAGAAGGAATCACCCCGAGGGAAACAGAAGAGGAGGAGGAGCCCGCTGGTAATGGGAAATACCGGATCGGGATGAATCTTTTGCTGAGCACCATGCGTTTACTAAAAGTAAATTCATAGACAGTTGATTATCTTTGCAGGATGAAATCAACTCCTTTTACCCATATTCACCTTGCATTGGGCGCCAAGATGGCCGAGTTTGCAGGGTACAACATGCCCATTTCTTATACCGGCATCAATGATGAACATCATGCCGTTCGGACCAACGCCGGAGTATTTGATGTGAGCCATATGGGTGAGTTCATCCTCAAAGGGGAAGGCGCCCTGCCCCTGATCCAGAAAGTGGGTTCCAATGATGCAGCCAAACTTTCCAACGGACAGGCTCAATACAGCTGTCTCACCAATGAGAACGGCGGTATCGTCGATGATATGCTGGTCTATTGCATCGAACAGAACAAGGTCTACATGCTGGTGGTGAATGCTTCCAACATCCAAAAGGACTGGGATTGGATCCAGCAGTTCAATGAAGGCAACCTGGAAATACACAACATTTCGGATAAAACCTGTTTGCTGGCGATCCAAGGTCCGAATGCAACCCAAATCCTTCAGCCGCTTACCGAGATGGACATCCTCAACCTAAAGTATTACACCTTTGTAAAGGGCAAGTTTGCAGGCGTGGAGAATGTATTGGTGAGTGCAACCGGCTATACCGGTGCGGGAGGCTTGGAGATCTATTTTGAAAATGAGGGCGACAATGCCCAAAAAATATGGGACGCCATTTTTGCAGCCGGAGCTTCTGCCGGTATCAAGCCTGTCGGACTCGGTGCCAGGGATACGCTTCGTTTGGAAAAAGGGTATTGTCTCTATGGCAATGACATCGATGATTACTCAACCCCCTTTGAAGCAGGCTTGGGTTGGATCACCAAGTTCACCAAGGATTTTACTTCTTCTGCCTTTTTAAAAAAGCAAAAAGAGATTGGCGTTGAAAAAAAGCTGGTCGGTTTCGAAATGATCGATCGTGGCATTCCCCGTCATGATTACAAGATCCGAGATGTGGAAGGCAACTTCATCGGAACCGTTACCTCCGGAACCCAGTCCCCCACCCTCAACAAAGGCATTGGTATGGGATATGTGCTGACAGAACACGCTGCTGTTGGAAGTGAAATTTACATTGACATTCGAGACAAGGCCATCAAGGCTGTCGTGGTTCAACTGCCATTTGTCAAATAGTTTTCCATGAGCGATACACAGAGAAGTCTTTATACTTGTTTGTCTCCCGCCCTGATTGATATCTACGATCTAAGCAACAGTGTGGTGGTGATCATTGATGTACTGCGTGCCACTTCCACCATTGCAACGGCTTTGCACAATGGTGCATCCTGTGTCATCCCTGTCGCTTCCGTTCCCCGCTGTATTGAGATTGGCGAAGAGGTGGGTGGCATCACCGCCGGTGAGCGGGATGGGAAGGTTGCGGATGGACTGACCTATGGCAATTCCCCTTTTGAATATCCCAGAGCATTTATCGAGGATAAAATACTGGTGTTGACTACCACCAATGGCACCAAGTTGTTGCACATGGCACTGGATCGCGGTGCCCCAGAAATCATCACCGGTTCCTTCCCCAATCTTTCCGCTGTTTGTGAATACCTGCTGGCCTCCGGCAAGGATGTGTTGCTGGGATGTTCTGCTTGGAAAGACAGGGTCAACTTGGAAGACACGCTTTTTGCAGGTGCCGCCATCAACCGCATCAAGGATCATTTTACCATCCATTGTGATGCTTCCAAAATGGCTGAGAGCATTTACCTGGAAGCAGGAGAAGACCGCTTTGGTTTCATGGAAAGAAGAGGTGCCACGCATTACCACCGGCTCATGAAATATGGTTTGGAAAAAGACATCCGCTATTGTCTTAGCGCAGACGGCGCAAATGTTCTGCCCATTTTCAAGGGCGACAGACTCGTTATTGCCTAGTTCCATTTTTTGTTTTCCCTCTGTTTGGATTGGAGAAAAACTCAGGCTTAATCATTAAATTGGAGAAAATTTTCTCCGATGGAAAAATCAGGATTGAGAAGCCAGGGTTGGTTTGGTCGTACCGGTAAGGATGGATTCATTTATCGTGCCTGGATGAAGAACCAGGGCATTCCGGATGAAGAGTTTCGTGGCAAGCCGGTCATCGGCATTTGTAATACCTGGAGTGAACTGACTCCCTGCAACGGGCATTTCCGGGAACTGGCTGAATCGGTGAAGAAAGGCATCATCGCTGCAGGCGGTTTCCCTGTTGAATTTCCAGTGATGAGTCTCGGTGAGACCCTGATCAAACCAACAGCCATGCTCTACCGCAACCTCGCCAGCATGGATGTGGAAGAATCGATCCGCGCCAATCCCATGGATGGGGTCGTGCTGCTGTGCGGTTGTGACAAAACCACTCCTTCTCTCGTGATGGGGGCTTGCAGCGTGAACATTCCCACCATCGTTGTTTCCGGTGGTCCCATGCTTACAGGAAGATATGAAGGCAAAAGCATCGGTACCTCCGATATCTGGCGTTTCAATGATGCGGTTCGAAACGGCGACATGACACAAGAACAGCTGACCGTCGCAGAAGCCTGCATGTGCCGCAGTGCAGGACATTGTGCCGTGATGGGAACAGCCTCTACCATGGCTTGTATGGTGGAATCCTTGGGATTGACCCTGCCCACCAACGCAGCCATTCCCGCAGCAGATAGCAGAAGAAAAGTATTGGCGCAGTATTCCGGACAACGCATTGTGGAAATGGTGAAGGAAGACCTGAAGCCTTCGGATATCCTCACCAAAAAAGCTTTTGAGAATGCGATCCGTGTCAATGCTGCCATCGGTGGATCTACCAATTTCGTTTTGCACTTGTTGGCCATTGCAGGCAGGGTGGGGATTCCATTGGAGCTGGAGGATTTTCACCGCAACTCTGCTGGCATTCCCTTGTTGGCCAATCTGCAACCCTCCGGAAAGTATTTCATGGAGGACTTCTATTATGCAGGGGGACTTCCCGTTGTGATGAAGGTGTTGGGAGATCGCTTGCACAATGAAATCATCACGGCCAACGGAAAAACGGTCAAGGAAAATTATCGTTCAGCAGAATCTTATAATGAAGATGTAATCGCCGATCTATCCAAGCCTTTCAAAACAGAAACGGGATTGGCTGTGCTGAAAGGAAATCTCTGTGAGGATGGTGCCGTCATCAAGCCCAGTGCTGCGAGCCCCCATCTGATGCGGCATACAGGCCGTGCGGTGGTTTTTGAAAACATAGAAGACTATCATGCCCGGGTGGATGACCCCAATCTTGACATTGACGAAACATCCGTGATGGTGCTCAAGAACGTAGGTCCCATTGGTTACCCCGGCATGCCGGAAGTAGGCAACATGAGTCCTCCCAAAAAACTCCTCGAAAAAGGAGTAAAAGACATGTTGCGTATCTCTGACGGTCGCATGAGCGGTACTGGTTTTGGAACGGTTGTGTTGCACGTTTCACCAGAGGCTGCCAAGGGAGGTACCTTGGCCTTGGTGAAAGATGGGGATCTGATCGCCTTGGATGTGGAGAACAGAACCTTGCAATTGCTGGTAGAGGAAGAGGAACTTTCAAAAAGAAGAGCAGCTTGGAAGGCAAATCATCCCGCAGCCAACAGGGGCTATGTTCAATTGTACCAGCAACATGTTGAGCAGGCGCATTTGGGTGCCGACATGGATTTTCTCAGGGGATGTTCTGGCAGCAGTGTCACAAGAGATTCACACTGACGAAGAAAATCACTGAAGATAAGAAATAAGTTCCAGTTTATCTGTGTCATAAACTGTTCATTACTTTCTTTCCTTTTTCCTTCTAAGTAGGGATGATATTGGTTAACTTGCGGATTCACCTTTGCACAAACCATGTCATTATCCCACTTGCTCAAATTCGTATACAACAACGGAACCGATGAGGTCATCCGCAGGGGCAAGAAAATCCATGCCATTGGTTATGTAGAGTTCATTGAAAGTGATGAGCTCATGGGATCCGTCAGTTTTAGGGTCAAAGATGACAACTACAGTACCTACTACAAGGTGCACGTTCAGAAGTACAAGGATCCCAGGACGCTGGCCCTCCGCTGTTCCTGTCCCTATAACCTCGGTGATATTTGTCGGCATGAAGCCGCTGCTCTCTTGCAGTTACAGGACATGGTCGACAAAAACCTGATTGGTGACAATACGGTGCAATACGATCAACGGCATACGGTGGTAAAGATGAAGCAGATCGATCTGCGAACCATCCGGCTTTTGGCTACACCAGAAGTAACAGAAAAGGCAGAGATCATCCTCCGAAAAACCAAGGCCTCGATCAATACCGCCAAGGATGAGCGCGTGGAAGCCAGTCTTGAACTGGAAGGTGAAATCTTTCCCCTTGTCATACAACGCAACGAGGAAAGGAATTTTGATACCTCCTGTAAGTGTACCGAAGAAGTCCATCCGCTCTGTCTGCACAAGACGATCCTGTTTTTGCAGTTGTTGAATGCCTATGGGTCGCAGTATTTTGACAGTATCCGCAATTGGGATAAAGAAAAGAACAAGTTACTGGGGATCTATGGCTACAGCATGAACGAACCGGATTGGGAATCCAAGTTTGAGTTCACATACAAAGATGGTAAACCTTTTCTGCGTGTGCTGGATCCCAATGTCAAGCGTGTATCAGGACCTGTTGAAAGCAAGCACACTCCAGTCAAGACAGAAGAAGTTGTCAAAGAGGCTGCGCCCATCCATGAAAATGTTGAATCAACTGAACGATTGGGCATTGTTTTTGTGGAAACGCCTGGTAAGTATCCCGGGTTCAATGTAGAGTTGGTTTCTGGTGAGTTTGATACAGAAAAAATGGAGTTCCAGGGAAAGGTAGTACATGTCGATCTCTCTAAATATGTCATGACAACCGAATTGGACGCTGAAGACATTCACCTGTTGAATGCTGTTAGGAAAATACAGCGTACCGAAATTGATAAATATGTTAGTCGCAATTCCCCTTTTTCGGGCATATGGGAAAACATCATCTATTCTGAAGAGGAGGGTTTGCCTGCGGAGACAACACAATTGATCGACGAATATCTTCATCCCAAGATCACCAAATTGATCTCGGACAATCTGGAGCGCAGTCTTTTCATGCGTTTACCCTCAGGCAAATCTTTTACCACCGCCAACCTGTTGCCGATTGGCATTGGCAAGGGGAAAATGAAGCCTTCATTGCAGGTGAAGCAGGTAAAGAAAAAAATTGAGATCATCCCCATCGTACAGATCGATGAATGGGAGATTGATCTTGATGCGAGTGAATGGGCATCACCCTTGGTAGCCATGTTCAACAACAACTTGTATACCTGGAAAGATTTGGAAGACCTGGAAGCCATCATGGAATTCATACCCATCCGAAATCGAAACATCGACCTAAAGGATTGGCCTGAGTTTCTGGAAAAAAAGATACTTCCTTTCTCCAGAAAGTATCATGTGGCTTTTGACAAGTCCATGGTAAGCGAGCCCATTGATGGCAAACCGGAGACTAGGTTGATGCTACAGGAAAAAAATGATTACCTCGTTTTTGTTCCACAGTTTTTATACCAGGATCATGAGATCAAACATACCGACAAAGACATTGTGTTGATCCCTGAAGCCGGAAAGGTGAGGATGATCAAAAGGGATTTACAAAGAGAAGGGGAATTCATGCAGCGGCTGTTTTCCTTGCACTCGAATTTTATTCGGACAGAAAACAGTTTCAACCTGGTACTCAAGGGCAATGAAGTGCTCCGCAACAATTGGTTCTTTTTGTTTGTGGATGCGATGAAAGAAGTGAATGTACCGGTTGTGGGATTTGAAGTCTTGAAAAACTATCGATTCAATACAGCCAAGCCCCAGACCAGAATCCATATCAGCAATGGTGTCGATTGGTTTGATGCCAAAGTGGACATCGTCTTTGGTGAACAAAAGGTTACCATCGAAGAGATCAAAAGGGCGCTCTCCAACAAACAACAGTTTGTTCAGTTGAATGATGGAACATTGGGCATTCTTCCGGATGAGTGGCTTAAAAAATATTCGCTTCTCTTCCGTGTTGGGGAAGGAAGCAAGGACCAGCTCAAACTTTCCAAGTATCACCTGAGCATCATCGATGAGCTCTACAATGGCATTGATGAAACAGAGGTGATGATCAGGTTGGAAGAAAAATATGACCGCCTTCGTTCTTTCAACAGGATCAATGAAGTGGATCCTCCGTCTGCCCTTTCGCACATCCTTCGCCCCTATCAGGTGGCCGGGTATCACTGGCTCAATTACCTGAATGAAGTAGGATGGGGCGGAATATTGGCAGATGACATGGGTCTTGGTAAAACGGTGCAGGTACTTTCCTTTATCCAGCGTTTCAAAGAGAACAATGAGAAGATGACGGCCCTGGTGATTTGTCCTACTACCCTCATGTTCAACTGGGAGAACGAGATCAGGAAGTTCACACCCAAAGTGAGTTATAAGATCCATCATGGCGGCGAGCGGATAAGGGACAAAAAAATATTTGAGGAGCATGATGTGGTGATCACCACCTATGGTACGCTCCGCAGTGATATCAAGTTCATGCTCGAAACTGAATTTGATTATGTTGTGCTGGATGAATCGCAGGCCATCAAAAATCCACAGAGCAAGGTTACCAAGGCTGCTTGTCTGTTGAATGCGAAAAACAGGTTGTGCATGAGTGGTACCCCCCTGCAGAACAATACGTTTGATATTTATGCCCAGATGAACTTCCTGAATCCAGGGATGTTGGGCAGCATTGAATATTTCCGCAATGAGTTTGCAACACCGATCGATAAGTTTGGAGAAAAAGAACACAAAGAGCATCTCAAGAAATTGTTGTTCCCTTTCATCCTTCGGAGAACAAAAGAGCAGGTAGCGAAAGACCTTCCTGAAAAAACCGAGACCATTCTCTTCTGTGAAATGGAGGAAGAGCAGCGGAATATTTATGATGCCTATCGCAATGATTACCGCGACAAGATATTAGGTGTGATCAAGGAACAGGGAATCGATAAATCTCAGTTGACCATCTTGCAGGGATTGATGAAGCTCCGACAGATCTGTGACTCACCTGCCATCATGAATGAAAAAGAGCCGCTTCCGAATGTTTCGGTAAAGCTGGAAGAACTCGGAAGGGAGATCACAGAAAACATCGGAAACCACAAGGCGCTGATCTTCTCTCAGTTCCTGGGCATGCTGGCCTTGATCAGGGGCAAGCTGACAGAACTCGGGGTAAAGTTTGAATATTTTGATGGCAGCACTACCGCAACCGAACGCGAAAGGGCGATACAAAGTTTCCAGAAAGACGATGAGGTGCGTGTTTTCCTGATCTCCCTCAAGGCGGGTGGTGTGGGTCTCAACCTGACGGCTGCCGATTATGTTTACATCGTAGATCCTTGGTGGAATCCAGCGGTAGAACAACAAGCGATCGACCGGACCCATCGCATCGGACAAACCAAAAACATTTTTGCCTATCGCATGATCTGCAAGGATACGATCGAAGACAAGATTCTTCAGTTGCAGGAAAAGAAAAGGACACTTGCCAGAGACCTGGTGGCCGATGATGATGGCTTTGTGAAAACACTCACCCGTGAGGATGTGGAATATCTCTTCAGCTAGTTTTTACTCAAAACAGATCCGACAAACTTTTGATGCTCAAATAAACGGTTGCCAGCAAGGCGATCCATCCTATGATCCTCAATGATAGGGGATGAAGGTACTCACCGATGATTCTTTTTTGTGAGGATGCGAGCAGGATCAGCGCCAATGCGATGGGCAGGATGAATCCATTCAATGCTCCCACTATCACCAGTGTTTTCACTGGTTTGCCAACTGTGATGAAAACGATAAGAGCGATCAATACGAATCCCACCAGCATTCCTTTTTCATTCTTTTCAAATTGCGGATGAAAGGATCGGAAGAAGGAAATGGAGGTATAGGCCGAACCCACAACGGAGGTGATGGCAGCGCTCCACATGATGATGCCAAAGATCCTGTAGCCGATATTTCCTGCTGCCAGCTGAAAGACAGAGGCAGCAGGGTTGCTGCTGTCGAGCGACAATCCTTTTGCCATTACACCCAGTGCGGCGAGAAAAAGCAAAATGCGCATCAGCGATGCAATGACGATGGCGGATACTGCCGACTTGCTCACTTCTTTTGTATGATCGCTTCCGGTCAGTCCCGCATCGATCAGTCGGTGTGCCCCTGCAAAACTGATGTACCCACCCACCGTACCCCCCACCAAGGTGATGATGGCCATCATGTCGATCTTTTCAGGGAGGAAGCTTTTGACAAGCGCTTCTTTCATGGGAGGAGCTGAGGTGAAGACAACAAATAGGGTTAGGACGATCATGATGATGCCCAATACTTTGGCAAAAATGTCCATCCACTTCAGCGAAGATTTGTTCACAAAGATCACAATGGCAATGATGGCACTGATGATGGCACCGATTTCAGCATCCATGCCTGTCAGCACATTCAATCCCAGTCCTGCTCCCGCGAGATTTCCTGTATTGAAGGCAAGTCCTCCAGCCACTACCAGGCCTGTCAGCAGGTATCCTGCACCCGGTACCAATTGGTTGGCCAATGCCTGCGCCCTCAATCCGCTGGCACAGAGGACCCGCCAGATGTTCAGCTGGATGGCAATGTCGAGCAGGATGGAGACCAGGATCACAAAACCGAAACTGGCCAGTAAGGATTGGGTAAAGACAGCGGTCTGGGTGAGAAAACCCGGACCAATGGCAGAGGTTGCCATCAAAAAGGCGGCCGCCACGATGGGGGAATGGGCAAGGTAATTGCGGATATTTTTTTTCATCATACGGCTTTGATCAGGATCCCTTTTTCTTGCAATGATGCATGTATTTTTTGGGCGAATGCAACGGCATGCGCACCGTCACCATGGATGCAGATTGTATCGGGCTCAAGGCTAACTGCATTTCCGTTGGTGGACAATACCGTTCCTGCTTCAAGCATTTGCCAAACCTGTGCGATGGCTGCTTCGTCGTTTTCGATCAGCGCCCCTGTTTCGCTTCTGGGTGTCAGCAATCCTTCATTTGTATAGGTTCTGTCGGCGAAAGCCTCATTCCAAAATTTCAATCCCAATTTTTGGGCTGCCGGTCCCGATGCACTGTTGGCCAATCCGTAGAGGATCATCCTTGCATCGAAATCTGCTACTGCATGGGCAATGGCAGTGGCAATAGCCGGATCGGAAGCAGCAGTGTTGTAAAGCGCTCCATGGGGTTTTACATGATGAAGGGGCATGCCCATGTCGGATGCAATGTCATGGAGGATGTGCAACTGATCGGTGACCAGTTGATACACTTCATCAGCCGATAGAGACATTTGTTTTCTACCAAAATTTTCCCTGTCTGGATAAGAAGGATGCGCACCAATGGCCACTCCCTGTTTTCTGGCCAGGCTGATCGTTCGGATCATGGTATTCTCATCTCCTGCATGGTAACCGCAGGCAATATTGGCTGAACTGATAAAGGGCATGATCAGTGCATCACTGTCATAGCCTTCACCCATGTCACAGTTCAGGTCAATCCATTGCTTCATCTTTCAAATGTAGGCAATATGAAGTTTTTGTTTTTTTCTTATATTGAAGGATGAAATCAAGACGCAACTTCATCAAGGCTTCTACCCTGACTACAGCAGGATTGATCGCCACCAAAACTTTCTCCATGAACATCATCGGCAAAAATACACAGCCATCTGAGTTGGTGATTGGACACAATGGCCTGCAATACAAGGTCGACAAGGCCTGGGCCAAGGTCAACCCCTCCATGAATCCTGTGATCAACTGCCATGAGATGGTGCAGGACAGCAAGGGCAGGCTTTATATGGTGGGTGATGATGTTCATAACAATATCATGGTCTTTGATAAATCCGGACAATTGCTGGATACATGGGGTCATTCCTTTCCAGCGGGCCACGGACTGACCATTAGTAAAGAAAATGATGAGGATTTTTTGCTGATCGTGGACAATGGTTTTTACAGCGATGCTTCCGGCAAGGGAAAGTCGCAGCACGGTAATGTGGTGAAGACCGATCTTAAGGGTAGGATTATCTTTTCATTGGCACAACCGCATACCATTGGTGTTTATAAAGATGAGGACAAGTATTTTCCAACAGAAACGGCGGTTGCGCCCAACGGAGATATTTATGTAGCCGATGGATATGGTTCCGATTATATCCTGCAGTTCGATAGCAGGGGCAGGTTCATTAGGAAGTTTGGGGGACGCAACAACGAAAATCCAGAGCACAATCTGAAGAATGCACACGGTGTGGTCGTGGATACAAGGGATAAGAACAATCCAGTGTTGATCTGTACTTCCAGGGACGAATGTTGTTTCAAGATCTACACATTGGATGGAAAGTACCTTCGAAAGATCGATCTGCCCGGTATGTATGTATGCCGTCCGGTTATCCATGGTGATAAATTGTATGCAGGTGTTTGCTGGTCGAAGGACAAGGAAGGCAAGCGCAATGCCAATACCGGGTTCCTGACCATTTTGGATGCAAAAAATAAAGTGATTTCCAGTCCCGGCGGTACCGCACCCATCTATCAAAATGGTATCTTGCAGTCCACTTTCCAGAATGAGACGAAGGTATTCAACCATGGCCATGATGTTTGCATCGACGAAGATGAAAGCATTTATGTTTGTCAGTGGAACGCCAACAAGACCATGCCTGTGAAATTGACGAGAGTTTAACAACCCCAAAAACAACATCTAAAAATGGACAACAACAAAGTAGACATGTTCATTCTCAGCAATGGGAAATTTTTCGAGAGCAATCAATTGATGCAGATCAGAGAGCGTTTGCTTACCCTGGATGATTCCAAGTGGTCTGTCATCCAAACCTTGCAATTCAAGGATCCTACCACCAGCATTATCGTATCCATATTGGCCGGAGGATTGGGTATCGATCGTTTTCTGATCGGTGATACCGGATTGGGTATTGGCAAACTGCTTACCTGTGGTGGCTTGGGAATATGGG
>Ga0315907_10003604_pt1 | contig 18096 bp, 9 predicted proteins | sample LakEriMetagenome_3_FD_203525 | JGI IMG/M metagenome (GOLD analysis project Ga0315907, IMG submission 203525) | Freshwater fungal communities from buoy surface, Lake Erie, Ohio, United States - Buoy 12 MA123 | ecosystem: Environmental > Aquatic > Freshwater > Lake > Lake biofilm | place: USA... | reverse complement strand
CCACTGGATATTGAAGCAGAGATCGGTTTACCCCGGGGAAATATTTTTCATAAGGATTTGTCTTTTCCGTTCCGGGAGGAAAATGAAAAGCCAGGCTGGGGTGTTGAAACCGATGATCCAAGAATTTACATCTGCGGTGCCGGTGCAAAACGGGGCGGCGGTGTTAGTGGCATACCTGGACATAATGCCGCCATGGCCGTTTTAGCACTTGATTGATAATTACCTAACAACAAGGTATTTTCTTCTGGCTGAACTCCTTTAATCAATCTTGATGATTTCAACGAAATTGTCAAGATTCCCAATTTTCACCAAATCTCCCTCCCTGTTTCCTAAAAGGGAAATGGCCAGAGGTGATTCTATGCTGATTTTTTGAACCCCTTCCTTCAATTCGTTTTTAACCACATAATTAACAATTTGAACCGTTATGACTTTACTCAGTTCCATATATTTCACCTGAACCACACTGTTTAATTTGACCACTTTGGTTAAAACAGGTACTTCCACTTCCACCATAGTATTGGAAATTTTAGCCCTCACAAAACTATGTTCAAATAACTGATCACCCTCTGGTAATCTTTGCTGAGCTATTTCGTTGATATAGGCGATGAGTTTAGCTTTTTCTCTTTCCGGGTTTCGCCACCAATTAACACTCCATATTCTTAGAAATACAAAGCCACCTTTTTCCAAAATTTTCTTCCTGTGAAGGTCATGTAAATAGGCTTCCCTTTGATCATGTTTTTTAGACCCATCACATTCAATGGCCAGTTTGGGTGCACCATTTACCTTTGGATCAAATAAAATGTCAATATTAAAACCCGCAAATTGGAAGGGCGCTGCTACTTTATCTTCACCAAATGCCTGAACCAAAACATCATAGACCACTTTTCCAAATGCAAAATGGGTGCTTTTATTTTGCAGCATATTATTCTTTTCCGCAGAACTATTTTTACTCAACGCATTTAAAACAGCTATTCTTTCTACATTATTTTCTTCACTAACCGCTTTACAATAAGCCAGATAAGCAAAAAATACAGCCCCTCTGTTATTAGCTGCCTCCTTTTCCAAATGTTCCTTATAATTTAAATATATTTCTTCAGGAACAGAAGTACAAACAAACACCTTATACTTCGCCCGTGTGACGATAACATTTAACAGTTTAAAACCCTTCGTTAAATTAATTGGCCCGAAACGATTATAAAATTTCCCCTCCTTTGTTTTACCGAAAGTGGTGGATAAAATGATAATATCCCGCTCGTCTCCCTGAATATTCTCCAGATTTTTCAGAAAAAGCCCCTCCCCTTCCAAGGCTTGCATCTTTTCATTGAAATCATTATATTTTGAAAGCTTCCTTCTATCGATAATCTTACTTTTTATAAGATTCCTTTGCGATATATTAAACGTTGCAATGCCCACCGATGGGTATTTCCCATTGGGAAATTTTTGAATGTGCTTCTCTAAAATATCTAATATCATATCCGCCTCATCCTGATTAACGTAATCTTTGTAGAGGCCATTTACCTGAAAAAGTTGAATAGGATTATAATCAAAAGGATTAGGCAGCGGTTGCAATCTTTGATTATAAAAGGCAAAATTTGAAAAATCAATTAAAAATGGATGCTTTGAACGATAATGAAAATCAAGATGACATTTTTCAAAATTCAATTCTGTTCCAAAATCAAGTAAGGACTCGCAAGAGAGTAAAATATTATCCTTATCTAACTTTATTACGTCCTCTTCTTCCTCCAATTCGTCCTCATCTTCCACAGCGCCATCAAAAACCTTACTAAAATAGTTAGACGGAGGCATTTGATTTTCGTCTCCTGAAATGATAATTTGCTTTCCCTTTAAAATGGCTGGCAAATTATCTTCAAGTCTTAATTGACTGGCCTCATCAAACATAACCACATCGAAATAATTATTCTTGCCTTTGAATAAATTACTGCAAACATCTGGTGTTGTGAGGATAATAGGAAAATAGTTAGTGAAAAGGTCCAAGTCAAATTGTACTATTTGCCTAAGCGTTAACCGTTTGTATCTTATACTGCTTCTCTTATTGTACAAATTTTCTATGGAAAGCGTTGGATTATTCCGCTCAAATAAATTAGAAAATTCAATCATTTTCGAATGCCAATAATCTTTAATATAGCTGAGTTGGGCTGTATCCATTCCATCGAGCGTTACTGATAATTCACTAAGATCAAAATCATTGGAAGGTAAGTCCTCATTGGCTACCTGATTCAATAAGGCATTAAAGTAAAAAACCAGAAACGTTTTTCTCCAATCCTCCCTATTCAACAGTTCATCTAATAATTGCTTATATTTAAAGGGTTGTTTCAAATAAAATTGATACCAATTAAACTGATGTAAAAATGGATCCTCTTCATTTTGTAGAAATTCCTCGGTAAACTGAATAACTTGTTCGATGCCATGTATGAAATCTGTATAAGTATCATTTTGAACAGGGAAATTAATCCATTGATCTTCGTTAAAAAGAGTGTAAAGGGTCTGTACCTGATTTTTTAATTGACTTAAATGATCATTTAGATGCTCAGGTTGTTGATAAAACAATAAATTGATACCGCCATATTCTGCTGCTATATAATCATCGGATAAGACGGGGGGCTTCTGGAAATATTTCTCCAATGGCTTAATGGCCGACACATTATGAAGAATAGAATCACCCATAAGAATGGTTTCCAAATCTTTTGCCTGACTTAAAAAGATGGCTAAATTTTGGATAAGATCATTTACAGTAGCCTGATCTTTAATTAATTGTCTTTTTTTACCCGAGAAAATAGCCCCTAACCTGAAGCCAAATCGTTTTGTCTTTATCTCATCATAAAAAAGAGGCTCATGTTTATATTTATCAACCACCGCAGATAACTGATCCAAGTAATTTCTACAAATTTTTAACTCTGCCTGATATTCATTATTTCTGAACTCAATAAAATCGTTTTTATACTGTCGTTCAGACTCCTTGATTTGATGTAAACTCCTTTTATAATGGTTAATAGCCTCTTTAATCTGATTATTTAAATGATATGGATTATCAACTTTATATTTTTCAATATGAATGACCTTCAATTCCTCAAAGGGTTTAAATTCCTTATAAAGTAAAATGGCCCTATCTATCAATTGAATTATTTCATCAAATTCCTCTGTAGTAAAAAGGAAATTTTTTACATCATAGTCGAGCTGAACATAAGGTTTTACATGATTAAGTTCAAGTAATAACTCCCCAACAAGGTCTGTCCAGTTTTTATTAGCTACATACTTGTCACCCAGCTTCCTGTGTTTTTTATTAATGTCATGTATAAATCCATTGGCTTTAATAATCACTTTATCCAAAGCCTCTTTAGAAAAATTAAAGGTTTGTTTTCTAAAATCAATATTATCCAATCTACCTCTTACAGAATCAACTACTCTTTTCCTATCTTTAACAATATCCTTTATGAGAACAAAATGATGATCTAAACCATAGTTCAGGAGGGCATTTTCCAATACTTCCAAAGCGGTTCGTTTCTCACATACAACAATTGTCTTTTTATGATTCTCCAGGGCATTAATGAGAATGGCAGTCAAGGTTTGACTTTTTCCGGTTCCTGGTGGACCTTGAATCAATATTTTTCCACCATCCTCAAGGGCATGTAAAATGCGCTGTTGGGAAGGGTCAGTTTCGATACTTGAAATGGACTGAAATGAGTGATTAATTGGACTTTCGGGCAGTAAATTTAAATGCTCCAGCGCCAACAACCCATTATAGTCATGGATTATATTTTGCTTTTGCACTTCGAAAATGGAAAAAAGGCCACAAAAATCTATAAATCCCTCCGCTGAATTTTCCGTTAACTTTTCATAGTATTCTTTCTCTTTGATAGGAGAAATGCTGTTCACTTCTTGTTGAAAAGTATCATATAAATGATCCGGAACCTGAGTGTTAATGGCTTTCACCAGATTTAAACAAATATCAATTAATTCCGCCTTTGAAATAAGTCCATCATCCAGTATTTCATTAGAAATTTGTTCTATGGTAACATTCGCATCATTTAATAAATGATTAATCAATACTTCATTTAAATAGATAGGATCATCTTCATTTCTATAAATTTCCCAAGTATTAAATTCTCTCGTTTCTCTAATTTTTAGGGACCAGATTAAAACAGGAGCAACGGTTAATTTTTTATCTATTCTATCTCTGCGGACTAATATGGGATAACCAAAACCAAAGGTATTTATCCCTTTTTCCAACTCAATAGTTTCCGTTTGATTAATTAAAATTTCCAGCGATTTGGATATCTTGGCCAGCTGATTCTTATCTTCCTCAAACAATTCATTTAAATCAGCCACATTATTTTTCCAGCTAATCTTGAACTTTAAAGGTAATTCAGTGAGTAAAGATTGAATAAATTTATCCGGTAAATTTTTATCAATATAAGAAAGTCTGTGCAAGTCAAATTTATACCTTGATTTTTGGGGTATGGCATTTAAATGCACACCCCTTCGATTTCCTATTTTAAGCCTGCGCTGAAGTTCTGTTAATAACTTTTTATTTAATGGATTAGCTACATTTGAGATGCTGGAAACTGCTAAATCAGCTACATTTTTTAACATTTCCCATTGGGACATTCCCTGAAACCAAACGTAAGTATCATCGGATAAATTAAGATGTTGAAACTCCTCTAAATTAAAAGGTCCTACTTTTTCTCCTTTATTTACATAATAAATCTTTAATTCCATCTATCTTTTTTATAAAGATAAAGTTATTAAGTCAATTGAATGGGGTTATCTTTCATAAATCAACGAAATAGTCGGATTAATTTTGGCTATTGAATCTAAATAGTTAGGTGGCAACTTTGTTTCCCAAACATAAATCCTCTGTATTTTTGGTAGCTTTAGTAAAAGATTAAGGGCAGCAGCATTGACCTGAGTCTCATAAAGATTTATTTCGGTCAGATTTTTTAATCCCCCTAAAGCCAAAATTCCCTGATTAGAAATATCATTTTTACTTATGTTCAATTTAAATAAGTTTTCTAATTGCCCCACTATTTTTAAATCTTCATTGCGTAACCCGTTATTAGACAAATCGAGCCAAACTACCTGTTTTTTTACTTCTTGCAGAAGCTTTAGATCAGGTTTCCCTTTTCCTGTATATTTTACTTCAAGCAAGGTACTTTGTCGATAAATCGGCTGAATTAGAAATCCATTTTTTGCTAAATGTTCGTATTTGGCAGGCTTTACATTCAAAGAAAGCAAGGGATTTTCATTCAATTTAAAAAAGGATTCAAACATAGATTTCCTTTTTGCATCTAACTGGAGCTGCGCCAATCGTTTCGTTTTCGGGGCTCCAATTTCTACCCAATAGGTAAGAATAGCCAACTGTTCCTTAGAAAGCGGGGCTTTACCATTCGAAGGCATAAACTCCTTATGGCTTTTAGGTAGATGAGTCCTCCTCACCAATTCCTCCTTATCTCCCATTTTTTCATAATTTGTCAAATCTAAATCGCCTTTACTTTTACCCGGCTTATGGCAACTGAAACATTTTGCTTTAAAAATAGGAACAATGGCATCCTCATATAATTCAACCTCATTTAATCGGGTAATGACTTTACTCCTCTCTGTAAAAAGATAATCTTCCCCGTGAGTGAGGGAAGCCCCCAGATGAATGGTTATGACAAATAAAATACCAATAAAAACAAGGATAAAATTTTTATTAAATATCAAATAAGTGATAAGACCCATTGTCAGGAATATACCGGCATATTGATGGAAAAATAGATTTGTCCCCTCTTGATTTTCACTTAGTAATAAACCTGAAAACACTGAAAAAATAGCGGCTAAAGTTGCTAAGCGCCAGATTAAAGGCAATAGGATAAGATAGGGAGCCTCCGGTTTTTTCCATTTAAGCAGTGTCAGAACCAGGGCAAGAAAAATAAACCCTATGGGAAGATGAACCCATAAAAGGTGAGATTTTCCAAGTAATTCAAACACTGCCATCTAATCTATTTTTAAAAATGAATCAAGCTAATATATCAGTTACAATATTTCCGTGCACATCTGTTAACCTAAAGTCCCTACCACCAAAACCAAAGGTTAATTGCTTATGATCCATTCCGAGCAGATGCAACATTGTAGCATGAAGGTCATGGATAGTTACTGGATTTTCAACCACCCGATAGCCATATTCATCTGTTTTACCGAAAATAATTCCGCCTTTGACCCCACCGCCTGCCATCCACATACTAAAAGCAGAAGGATTGTGATCTCTGCCATCATTTCCTTGTGCAAAGGGGGTTCTACCGAATTCCCCTGTCCAAACCACCAGCGTTTCGTCCAGTAAACCTCTCACTTTAAGATCTTTAAGAAGACCTGCAATGGGTTGATCCACCGCATGGGCATTGAGTTCATGTCCCATTTTTAAATTAGCATGCTGATCCCAGCGATCAAGTCCACCAATGGAGGGACAGGTAAGCTCTATAAAACGAACGCCTCTTTCTACCAAACGTCTGGCTAATAAACATTGCGCCCCATAATTTCTAGTATTTAGATCTGGAGAATTCAAGCCATACAATTCTTTTGTGGCCGCCGATTCTGATGTAAATTCTGTCAGTTCAGGAACCGATGATTGCATCTTATAGGCGAGCTCATAATTTTTAATAGCCGCTTCAATGTCGTCCGCATCCTGACCAGCCAGTAATACTTGATCCCTTTCATTTAGAAAAGATAATTTCTCTTCCTGAAGCCCTGAAATGGAATCCAAAGGATTAATATTAGCCATAGGCTGCACTCCCGCTTTTAACAAAGAGGCTTGAAAAGTGGCAGGTAAAAAGCCATTTTTAAAATTATCCAAACCACCCGGTGGAATCAATCCCCCGTCCAGGACCACATAACCTGGCAGATTACTATTTTCACTTCCCAGCCCATAATTTATCCAGGCGCCCATACTTGGCCTACCTTGTAATCCACTTCCGGTATGAAGAAAATAATTAGCATTGGTGTGTTCCGGGAAATTTGAAACCATAGACCTTACCACTGCCAGATCGTCCACACAGGTTGCAATATGTGGAAACAAGTCACTCACAGGGATACCAGATTGACCATATTGTTTAAAATTCCAGGGACTTTTCAATATCTTACCTACCTCTCCGAACTGCGTATTATCTACCTTAAATTTACGAAACGGATCCTCACCATTTTCTTTATCCAACCTTGGTTTGGGATCAAAAGAATCGACCTGAGAGACACCTCCATCCATATAAAGGAAAATGATATGCTTTGCTTTTGGCAAAAAATGAGGGGGAATAGCCTGCAAAGCGCCATATCCACCGGCAGCATTCTTATCATTTCCCGAGGTTGTGCAAGAAGAAAGATAGGAGCCGAAAAGGCTGGATAAAGCGATGGAACCAAATCCGCATTTGCAAATTTGCAGCATTTCCCTTCTGGAAACAGGCCTGTAAAAAGGTGGATGGCTGTGGGACATATCAAATGAGATAAATAAATTCTTTTAAATTAAAATGGGTATGAATAAAATCTTTCCAAATCATTTCATCCAGCAGTTTTTTATCCTTTCCCTGATGTTTCTTTTTTAAAGATTCATAAAACGAGCGGGCACTTATTATTTCTTCTTCGCTAGGATTTCTCGAAAAAGCCCGTTGGTAAATCCATTGAATTCGTGCTGTAAATCCTGAAATACCCGTTTCATTCATCTTTTTTACCATAACAGCCGCCTGATTATGTATAAAAGGATCATTCATTAAAATAAGTGCCTGTGCTGGAACATTGGTAACCGTTCGTTTTCCAAAAGTTGTAAAAGGTATGGGCCTGTCGAAAGCGGACATAAATGGATCCAGGAAATTTCTTCTCATTTCCACATATATACTGCGCCTTCCCTCCCCGTCCATAGGTCCTGATTTACCAGGTTTTCCTCTACCATTCATGAACGAAGTAATATGTACAGGAACAGATTTGCCAAATAAGGTCGAATCTAAATTACCTGATACCGATAAAATGGCATCTCGCAGGGACTCCGCTTCCAATCTTCGAAGGGGATAAAAGGATAAATAATGATTTAACGGATCTTTTTTTACCGAAGATTCCTTCCCTTTCGTTGATCTTTTGAATGTCTCGGAAAGAACAATTTGTCGAATCAATTTTTTCATAGAATATCCCTCTTTCACAAAAGAAAGAGCCAGATAATCAAGCAATTCCGGATGAGTAGGTAATTTCCCCTGCAAACCGAAATTATCAACGGTTTCGACGATTCCTTTTCCAAATAAATGATGCCAAACCCTGTTTACAAAAACCCGGTAAGTCAATGGATTATCCTTATTGGTAATCGCCTCTGCCAGAGCTAATCGACCACTTCCAGAAACATTCAAATTAAATTTACCTGTTGATAAAGCGGACAAAAAGGAACGGGGAACCTTTTCTTTTGATAACTCATTATGATTTCCCCGAATAAAAACGGGACTATTTTTCCCAAATCCATCGGTAATACTGCTAATGAATTCTGTGGAATCCGGGAAGTAAGCTTGATATCTCTCCTTTTTTTCCAGATACATTTTTATTTTTTTGCTATCCAGAGATTTCTGTGGGTTCCATTTTGCTGAAATAAGCGGCGGTTCAAACCATTTGTCATTAAAAGAAATAACATATTTTACCTCTACAAAGGCATCTTTCGGCATTTTAAATAAATGATTTTCATATATCCCTGGAAGGATCTCCAAATAGGCTTTATGCCCTTTCCACTGGCTTACATCAAATAAGTATTTATCCATTTTTTCATTATCCACATGTTTAGTCAAGCCCCCGTAAATAGGATAACTTATCAATTGAAAATTGTCAATAATAATACGAATGGTCCCTTTATTTCCTGAAGCATAAACGCCAATATTATTTTTATCGATAATAAAATCAGGTGACCTCAATGCACCAAAAACACCCTTTGCCAATCTTTTACTGGATGCCTTTCCCGCTTCAAATCCGACCAGGTTTGCTTTTTTATTAAAAATGGGGTCTCCCAGCGTGGTTTCATCGGTGAAAGCAAGACCATCAGATTTCCAACGATTCAAATCTGAACCTGTGAAATTTCCAATGACAGAATCGGTATTGGACATCACCTTATTTTTGGAAAATTGATCCATCCAGTTCAAAAGAACCAAATCCTTTATCGAATCCTGCACACCCTTTAAGGTCTCAAATCTCTTTTTGGTTTCATAAATATGAGGTGAAGCTGGAGAAAACCTGGTTCCTTCCATAACACCATAAAGGGCATAATAATCTTTAGTGGAAATGGGGTCAAATTTATGATCATGGCATTTTGCGCATGAAACCGTTAAACCCAGGAATGTTTTTCCTGTGACATCGATCAGATTATCGATTCTGTCTGCCTCGTCCTTACGGATATCAACAGGGCTATGCGTCCCTTCCGGAAAGGCAAAAAATAAGGTTCCCAATTGGGATTCATTGATTTTTTCTACCTTATTAATCCTTGGTTGTGGCAAAAGATCTCCTGCCAGATGTTCTTTAACGAGCTGATTATAAGGAACATCTCCATTAAATGCGCGAATCAGGTAATCGCGATATCTCCATGCGCCAGGAATGGCATAATCAAACTCATGCCCTTTTGTTTCGGCAAAACGAACCAGATCCATCCAATGTCGGGCCCATCGTTCCCCAAAATGAGGCGAGTTCAGATATTTATCTACCATTTTGGGATAGGCATCTGAAGATGAATCATTTAAAAAGGATTGTACTTCCGAAGGTGACGGCGGTAATCCAGTAAGAAGGAAAGATACCCTGCGAATGAGACTATTTTTTGATGCTTCCTCTACTGGAGTAAGCCCCTGATTTTTCATCTCCCTGTCTATGAAATAATCTATGGGATTTTTATTTTTATCGGGTGTATTTTGTTTTTCGGGAGAAATAAAGGCCCAATGAGGTTTCCACGCCGCACCCTGTTGAATCCACTTTTCTAATAATTCTTTTTCCTTTTCGGTCAATACCAATTTCGAATCAGGCGTGGGCATAATCATATCAGGATCTGTATGATTTATCCTGAAAAGCACCATACTTTTTTCTGTATGTTTCAGATCAATGGCTCTGTTTCCCGACTTCAGGAGGGCGGTTGCACCTTCATAGGTATCTAATCTTAAATTTGCTTGACGGCTACTGGCATCAGGACCATGACATAAATAACATTTTTGAACTAAAATGGGTCGGATATGATAATTAAAATCTACCGTAGCGGGCATCCTGTTTTCAATACTTCGGCACCCCCAATAGAGGAGCAACATACAGAGCGTAAATCCTGATAAATAAGCATAGCGCATAAACATAGCCGCAATAATTTACCTTTAAAATAACACATTTTTATTTATCCATTCTTTTTATTATTATTGTTAAAAAGGAAAATGATAAAAACGGGCATTATTGGAATTGGCAGGATGGGGCGCATTCATCTTGAAAACTTATGTACTCAATTATCAGGTGTAGAAGTACTTGCAGTAATGAATCCAGGTAAGGAAGGCCAACAATTTGCTGAAAAATGGGGCGTTCCAATAATCACCGATGATGCGGACCTTGTTATTAAAAATCCAGACATTGATGCCGTAATTATTTCCTCTTCTACGCCATTTCACGCCGATTATGCCATCGCTGCGGCAAAGGAGGGAAAAGCTATTTTTTGTGAAAAACCTTTGGATCTTCATTTGGAAAAAGTAAAAGAAGCATTGGACATCATCGAACAACATAAGGTTCCGTTTATGTTGGCATTTAATCAGCGTTTCGACCCTCATTTTAATGAAGTCAAAGAATTTATCAATTCAGGAAAATTAGGAGACCTGAACGCTGTCCATATCATAAGCCGAGACCCCGCACCTCCTCCTTTACATTATCTCCAATCTTCTGGTGGTTTGTTTTTAGATATGACCATCCATGATTTTGACATGGCACGTCATTTGATCGGATCAGAAGTGATGGAAGTATTTGCGAAAGGATCCAGCAGAAATTATCCGGAAATTGGCCGCATTGGAGACATAGATACCGGTTATGTATGGTTGACCTTTGAAAATGGGGTGACGGCAATGATAGAAAACTGTCGTGCTACCAACTATGGTTATGATCAGCGATTAGAGGTATTTGGTACCAAAGGAATGATAAAAACAGAGAATCCATTAAAAACAACCAATCAGTATCTGGATGCTCAAGGTGTTCATCTTTCCAGAAATCAAGATTTTTTTATGGATCGGTACACGAGCTCATACCTGCTGGAGTTAAAAGCATTTTTTAATGCCCTGGTTCATCACATGCCTATACCTGTCACCGGAATGGATGGACTTAAAGCTATGGAAATAGCTATTGCTGCCGAAAAATCCCGATTAGAAAACAGACCTGTTCGGTTAAGTTCCCAATGATTGCCGAAGTTCGTGAATGGTGCCCTGCAAAGAGCCATTCAATAGCTCCCCTTTCGTATTTCTTACTTTGTAATCGATGGTAATTACATCCACTGGCTCCAGGTTTTCAATATGTAAAATCAACTTTTTACCTTCCACCTGAACCTTTGTAATTTTTAGTGTTTTTTGATTTAACCGATCTGATCCATATTTTTTACTTCTTAAAAGTTGCCAGGTATGAACATCATAATTTGATAAATCACTTGCCGAAACAGGATCTAAAGCAGCGTCAAAATCAAGAGAAATATGTTTTTCATGGACATTCATCTTAGTAGGTACAGACAGCGTTTTTCCGGTAAACCGAATTCTATAAAAACCGCCACCTCGCATCATTTGATTGGTACCCCAGGCAGACATTCCACAAACATAAAGTTGACCATCCTGATTATTGAATCGTCCTCGCATAACACCCGTCAGGAGTTTAATACCTGGAAGATCAATGACGGCTCCTTGTTCCATACCATTTACAGACTCGTGTAAAACCAGTTGAATTTTGCCAAATCCATAAGATAAACTTAACAGACCGCCATTTAGGGCACCCCATTTCTCACTTTCTATCCAAACCATTTCCGAAGGAGAACGGTCATAATTCATATCCAACCAAACCAAAGGCTGCTCCATTGCTGCTCTCGACGAATCCTTTGGAGGATTAAATCCCCACATATTTCCATAAAAATTCCCTTGCCCTTTAACCCAATTTATCCTATTCATAGGATTCCAGTACCCCTGCTGGTCTGTTACGATAAAGCTGCCGTCAGGATTAATACAAACACCATTCGCCGCTCTGAATCCAGTAGCAATAATATCTGTTTTAGAGCCATCTGCACTTACCTTCAACAAAGTACCATGTTGGGGAATGAGGGCTTCGCGAGCATGTCTTCCACTTTTTGCGTAATAAAAATTCCCTTCTTTATCCGTTTGCAAGCCCATGGCAAATTCATGAAAATGATCTGTAACCTGATGATCGTGATTAAAACTTTCGTAAAAATCCGTTTCCATATCCCCGTTGAGATCGCGAAGCAACACTAATTGATCCCTACAGGTGACATAAATATTTTCCTTTACTATTTTAATTCCTAAAGGTTGAAACAATCCGGAACCTATCCGTTGCCAGGTCAATTCCCCGTCGGCGTGAAGGAGTCCTTTGATAAGCCAGACATCCCCGTCGGTAGTACAAGCCACTGCTTGATTTGCATCGTTATAAAAATCCAGGCCACTCAATTTCATGCGACAATTCCAGGGATTCTCAAAAGGAGGCGTCAATTCATCCACTGCGAAAGCGCCATTTTCCTTTCCTTTAAGCACCCAGGTTTTCAATTTTTCTGGAAAATGCGGTTGACCCTTCCCTGTGGTGTATTTTAATAAAGATTCTGGTTCCCTGATATTTATTGCATCGATTGCTGAGGATTGACTACCAATGAGCAAGGAGATATTTACGGACTTTTCAGGGTAAATTTTCACGTATATCTTTCCATTTTCCTTTTCTAAACTAGCACCTTTCCCAATGATTCTCACATTGGCAGGGACGTTTGCCACATACATTTTTAAGATAGATGTGGAGGGAGAAATATCTAAAGTTCTTAAAAAATGGGAAGAATCAACGTAGTCAAATTTCTCCAGAATAGCTGATTTACCAACAGAATAAGAAATAATTACTTGATCTTCATAATGATATAGGCCTTTATAATTTGCCCAAGTCTTTGGCAAAGGACCGAAGGCTCTTCCATCTCTGGCTACAAAACGAGGGTCATCAAATTTTCCTGTTTCCGGATTAGCCCAACCGGGACTGACCGAGGTTTCCACCTGTAATTTCCCAATAGTCCGAGGATAGGTTTCATGTTTATCATTGAGCAAAATGGCATCCCAATCTATAAATCCCTTCCCTGTGTAAGCACCCGCTACTCTCAAAAGGTCATGATCAAAAACCATCCAGTTCGTACCTTTTGAAACACCCCCAGGTCCCTGGTCCAATCGCACGGCAATACCCTTGTATGCAAAATTATTTTTCGAATAATCCTCATCTTTATAAGGAGAAGGTCCCGGAGAGTGAAATCGGGGAATTCCTGTTTTTTCATCCACTAATTCATAAGTATTCATCAGAAAATTTCCATAATCCATGTCAGCCCAGGGCTGGTAGGGCTTTGAAACAGGACCTCTTGATTTACCTTTGGGAAGGGAAGCCAGATAATCAGGCGTCACTTTCGGCAGGGTAACGGCTTTATTTTTGGTAACAAATTCACTTTGTATGTAATGAATCACATCATATTTTTCCTGAGGGGAAAGCATTAACTGAGCGGGCATATTGCCGTACCCTTTGGTGATCGTCTGATACATGGCAAACGCATCGCTACCCATTTTAAAAGGATCAGACCAGAATTTCAAAGCGGAGGGAATTGAGCCTTCATTTTCCTCATTCCCATGGCAATTAATACAATTGGCATTATAAATTCTTTCCCCACGAACCAGTGCTTTAGCATCAAAATTTTGAATAAAACCGGCATGATCCAATTTTTTTTCCACAGCAGAGAGATCTTTTGAGGAAAGTTGGTAGCCCTTTTTCTGAGTAGGTGAACAATTAGAGATGAGCAAGGCCATCAGGGAAAAAAAGATGATTTTTCGCATTTCCAATAATTAAGGCAGGTGATTTTCTGAAATTTATGTATCCACTGACCTAAAAATAGTGAAATTAAAGGAAAAAAATATATTCATTTTTCAATTAGAGATTGAGTAACCCTAAGATGAAGAACTTGATTGAAATTCATTCAATCATCATTTAATAAATAATTTAAGGAGTTTGGCATTTAAAACATCTGAATCATATTTAGAACTATTTTCTGATTGATTAGTCGTACGGGTCAAAGTGACATCAATGGAGGGGCATCGAATCATTTCCGTACCAAAAAAGCCATAACCAGCATAGCAAACATTTCCAGCAATGGTATTCATGGTAACTGGGTTATTTGCCTGCCTACATATTTCCACTGAAAGTGGGTTCTTCGTCACTTTTGGTGAAAATTTCTTGTTTTGTTTTAATTAGAAAAATAGTAATGTTCAAAAACTGGCTAATTTTTACAGGAATCTTCATTGAAATGGGTGTGATTGAAATAGAATATGAGCTTAATAAAATTAATGAATTCACCAAAAGTGACGAAGAACCCAATTTCACCGGATTACACACTGAACCCGCCATTGAGCCAAACGCCTGTTGTAAGCTGGCCTTATGTCCACCTTCATTGTCAAGTCTCCGTATTTCTGTACTTTTTCTGTCATTTATTTATTCTTGTTTCTGTCTGTATGGCTTGTGCGTTGGCTATTTTAAAAATTTTATAGGGAAGGGATTTTTTTTAAAAAAATCCTTCGCGTGGCAAAGGTGAAAGCTCTTTTGCAATTTTTGGTCTGTTCGTTGGCTTGTGTAAATTGCAAATGTGCTTACACCTATGGGTTGGCTTTATTTTATCATATCCTAAAATTCAGACAAAAATCTTGATTTAATTCTTGATTTGTAATCTCCCCAAGGCATCATTCGTACTGACGGATAAGAAACATACAGAAATCTTTTCGCTCTAGTAAATGCTACATATAAATTATTCTTTTCTTGACTTAATTCCTCTCCACCTTTTTGAATTGCCAAATAATATGGAAATGTTCCATCATCTATACCTAAAAGAAATACAATCTCAGATTCTTGTCCTTTCATTGTATGAACAGTACTAATACAAATTCCTTCTTGTCTTAAATCTCTCTTGATTAACCCCAATGAAATAGTATTTTTAAATCCAGTCAAAGTTGGTTTTAAATTATTAAAAGAATATTCTTTCCACAACTCTATTACCTCTTGTAATTCGTTGTGAATTTGAACCTTTTCATCATCATTGAAAGTTGTTGATTCTTTAATATAATCTGCAATTGAGTGGAGAGATTTTTTAAAATTATCTTCCGTTAATACAGAAATTATTTCTCTTATAAATTGAAAGTAATCATATTTCGATTTTGATATTTCACCCTCATTTTCAAAAACATTTATTTTTAATAAGGTCTTAAGTCGTTTTGAATGTATCTTATCAGAAGGATTGATTTTTATTCTGAAATAGTAGTCGAATAATTTCATAAAAATTGTTTCAAATTTAAGCCCAACATTCCCAGACTTAAAATAGTATGGAATATTACGCTCTTGCAATAATTCTTCAATGTACTTAAACACAAACTTATTGCGACCTAGAATAGCCATCTTACTATAATCAATTTCTCCTTCAATATCCGTATGATTCTTGAGGTTAATCAGATAGTCAATTTTTTCAACTACATACTTCGCTTCATCTTTTTCACTTGCAGCTTTATAAGTTTCAAAATGACCTTCAATAACATAGTTAACTGCTTCTACATTAAGTTGCATTAGTTTATTTGCTGCATCAATAACTTGCTTAGAGCATCTATAATTCTCATCTAAAGTGATTTTTTGTGCTTTAAAATCATCAACAAAGAAAGTTTGCATATACTTTGGTGCAGAACCGTTAAAACCATATATAGATTGATTAGGATCTCCAACAATCATTACATTTTTTATTTGGTCTCCACATAAAGTTTTCAATAGATAATATTGTGCTTTATTCAAATCCTGTCCTTCGTCAATAAATATGTAATTATATGATTTTGAGTATAAATTTTGTACTGCCTCATTGTTTGAAAGAAGTTTATAAACAAACAATATTAAATCGTCAAAATCAAGCGCATTATTAGACTTTAAAATGTCTTGATATTCATTGTAAAGCAACAAAAGATGTTCTTCTCCCTCTTCTGTTATTAAATCTTCGGGTTCAGCTAATTCTCTTTTTACCGAGGAAATAAATGATAATACTTTAGATTTATATCCAGCTTTGTCTTTTGATTCTAAATTATCGTATATATCTGTGAAATATGGCACCGATTTAATAGCTTCTTCAACGATTTCAATTCTATCACTTTCATCTTCAAAAATATGGGGCATTTTTTGAAACCCTAAAAGCTTAAATCTTGATTCAAGTATGGATTGACAGAAGGAATGAAATGTTCCAACAAAAGCATTTTTATTTTTTAGCTTATCAAGTTCTAAACGCTCTTTTAATTCTTCACTTGCCTTATTTGTAAATGTAATTGCTAAAATCTTAGTTGAATTATCCTCCAAAAGTTTTTTTACTCTTTCTGTTAAAACCCTAGTTTTCCCACTACCTGCACTAGCTTCAATTAAATATGAACCTGCACCTAAATTTACAATTTGAGATTGCTTTGGGGATAAATTAATTTTGCTCATCTTCTACTGGATTTAAAATGTCATTAATTTTACTGAAAAGCTCAATTAGTTTAGGAGGAATTGGCTTTTCACTTTCAAATATTTTCTGAGAAAGAATACTTGGATATATTGTTTTTTTATCAGATAACAATTCATTATAAGCTTCCCATTTTCCTTCATCTGTATTATAAACTCTTAAAATATCTTCAAAGATAAATTGGTTACACTCAGAGCATTTATCCCGTGTTGGTTGGCGTTTAAGCACTGACCCGTGTTTTCTTAGAATTATAGCATCAATATCATCACCATATATTTCTTTTAATGTATTTTCAATTTCCTCTTTGAATCCGTTATTGATTAAATGTCGTTCAAAATTCTCTTGATTTTCAAAATGTATAATATTATCAGGGAATTCATAATCTTCTGGTCTCACCTCTAATTGATTAAGTTTTATCATATCTTTTTTAATCTTTTCCAGAATGGGGTTTTCTCCATCACTTAGAATAAACCATTTAATACCTAGTGATTCGCAGAAATAGATAAATGGAAAATAATTTCCGCCACCATTTATGCCAATAATGTTAATTCCGATTGAAACCATATCTAAATTGAGTTGTTTCTCAATTAAAAGTGGTAATGATTGTTCCTCCGTTTCCCCTTCACATAAGATTACAACTTTTGAAAAAAACAATTCGCCTCTAGTGTTAATAACTTGGCGCCTAATTTTTCTGTTTTCTTCGTCATCTATATTGTCAACCAATAGTTTACCAATTGTGATATTGCTTTCCTTTTTAATCAGACTTCTTATTTCAGATAGATTTGCATTGGCTGCTATATAATTTGAATGTGTTGAAATGATTTTTTGCCCAACTATTTCATTTATTTGCGAGTATAATTTTTTTTGAGCATTCGGATGCAAATGTGATTCAGGTTCTTCTATTGCTAATATGGGATAATATGGCTTTCCATTATCCTCATAAATCTTATGATTGAGATTCAAAAAGGATTTTAAAACTAAAAGAGATGACCAACTTCTAGTACCCATTCCGTGATAATCCATTGAGAATTCAGAATAGTTAATTCTGATTCCTTTATTTAAGTCACGTACTTTCTTTGTAAAAGGGGTCAATTGAACATTATTATTAGTATTGTCCATTGCAGTGTCTAGTTCTCTAAGAGTTGTTTCTAACTCAGTCAATTGTAAAAACCGGTTGAAATTGACCAGGCAACCCGGACCAAATTGACCAGGTAAACCGGCTGAAATTGACCACCCTTTTTAGTGCTAAATAAGGTCAGATTTAATTGGTAAAAGAATGGTAAAAGAGGTGCCTACCTTTCGAATTAAAAAATCGGAAAGAGATGGCAAATAAACCAGTTACC
>Ga0315907_10003603_pt1 | contig 18099 bp, 17 predicted proteins | sample LakEriMetagenome_3_FD_203525 | JGI IMG/M metagenome (GOLD analysis project Ga0315907, IMG submission 203525) | Freshwater fungal communities from buoy surface, Lake Erie, Ohio, United States - Buoy 12 MA123 | ecosystem: Environmental > Aquatic > Freshwater > Lake > Lake biofilm | place: USA... | reverse complement strand
TAGGGATGACCCAGGGCTGCGACGAAAACGATATCAGGATTTGTAGGATGGATTCTGATTCTGGAAATGGACTGTGTTTCTTTAAGACCGAGATGACGCCATTTCTTGCCACCATCTTCCGATTTATACACCCCGTCACCCTGGGTAATCGAGCCTCTAAGCTGCGTTTCACCCATGCCTATATAAACTATGTCAGGATTAGTTTCAGCAACGGCAACGGCGCCCACTGATGAAGAATTGATTTGCCCATCGGTAACGGGAAACCATTCCTGGCCTCCATCAGTCGTTTTCCAAAGGCCACCACCTGTTGCACCAAAATAGTATTCTAATGGTCTCCCGGGGCTACCGGTTGAACCCAACGACCTACCTCCCCGGTTAGGCCCAATATTTCTCCATTTCATTTTAGCAAAATGGGAAATATCCGTTTTTGAGGATACCGATTGAGAGAATAAAAAGTCCTTGTTTTTCCCAATGGTTATCAGCAAAAATAAGACGATAATTTTTTTAGTTAAAAGGGACATGCTATTTTTTTTTGTTACCCTCTAAAAATAGGTAAAAATTCTAAATAATTAAATGGAAAAAAAAGATGATAAAAAATAGCCTCCCGAAAAGTCGATATATTTATATACTATTTGACTTATTAAAATATTTTATTTAATTTTAAATATTATATAGAAATTATATTTTAAATTTGTTTTGAAAATAAATTACAATTAGATCATGGCAGAAAACAATTTAACTGATTTTGAAGCGCAAGAACTTTTAAGGCAATATAGTTCTGATTTAAGAAAACTTGAATTCCAACTTCAACAAACCAAATTAGCCATTCATCATTTAAAGGGTAAAAGCGTTCCATCTGAGAAAGTTTCTAATTTAAAAAAGGTGAATAACGAGGTTGAAAGCAATAGCACTCTTTCTGAAAAGAATGAGTTAACTGAACCTAAGGTGAAGGAAGCAAAAAAATCGACCCTTAAAATCGCTAAAGTAAAGGTGGCCAAGCCCACGGTTAAAAAAGCGGCAACGAATAAAAAAGCGCCGGGTTCAAAAGGGAGAAAGTCTCTAAACACTCAATGGGACAGGATCATTTCAGATAACATGGGTACCAAAGAGAATCCAAAAACGAGCAATGAACTATTGCAGGATTTAGTTAATGCCAGAGACAAGAAATACATCCTTGATGAAGGCAACACAAAGTTAATTCAGCGTTTGAATGCATCGTTAACCAAACTTTACAAGCAAAATAAAATAGGAAAGCAAAAAATTGAGGGTAAAAAAGCCTTTGTTTATTTTAAAAATAATTAATTAAAATACGCTTACTCTTTTATTTTGCTCGTCAATGACGGTACCAATGGGTTTCAAATATTGAAACCCATTTTCATTTGCAAAAAGAATAAATTCCTCTACATGAAGTTTATCCACTGCTATAAGCAAGCCCCCACTCGTTTGAGGATCACATAAAATATTTAATTGACTATCTGCTGAAAACTCAATTTTGTGCCCATAACTTGCATAATTTCGCTTTGTTCCACCTGGAATGCAACCTTTTTCTAAATAATAATTAATAATCTCTTTATTTAAAATAGGAATAGCCTCAAACTCAATTTGTGCGGAGGTATTAGACGCCTCCATCATTTCTGTTAAATGACCTGCCAAACCAAATCCGGTAACATCTGTGAGTGCATTAACATAGGATAAAGCGCCTACTTTTTCGCCAAAAACATTTAATTTAGTCATAGACTCTAGGGCGATATTGGCATGCTCACTTAATAATAAGTCCTTTTTTTGAGCAGTAGTTAATATTCCAACACCTAATCCTTTGGTAAGAAACAAGAAATCTCCTGTTTTAGCACCTCCATTTTTCTTAAGATTTTCGATGCGTACACGGCCATTCACCGCCAGGCCAAAAATGGGTTCAGGGCTGTCAATGCTATGACCACCAGCCAATGGAATACCAGCCAGTTTACAAACCTCTCTTGCACCATCAATCACTTTTCCAGCAACCTCAGGGGGTAATTTATCAATAGGCCAACCCAGTATCGCAATAGCTAAGATAGGAGTTCCACCCATTGCATACACATCGCTAATAGCATTTACCGCTGCAATTCTGCCAAAATCAAAAGGATCATCCACAATAGGCATAAAAAAGTCCGTCGTGCTTATCAGGGCAGTTCCATCACCCAAATCCAATACAGCAGCATCATCTCTTTCTTCATTTCCCACAAGAAGTGCGGGGTTAAAATTATTCTTAACCGACCCTGCCAAAATTTTATCTAAAGTTGAAGGAGATATTTTACAACCGCAACCGGCTCCGTGACTATACTGTGTCAATTTATAAATCATTTCCATCTGAAAATTTTATTAACGATTGAGCGACAGCTCGTGTTTCCAAAGTTATATCGGGAGTAAATAAAAAGCTTCTTGAAAAATCACATTTAAGATTAGCTAAAGGATATGATTTATCATAATAGCGCAGGGCAATAGCACCAGCATTAGATAGATCGCCAGCTTCAAGATAGGCAACGGCAGCATGAACGTGTTGCCCACCGAGTCTTTTACTAATTTTAACAAATGATTCGATTAAATCAGTCACTGGGAATTCCCCATAAATTTTAACTAAAAATTTTAGCCTTTCCTCAAAAGGAATAACCAGACCAATATATTTTGCCGTTTTGAATTGGTTCCAGAACCCTTCTGGTTGAAAAACTTTACCAATGGATCTCGATTCATTTTCCACCCAAACTCTTTTATTAGGATCTAATTTTCTGAACTCGTCGAACAGGTTATTTTCAAATTGTTCTACTGTTGGTTGAATAAATTCGCCTAAAGAACCAAAAGCAGAACCTTTATGGTGAGCCAATTTTTCTAAATCAATGATTTGTTCTCCCTCGTCTTTTAACGATTGTAGAATCAAGGTTTTACCTGAACCTGTTGGACCTCCCAGGACGATTAGGTTCAGTTTAATTTCATCAAATTGCCGATGAATATATTGTCGGTATGCTTTATAGCCACCTATGATAAGTTTCACCTCAAATCCTGCCATTTCCAATAGCCAGGCCAAACTGGCACTTCGCTGCCCACCTCTCCAACAGTGAATATATAATTTTTTTTCAGGCACCCGCTTATTTGCCCATCGAACATAATCGGCCATTTTAGCACCGACAAACTCAAGACCCTTTAAAAAAGCAAAATCATGCCCTTTCTTTTTGTATAAAGTACCCACTTCAGCCCTTTCCTCATTAGTAAACAGAGGAAATGACACTGCGCCAGGAATATGACCTTCTGCGTATTCCCCCGGACTTCTAACATCTAGTAAAATATTATCATCATTCCTTTTAAAAAAATCAGCTATGGTTATTTTCTCCATGCGGCAAAAATACTAAATTAGCGTCATATCTAAAGGTTTAAAAATGCGGCGAAGTAAACTTTGTTTGCAACCTTTTGTTTTGAAAAATAAAAGCATTGGAGAATTTACTTCACACCATAAAAAATAGTTATACTGGTTATGCCCGTTATTTATGGCATGCTATAAATAACCCGTCATGGGACAATTATTTTTATTGGCTTCTAGCTGTTTCTTTTCTTTTTTTAGCATTGGAATGGATCAGTCCCTGGCGAAAAAGTCAAGCCCGTTTTAGAAAAGATTTTTGGTTAGATTTTTTCTATTTATTTTTTAATTTTTTCCTTTTCTCATTAGTCATTTATGCTGCATTATCAAGAGTGGTAGTAAACTTTTTTAATGATGCTTTTTATCAAATTTTCAATGCAGAGCTAACCTCTTTCAATCCATTGGTTGGCGCACCGCTCTGGTTAATTTTACTGATAGGCTTTATTATCAGGGATTTTATACAATGGTGGATTCACCGTTTACTGCACAAAGTGCCTTTTTTGTGGAAATTCCACCAAGTCCATCATTCTGTTGAACAAATGGGATTTGCTGCCCATTTAAGATTTCATTGGATGGAAACCATCATTTACAGAACGATTGAATACCTACCTTTGGCGCTTCTGGGCATAGGATTGTATGATTTTTTTATTATTCATCTATTCACCCTGGCATATGGGCATTATAATCACGCTAATATTTCTATTCCCGGTAAATTTGTCGGTTTGTTTATTGCCGTATTAATAGGAACAGCTGTCGTTACGTCTAGTTTTGACATTACTATTTTGAAAGACGCCAATTTATTTACCACGGTATCTTCTTTTATACTTATTTGTCTTGTAGGTTATTACATATTGGGACCTAGGGTAAAGTATATATTTAACAGCCCTGAGATGCACATTTGGCATCATGGTTTTGACCTGCCTGTGGATAAACCCCATGGTATAAATTTTGGACTGACCTTAGCCATTTGGGATTATCTTTTTAAAACCGATTATATGCCATATAATGGCAGAGATTTAAGATTGGGTTTCCCTGGAATAGAAAAATTTCCCCAACATTTTAGTGGGCAGTTTATTCATGGAATCTTCAGGCAGAAAAATTAAATCAAACCTTTTTTCGTCGATCTAACGATTTTTGCTGGACAATTTCCTGGACAGATTTACCTTTTATCTTGCTATCCAGCCAGGATATAATATCTAAATATAAAAAAGGTCTTTTTTCATAGGGATCCAATTCTAATTGTTCCAATCTCTGTCTTAGGCTAAGAAATTCTTCTTTAATACCTGCTGCCTGAATTCTTGGAAGTTTTCTTATAAATCTGAAAATCTCTTTGTGTACGGCACTGAGCTCCTCCATTTTGCTTAAAAAGCGATACACCGATTTAACCTGATATTCTACTAATTGCGCATTTCCAAGTTCATAATGAGCAATTAAACTTAAAATTCGGGCGTAAATCTGTATATCCGTCCTATAATCTGAATTTTTCTCATTTAAAATAAGATTTAAATAAGTAATGGCATTTTTATTTTCACCTGCTCCAAAATATAAACAGGCAATTCTATAATAAAAAACCATGATTCTGTGATTATCCCAATTGTACTGATCATTCTCTATAAGCTCCATCAATTCTGGGATAAGTTGAATACCTTCAGTAAAACTACCCTCCAGAAAATGCTTTTTAATCAGGTGATTGTATTTAAAAAGGTAGTAATTACCTTCCATATTCATTTCCTTCTCCAATTGGTAAAAATCTGGAAAAACTAATAATTTTTTCAGTACTTCACAATATTTATCATATTGCCACATGTTAAATAAGGCGGTTAATAAGTTATGAAGACCTTTTAAATATAAAATACCGTGAATGAGAATTATTTCTTCATTTTTTTCAAATATAGCGACCCATCTGGAGGCATATTTATAGCAATATGGAAAATCTTGTGTCATGTGATAAAACCAAACATGAGCCTGGTCGTGATAAATCTTTGACATAAAATCAAGTTCCACATAAGGTACGTTGGGTAATTTGGCATTAAAAAATAGTTTGACCATTTCATAATCTTTAAAATTACGAACGAATCCTATTTTTAAATAAAGACCGTACAATTGGAGGGAAAGATTTGAAAATTGATGATTATTTTTGATAACCTTTAATAACTCGATAGTTTCGTTGGTAATAATATCAGCTCTTCCCTCAATACTTCTGGTAATATATTGTCCTTCGATATGCTTTTCAAACTCAAGAATTTCAAGAGATAATGAGCTAAACTCAGCTTGTTTAGCTTTTAATTTAGCTTTATCCAACATATCGAGTGCCTGTCTGTAAAGACCTTTATTATACAAGACACGCGCACAATCCAATAATTCTCTGATATGTATATCCAGAGAACTTTTTGTGCTTAATAATCTAAGACTGGTGAGTAGTTGTTTATAAAGATGAGCTTTCAGATTAGAAAGCTGTGTTTTTTTTATTTCTATAATTTTTTTTAAAATATGATCCTCGTCATATTCACCCTTTTTTTCAAGAAAATCGAATAGTTGAAGGAATAAAATATCTTCTGAATTTTGATTGCGTTTAACAAACAAGCGAAAATGTCGTTTTTCTGCTCTGGACAATGAATTAATCAAGGTCAACAGATCATCTGTTTTTTGTTTGGGCATTGTAGAATTTATTTTTACAATTTACACAATTTCAAATCATTAATCACTATTTTGCTCTTTGTTAAGGTGTATTAAAATGGATTATTGAACCTATAACGGCCGAAGAGGTTAGGTAAATTTACGTTCTGCAAACATACAAAATACTACGCACATGGATAATCGCATATATATCTTCGACACCACACTTCGGGACGGGGAACAAGTTCCCGGTTGTAAACTTAATACAAATCAAAAAATTGATATTGCATTAGAGCTCGAACGATTGGGTGTGGATGTCATTGAGGCGGGTTTTCCTATTTCGAGTCCTGGCGATTTTGCCTCGGTCGAGGCTATTAGTAAAGCTGTTTCCTATCCGGTTGTTTGTGGACTTACCCGTGCGGTTGAAAAAGATATCAAAGTGGCGGCCGAATCGCTTAAATATGCAAAAAGACCAAGGATACACACAGGGATTGGGACCTCTGACTCTCATATTATTCATAAGTTTAATACTACAAGAGAAAAAATAATTGAAAGAGCGGTATCGGCGGTAAAATATGCCAAAACCTTTGTTGAGGACGTAGAATTTTATGCAGAAGATGCCGGCAGAACAGATAATGCTTTTTTGGCGGAAGTCATTGAAGCTGTTTTGAAAGCTGGAGCCACCGTTTTAAATATTCCTGATACTACCGGATATTGCCTTCCCGAGGAGTATGGTCAAAAAATAGCCTACCTCCGCGATAATGTTCCAGGTATTGAAAAAGCCATTCTTTCTACCCATTGTCATAATGACCTGGGATTGGCTACAGCTAACTCTATAGCAGGCGTTTTAAATGGCGCCAGACAAATAGAATGTACCATTAATGGTATTGGTGAAAGAGCAGGTAATACTGCGTTGGAAGAGGTAGTTATGATTATGAAACAACACCCCTACCTCAATCTGATTACAGGTATTGAAACAAAATTATTAAATCCGATAAGTCATTTGGTAAGAGACAAAATGGGTATGCCAGTGCAACCCAATAAAGCCATTGTGGGCGATAATGCTTTTGCTCATTCATCGGGCATTCACCAGGATGGTGTTATAAAGCAAAGAGATACTTATGAAATCATGGATCCTCGTGATGTCGGTGTAGATACTTCAAAAATTGTTCTTACAGCAAGAAGTGGCAGGGCGGCTATTGCTTATCGTTTTAAACAAATAGGATTTGACTTGACGAAAGATGAACTGGATTTAGTTTATTCCTTATTTTTGTCTGTTGCCGACGCTCAAAAAGAGGTGATAAATGAAGATTTGGAAAAACTAATTGCAAAAGTAAGAGTAAATTCACCCGTTTAAATAAAAAACGTTCTATCATGGCTAAAACCCTATTTGACAAAATCTGGGATAATCACGTAGTAAATACCGTAGAAGGTGGAACAGCGGTATTATATATCGATCGTCATTTTATACACGAAGTTACCAGCCCTCAGGCTTTTGACGGCTTAGCTTCCAGAAACATACCTGTTTTCAGAACGGCTCAGACGATTGCCACTGCCGATCACAATGTCCCAACAGTAAATCAACATTTACCTATTAGCGAACCTTTATCTAAGTTTCAGGTAGATAAATTGATAGAGAACTGTGATAAATATGGTGTATCCCTGTATGGTTTAGGTCACCCATACCAAGGTATCGTGCACGTTATTGGACCAGAATTGGGTATAACTCAACCCGGAATGACCATAGTGTGTGGCGATTCTCACACTTCCACCCACGGTGCATTTGGTTGTATAGCCTTTGGAATCGGAACCAGTCAAGTAGAACAAGTGCTTGCTTCTCAATGTCTTTTACAACTGAAGCCAAAGCAAATGCGCATCAATGTAGAAGGTACGCTTCACCAGGGCGTAACGGCAAAAGATGTAATTTTGTATATTATTTCAAAACTAACCACCAGCGGTGGGACCGGTTATTTTGTTGAATATGCAGGAAGTACTATCCGCAATCTCTCTATGGAGGGTCGCATGACAATCTGTAATATGAGCATTGAAATGGGAGCAAAAGGTGGCCTGATAGCGCCTGATGAAAAAACTTTTGACTATGTAAATGGTAAAAAATACGCCCCAAAAGAGGCTGCATTTGACCAGGCGGTAAGCTATTGGAAAACGCTACCTACCGATGAGGATGCCTCCTTTGATGTAGAATTTACTTTCCAGGCAAGCGATATAATGCCAATGGTAACCTATGGAACTAATCCGGGTATGGGGATGGGTATAAGACAATCAATTCCCCAACCACTGGATCCTGCCAACAGAAATAGTTTCGATAAGTCACTGGCTTATATGGGTTTACAAGCCGGAGAATCTCTTTTGGGTAAAGAAATTCAGCATGTTTTTATAGGTAGTTGTACCAACTCAAGGATGGAAGATTTGCGATTGGTTGCCGAATATGTGAAGGGAAAACAAAAAGCGCCGCATGTTAAAGCTATGATTGTGCCAGGCTCAAAACAGGTTGAGGCACAAGTTATTTCAGAAGGTCTTGACCTTATTTTTAAAACAGCTGGCTTTGATTTTAGAGAACCTGGTTGTTCTGCCTGCCTTGGTATGAATGAAGATAAAATTCCGGCGAATGAATATTGTGTTTCTACCTCTAATCGTAATTTTGAAGGACGACAGGGCCCGGGTGCGCGCACTATTTTGACCAGTCCATTAATGGCCGCAGCCGCAGCGATTAATGGGAAAATTATTGACGTAAGCCTCGATTAAACCAGCCTAATTTTACTCATGGAAAAATTTACTCTATTACAATCAACTGCTGTTCCTCTTCCGATTGAAGATATTGATACCGACCAGATTATTCCCGCCAGATTTCTAAAAGCAACTACACGCGAAGGCTTTGGAGATAATTTATTCAGAGATTGGCGATACCAACCTGATGGTAGTCAAAAAGCGGATTTTATTTTAAATAACCCTATCTATAAAGGGGCCATTCTCGTGGCAGGTAGAAATTTTGGTTGTGGATCCAGTCGTGAACACGCTGCCTGGGCCATAGCTGATTATGGATTCAAAGCTGTGGTATCAAGTTTTTTTGCTGATATATTTAAAGGCAATGCACTTAATAACGGCCTCCTTCCCGTTACGGTATCCGATAGTTTTTTAAACAAAATATTCGAGGCGATTGAAAATGACTCCAATGCCGGACTTGAAATAAATCTTGAAAACCAATCTATTTCCATTTCAAATAGTTCAGAAGTGGAATATTTTGAAATGGATCCTTATAAAAAAATATGTCTGTTGAACGGGTACGATGATATTGACTTTCTTTTAAGCCAAAAAACAATCATAAGCACCTTTGAAGAAAACAACCGCTACCCTTTTAATCCAATAAACTAACTATGGAAAAGAATATAGCCGTTCTCTCCGGTGATGGCATCGGCCCGGAAGTCATTGAACAAGCTTTAAAGGTATTAACTGCCATTGAAACAAAATTTAATCATACGTTCCATACTCAATTTGCTTTGGTTGGTGCCATAGCCATAGATAAAACAGGAAATCCACTTCCCGAAGAAACGCTTGACATCTGTTTACAAAGTGATGCAGTGCTTTTTGGTGCTATTGGTGATCCCAAGTATGACAACGACCCCAGTGCTCCCGTGAGACCAGAACAGGGCTTACTTAAACTTAGGAAAAGTTTAGGTTTATTTGCCAATGTCAGACCCGTCACTACCTATCCAACCCTTTTGTCCTTGTCTCCTTTAAAGGAAGAAAAAATTAAAGGCGTAGATTTTGTTATCTATCGAGAATTGACCGGGGGTATTTATTTTGGTGAAAAAGGTAGAAAGGATGATACGGCTTATGACCACTGCGTTTATTCCAGGGAGGAAATCGCCAGAATCACCATCTTAGCCTTTGATGCTGCCAGACTTAGACGAAAAAAAGTAACCCTGGTAGATAAAGCAAACGTATTGGAAACGTCAAGACTTTGGCGCGATGAAGTAAAGCGTATTTCAGCCCAATATCCCGATGTTGAACTTGATTTTCTCTTTGTTGATAATGCTGCCATGCAAATCATTCAGTTTCCCTCTCAATTTGATGTTATGCTCACTGAAAACATGTTCGGTGACATTCTAAGTGATGAAGCAAGTGTTATTACAGGTTCTATGGGATTATTACCCTCCGCGTCGGTCGGTGCAAAAACATCGCTTTATGAACCCATTCACGGATCTTATCCTCAAGCCACAGGCTTAGATATTGCAAATCCTATGGCAACCATTTTATCTGCAGCTATGATGTTAGATTCATTTAATCTGCATACAGAGGCTGAAGTTATCAGAGAAAGTGTAAAAAACCTATTAGAGAGTGGTTACGGCACCGCAGAATTGCAATTGCCCCATACTTGTAAATGTTCCGAAATTGGTGATCTTATAGCAGCAAAAATATTGGCTTTATAATTTTATTCCTCCTTCTTACTATTTTCTAGTTGTTTGTTTTGAACGACTTTTCATCTTTTGCGTTTAAGATTAAAATACCGTTTTATGGAAAACGATTCAAAGCAAGTTTGCCTGAATAACAAGGATATACATTTAGCTGATATTGCGAAAAAAGTTTTTGACAAAAAAAGGATTACGCCGGAAGAAGGATTATATCTTTTTGAACATGCCTCACTTGGTTTCTTGGGTACCTTAGCCAATTTTATAAGGGAAGAGAAAAATGGGAAGAACACTTATTTTAACAGGAATTTTCATATTGAGCCTACTAATGTTTGTATTTATACCTGCACTTTTTGTTCCTATTCCCGATTAATAAAAGAGAGAAAGGACGGTTGGGAATATACCCTCGATGAAATGATGGATATAGTCCGCAAGTATGATCAGGAACCTGTTACCGAAGTTCACATTGTGGGAGGTGTTCTTCCAAAATATGATGTTTCATTTTATGCTGAATTGTTTAAAACGATAAAAAAACATCGCCCGGATTTACACATAAAGGCTTTAACCCCCGTCGAATACCATTATATTTTCAAGAAAGAAAAAATAAGCTACGAAGAGGGCATGGCGCTTATGTTGGAGGCTGGTCTGGACTCTATGCCAGGTGGGGGTGCTGAAATTTTTCACCCTGAAATAAGAGACCAGATTGCTGGTGGTAAATGTTCCGGTGAAGAATGGTTGAGAATTCATGAAATATGGCACGATTTAGGTAAAAAGTCAAATGCTACCATGCTTTATGGACATATTGAATCCTATTTTCACAGAATAGATCATCTTGAAAAATTAAGGAATTTACAGGATAAGACGGGTGGATTTCAAACGTTTATTCCCCTGAAATTTAGGAATAAGGATAATCAATTGTCTCACCTGAAAGAAGTTAGCGCGCTGGACGACCTTCGAAATTATGCTGTGAGTCGCATCTATCTCGATAATTTTGACCACATCAAGGCTTATTGGCCTATGATTGGTAGGAATATGGCCCAATTATCTCTGTCATTTGGTGTCGATGATATTGACGGAACCATTGATGATACTACAAAAATTTACAGTATGGCGGGGTCAGAAGAGCAAACCCCTTCTCTGAGTACCCGCGACTTGGTCAATTTAATAAAAGCGGTCGGGAAACATCCTTTAGAGCGGGACACACTTTATAATGTCCTACATGATTACACTAACGAAACCTTTGTGGAAGACGAAGTAATAAAAGGTTATGTTTCTTTACCCGTTGTTAATAATCAATAAATGAATAAAAATATTTATATACTTCGCCACGGAGAAACAGAGAATAATCGTCTTGCTATTGTTCAGGGATCAGGTATTGACGGAACGTTAAATCAGAAAGGGGAAGAACAAGCGAAAGCATTTTTTCAAAAATACCAGGAAATACCTTTTGAAATAGTGGTAACATCGACCCTTCAAAGGACGCACCAAACGGTTAAATCCTTTATTGATAAAGGAATACCCTGGGTGCAATTACCTGAAATCAACGAAATGAACTGGGGCATTCACGAAGGTAAATCGTATGCAACCTGGATGGAGCAACCCTACAAAGAAGCTATAACAGACTGGCAGAGTGGTCGTTATGAGACCAGACTTGAAAATGGGGAGAGCGCAGCAGAACTAGCCGCAAGAATGGAGGTGTTTATGCAGTGGCTTGAAACAAGGGAGGAATCCACCATTTTAGTTTGTAGCCATGGTAGAGCAATGCGTTGTATGATGACTTATTTTTTTGGTCTCCCCGTATCGGAAATGGAAAAATTCAGCCATAAAAATACCGGTTTATACCAATTTTTAAAAGATCAAAATGGCTTTAATTCTATTTTAATGAACGATATAAGCCATTTAAATTCCGACAATGGCTTTCCCTTCTAATCAATTATCAGATAAATTAAATATTGCAGCGGTAAGCTATTTGAATACCAAACCTCTATTATATGGTTTATTGAATAGTCCTTTGGCAGGAAAAATCAACCTCATGCTGGATATTCCGTCTGCCTGTGCCAGTAAAATGATTCATGGAGAGGTAGAATTAGCCCTTATTCCCACCGCAGTAATTCCTCAAATACCTAATGCCACTTTGTTTTCCAATTATTGTATTGGCGCTCAAAACAAAGTAAAAACAGTTGGTATATTTTCTTATAAACCTATAGATCAACTAGATACTTTAATTCTCGATTTCCATTCCCGAACATCTGTCCTTCTTGTTCAAATTTTATTAAAAGAGTTCTGGCAACAAAAACTCCATTTCATAGCAGGCCAACCAGGGTTTGAAAATCATGTTTCTGAAAATACAGGCCTTCTTATCATTGGTGACAGAACGATGGGCTTGCACGAAAAATATCCTTATTTTTATGACTTAGGTGAAGCCTGGCGGGAACATACTTCCCTACCCTTCGTGTTTGCTGCCTGGGTAAGTAACCATAAAGTAGGAGAAAATTTCGAAGACAATTTTAATAATGCCCTCAGCGCAGGATTAGCAGCTATACCCGAGCTACTCTTGCTCTTACCCGATTCACCCACCGGTTTTGACTTAAAAAGCTATTTTTCAAATAATATATATTATCATTTAGATGAAGATATGAAAGCGGGAATGTTCCTGTTTTTTGAAAAATTAGACCAATATTCAAATCACTTATTTCAATAATTATCATGAATGAAATCATTCTGGGAGGTGGCTGTTTCTGGTGTCTTGAAGCTGCCTTCCAAATTCTTAAAGGAATAGAATCTGTTCAATCTGGCTATGCCGGAGGGTCTAAAGAAACCGCTAATTATAAAGAGGTATGTTCAGGACAAACAAGTCATGCCGAGGTCGTTAAAATAATATACAACCCGGAGATAATCAGTTTAGATGACCTTTTAAAGGTGTTTTGGCAAATTCATAACCCTACAACCCTAAATAAACAAGGAAATGACGTGGGGCCTCAGTATCGGTCTATTATTTTTTATGCCGATGAGGAAGAGAGGGAAATAATTGAATTATCTATCGAAAGGGAAGCAAAACCTCTTTGGGGTTCCAATATTGTAACCTTGCTGGTAAAAAGTCAGGAATTTTATCCGGCAGAGGGGGAACATAACAACTATTTCCAAAAAGTAGGTGATCGAAATCCTTACTGTACTTATGTAGTTAAACCCAAAGTGACCAAAGTCATTGAGAAATTTAGCGATAAGATAAAAAACTTATAGAATAGTTGGCGGAAAATGCCGCATATTTGTCTATCTTGGAAAATAAGGTAGGCAGCTTTATAGCAAATAAGGTAATTATCATTGATATTTGTTGAAAAATACTAAAAATGAAGGTAGGAATAGTAAAAGAGAGCAGAGATCCCCGGGTAGCCATTGTACCGGACACTCTTTCTAAATTGTCCGCGTTAGGCGTTTCTGTGATTATGGAAGCGGGTGCCGGGGATGAATCCTTTTTTTCTGATAATGATTATGTTGGGGCAACCGTATTGAATCGGGATGAGGTCTTGAAACAAGCAGACATTATTGTTACATTTAATCCGCTATCTCAGGAAGAATGGAAGTTGGTCAATCAAAATGCCATAATGATTTCCCAATTTGCCCCATTTGCTGATGCAGAGGCAGTTCCGAACTTATTAAAGGAAGGAAAGAAGGCATTTAGTATGGATATGATACCCAGAACTACGCTGGCTCAATCAATGGATGTTTTGTCCTCTATGGCTTCCATCGCAGGCTATCAGGCAGTGCTGGTTGCCGCAGCTAAACTTCCCCGGTATTTACCTATGTTGATTACCGCGGCAGGAAGTATAAAACCATCTAAAGTTTTGATTTTGGGCGCCGGGGTTGCGGGACTACAAGCTATTGCTACGGCAAAACGTCTTGGTGCCATTGTTGAGGTGTTTGATACCAGGATGGCTGTAAAAGAAGAAGTACAAAGTTTAGGCGGTAAGTTTATTGAAGTTGAAGGAGCAAAAGATGACAAAAGTGCTGGTGGATACGCCGTTGAGCAAACGGAAGAATTCCTGGCTCGTCAGAGAGCTGAAGTTCAGGCCAGAGCTGTAAAATCAGATATTATTATTACCACAGCTCAGGTAAGAGGCAGAAAAGCACCCATTTTACTGGAAAAAGAAACGGTAAATCAAATGAGAGCGGGTTCTGTTATCATTGACTTAGCGTCTTCTACCGGTGGAAATTGCGAGCTTTCAAAAGACAATGAAACGATTGTAGTTAATGGAGTAACCATCATTGGAAATTCTCAATTGGCCGCACAAATGCCTCAGGACGCAAGTTTCCTATATAGCAACAATGTCTTGAATTTCTTAAAGACTATGGTTCGGGAAGGTACTCTACATGCTGATTTCAATAACGAAATCATTAAAGGTGCTTGTATAACCCCTGAGTTATTCGCTTAATTTTATAAAATAACGATTTTTTATGGAAAATTTTTATGGCTTTTTTTTAGATAATTTGCTGATAATATACTTATTAGCTTTTACCGTTTTATTGGGATTTGAGATTATCGCAAAAGTTCCAACCGTTCTACATACCCCTTTAATGTCCGGTTCCAATGCCATAAGCGGCGTGGTTGTCATAGGGGCCATCTTATTGGTCCGTTTAACAGAACCAACAGATTATCTTACCCTCTCTCTTGGATTTGCTGGAATTGTGTTGGGTATGATTAATGCAGCAGGTGGATTTGTGGTCACTGACAGAATGCTTGAAATGTTTAAAAAGAAAAAGAAATAATACTATGCTACTTACATTTATTATAGAGATTTTTTTCCTTTTAGGTTCTATTGGCTTTATTTGGGGACTTCGATTGATGAGTTCACCAGATACTGCAAGAAAAGGAAATATATATGCCGGCGTTGGTATGACCCTGGCCATTATCGCGGCCTTGATTATGCCGTTGGATGGCAATGTTCCAAATAATTATATTTGGATTTTTGCAGCGCTTATTGTTGGTACCATTATTGGATACTATTCAGCAATAAAAGTGGCTATGACATCTATGCCTCAGATGGTTTCCATATTTAATGGATTAGGCGGCGCCTGTGCTGTTGTATTAGGTTTAGCTGATGTCCTGCATTATTATGACGGAACTAAGGTGGTCGATACGCTTGGTTTTTTCACCGTCCTGTTAACCTTATTTATTGGTGGTGTCGCTTTTACTGGTAGTATTTTTGCCTACGCCAAATTAGAGGATCTTGTTGACGACAAAAAGGTAACCTTACCTAAACATAGTGTTATTAATATGGTTATGCTTGTTGGTCTCATTGGATTAGGTGCCTACATACTAATGCAAGGTGAAGCCATAGGGATGGAAGCTGCGATTATTTTCCTTGTTATTTCATTAATCTATGGCGTTAGTTTCGTAGCCCCTATTGGTGGCGCAGATATGCCTGTGGTTATTTCACTGCTTAACTCTTTTTCCGGCCTTTCCGGCGCCGCAGCAGGTATTCTATTTGATAGTCAATTCATGGTAGTTGGTGGTATTTTAGTAGGTGCATCAGGTACTATATTAACGGTAATGATGTGTAATGCCATGAACCGTTCCATCTGGAATGTTTTAATTGGTGGATTTGGTGGAACTTCAGCGATTGGTGCTACCGCAACAGGTGGTACTGTTAAGGAAATTTCTTTGAATGACGCTTCTATACAACTCTACTATTCTCAATCAGTTATAATTGTACCTGGCTATGGATTAGCGGTTGCCCAGGCGCAAAAAATTTGTAAAGAAATTGATGACCAGCTGTCAGCCAATGGGGTTGATGTTAAATACGCTATTCATCCTGTTGCCGGTAGAATGCCTGGCCACATGAACGTACTTTTAGCAGAGGCTGATGTACCTTATCCTAAATTATTAGACCTTGACGAGGCAAACAGTGCCCTAAGTTCCGCCGATGTTGCCATCATTGTAGGTGCCAATGATGTGGTAAATCCAGCGGCAGAAAATGATCCGGGAAGTCCAATTTATGGTATGCCTGTACTAAAGGTATGGAACGCAAAATCGGTTATTGTTCTGAAAAGAAGTATGCGTTCCGGGTACGCGGGTATTGAAAATCCTTTGTTTTTTCACGAAAGAACTAAAATGTTATTTGGTGACGCAAAGGATGTGCTTAGTAAATTAAACAGTGAAATTAAATCTCTTTAAATATTAAAATCATGGATTGGATTATTGCAAATTATTTATTCGTTTTACTGGGTATTTTTGTATTCATGTCCGGCATGTTTACCATCAAACAACAGACAGTAGCCATACTGGAAAGATTTGGTAAATTCCACAGCATTAGAAAGCCTGGATTACATTTTAAAATTCCTGGAGTGGATAAAATTTCTGGAAAAATTTCCTTGAAAATCCAACAGCTGGATGTGAATGTTGAAACAAAAACAAAAGACAATGTATTTGTAAAAATCAAAGTATCCGTGCAGTTTAAAGTCTTGGAAGAGAAAGCTTATGATGCATTCTATAAACTGGATAACCCTACCGAACAGATTACAGCTTATGTGTTTGATACCATTCGCGCTGAAGTACCAAAATTAAGACTAGATGACGTTTTTGAAAGAAAAGATGATATCGCTGTAGCCATCCGAAGAGAACTCGAAGAAGCGATGAATACCTACGGTTATGGTATAGTTAAAGCTTTGGTTACAGATATTGACCCTGACCATGCGGTTAAAAATGCTATGAATAGAATCAATGCCGCGGAAAGGGAGAAAATCGCCGCTGAATATGAGGGAGAATCAGAGCGTGTCAAAATTGTTGCTAAGGCAAGAGCTGATGCTGAAAGTAAGCGATTACATGGACAAGGAATTGCAGATCAACGACGGGAAATTGCCAGAGGCTTAGAAGAATCTGTTCATCTTTTAAATAAGGTGGGAATCAATTCTCAGGAAGCCTCTGCATTAATCGTAGTAACACAACATTATGACACGCTGCAATCATTAAGTGAAAAGGTGAATAGCAACCTTATTTTGTTGCCAAATAGTCCCACAACAGCAAGTGATATGTTAAACTCAACTATTACGTCATTTGCTGCTTCTCACCAACTTGGAGAACAACTTAAACTTAAGAATCCAATGCCTAAATTGGAAGAAAAGATTATCTTGAAAGAATAAATTTTTGAACCGAATTATTGATTTGAAACTAATCTACTTATGCACAAATTAATCATTACGCTAGGACTTTGTATGTTCTTCATGCAGGTCCAAGCACAAGAAGATCCCTCGAAGGATCCAGCTGCTGCGGCAAAAAAACCGGCAAAGGCAAAATCTTTTTCCGATATTATTCCAGCAGATGCTGTTACTGACGCCGGACTTTTTACCATTCACAGAGTGGGGCAAAAATACTTTTTTGAGGTTCCAAAAGTGATTTTGGGCAGGGATATTCTTGTTGCCAGTGTAATTTCGGGGCATGTAAAGGGACTTAATTTTGGTGGTGCCGGAATGCGTTCCAGGCCTCAGCAGATTGTTCGCTGGTATATGCAAGACGACAAAATTTTATTGAAATCCGTGACTTACGACGCTATTGCAGATCCTTCTCTACCTGTAGCAAAAGCGGTTCAACGAAATAATTTTGAGCCTATTATCATGGTTTTTGATCTTGCTACCATGTCAAAAGATTCCAGTGCCGTTGTCTTCGACGCTACTAGT
>Ga0315907_10003602_pt1 | contig 18102 bp, 25 predicted proteins | sample LakEriMetagenome_3_FD_203525 | JGI IMG/M metagenome (GOLD analysis project Ga0315907, IMG submission 203525) | Freshwater fungal communities from buoy surface, Lake Erie, Ohio, United States - Buoy 12 MA123 | ecosystem: Environmental > Aquatic > Freshwater > Lake > Lake biofilm | place: USA... | reverse complement strand
CATCTTCAATCTCAGGTTTGTCTAAACCTAACTCTAACAATCGTTGTTTAGTATACTCATCTAATTCCCAATCCACTTCACTTTGGTTCATTGGCTTATGATCCTCTAACCCCTCAAGTTGTTTGTTGCTAAATATATCACCTACCATTAAATAATAACAATTATAACAAAGCATCTCCATATTGTCTAATCTGTAGTGTTGTTTGTTACCATCCTTGAAGTGCAAGATCAGTGGGGATTTGTAATCGGAAACACGGCGTTCATGGAAGCCGCAATTGTTGCATTCGTCTTTCAAATAACCCTCTGTTATCAACCGATACTTAATCTTTTGTGGGTTGAAGTGAGATGGATCTATTCTGCCTTCTACAATATCTAAAATTGCAGGTTCCTTTTTATTAATAGTAGACGCTGATAAGAATTTAGGAATACCTTTACCTGATTGATTCTTGTGAGCGTCAAATAAAGATACTCCATTTTCATCAACATATAATTTCATCCACTTCTTGATATGCTGGTAGGAGCAATTCAAGTAACGAGCAGCAGCGCGAACAGACTTTGTTTTGTCCATCGCGCTGATGATTGATTCTTTTGTTAATGGTCTTGCTTTAGGCATTATTCTACTTCAGGTTCTGTAGCGTCTTCTTCTAAATCAAAGTCGTTTAATGTTTTAGTATCATCATCTGCATCTGTTGAGACAACCTCAAGTGAGATATTCTCTTCTTCAACTAATTGTTTTCTAAAGTTCTTTTCAGCTTCTTCAATCTTACGAAGATCTTCTCTATCAACAGCATATGTTTCAATCCAGGTGTGATCACCTTCTCCCATTTGCACTGTTACTGCTGCTTTCTTCTCAACTGTTGAATGTTGAGTGCAAGTTTGCGTGTTAGGCAAAATGGCGATACGTCTTGGATCTATCTCAACCCCACATACAATACATTTTCTACTCATCTTGTTTACCTTTATTTTCTATTTTATCTATTTTCTCAATTAATTTCCATAACTCTTCAGGTGTCTTCAACTTATATTTTTTAGTTGGTTTACCTTCAGCTGTGATTTCTAAATCTAATATCTTTCCTTCACCATCAATTCTATCATACACATACCATAGAATTAATTCTGCTTTCCATTCTTCGAAATGTAAGTAAATTAAATCCTCAATTATGTGATAGAAATGTTCTTCATAATTCCAAAAATCAACTTGTAACTGGGTGTGTAAGAAACTAGTTCTAATCCAACAGTTATCTAATTGAGACACAAGTCTAATAAATAGTTGTTTTTCTTTATTCTCAGCAGTTCTTCCACTATCAGAGATTCTAAGTTTACTTCCGAAATTATTTAGATTCATCTTTCTCCTTTATAGAATATATTTTTAAAAAATCACTCATGTCCATCTGTTTCATTGATGCGAAGTGAATGGCTGCTATACCCATTGTACCCGCATTGCAGTGCCCTAATGGTTCAGCACTTGAATCAACTGATGCGTAGTAGTAGTAATCTTTATAACTCATAACTCTTATTTATCTAAATATAATAAAGAATAAGTTAAGGCCAAATTATATTAGATAATCTCAAATTCTATTTCAGTAGAACCTAATCCCCAATAATCATTATTTTGGGTTTCTTGAAAATTCTCAACCCAATCCCAGGCGCTGTTATAATGTTGTTTTGAAGGTGATGATCCATCATTACCCATACCTGTATGAGACAAATGATACAATGGTAAATCAAAATGTGCTGTTAAATTAAAATTATTTAGAACTGCTTTTTTCTGGACATTAGTGTCATTAAAACAAGAATATATCATTTGTTCTTCAAATCCTTTAATTTTATTCCAAATATCTCTATGAGCGAATTGAAAATCACCACAACAATTAATTAAACTCCAATTATCATTAGGAGTAACTTTAGCTGGGAGTATTCTAGGTTGACTTTCAATATCCATTTTATCTCTAAATTCTTTCCAATTCTCAAACCCCATCTTTTCTAACTCAGAATATTCAACATCTCTTCTAGATACTGAGTAGAAAGTATTTTTATTAATTTTAGAGATAAAATCATCTAGATATTCTTTTTTAGGAGCAATAATATCCATAGTAGAACATGTGATCCAATCAGCATCACATCTTCTAAGCATTATATTTTGAGAAATAACTCCATTAAAGGGACTTACATTTGGATTATGATGAGTTAATATACTAGCTATCTCTTCACTAATAACAAAATGTCTAATCTTACCTGTTTGGGGTATTTGATCTTTTAATTTCCATAGTAATGGACCTTTATTAGAAGGTGAGTTCCAATCACAAAACCAAACTTCATCAAATGTTTCAACCATAGATGTTAGGCAAGTAATTATCCTTTCATCTTCTTTATAACCATCATTTCTGCAACCTAATAATATAGCTGTCTTTTCCATTATTTTTTATTTGTATAATAATCTAACCAATATTTAATCATTTCATCTAACATTATCTCAAATGTATAATTATGAGTCCAATTTGTAGTTTTAACTAATTTAGACGAATCACCTTTTAAATTATGTAACTCTTCAGGACGTAAATATCTTTCATCTGTGGTAACATATTTTTTCCAATCTAATTCTAATGATGAAAAAACATAATCACATAGTTCTCTTACAGTATGAGATATACCTGTAGCACAAACAAAATCATCAGATTTGTCTAGTTGAAGTATCTCCCACATTGCTCTAACATAATCCTTAGCATGGCCCCAATCTCTAGAAGCATCTAAATTACCTAACTTTAATTCATTAGATAATCCTAATTTAATCTTAACTGCTTCCTTACAAACTTTATTTGTTACAAAATTAGTTCCTCGTCTAGGTGATTCATGATTAAACAATATACCATTAGAAATAAACATATTGTATGAATGTCTATAATTTCTACTAATATTATAAGCATACACTTTAGCACATCCATAAGGTGAAACAGGATTCATTGGTGTTGTCTCTCTTTGATAACCATCTTCATCTATACTATTACCAAACATTTCAGATGATGATGCTTGATATATTTTAGTATCTGATTTTATTAAGCGTACTGCTTCTAATAAATTTAAAGTACCTACTCCTGTGGCTTGAGCTGTGTATACTGGTTGGTCAAAAGATATCCCAACATGTGATTGAGCAGCTAAATTATATACCTCATCAGGCATTACTTTAGTCATGACTCTTACTAACGAGGCCATATCTGTTAAATCAGCATATTCTAATTTAACTTTCCCAAAGACTGGGTCTAATCTAAATGTTTGATTCTCAGCTACTGAGTTTCTTTTTAGTGTACCAAACACCTCATATCCTTTTTCTAATAACAACTCAGCTAAATATGATCCATCTTGACCATTAATACCTGTGATTAACGCTTTCTTACCCATTATTTATTATTTCAATTATTTTATTAAGATCATTTTCATTTAAGTCTTGATGATTAGGAATATAAAAACCATACTGGTCAATTAACTCATAATTTTTTAATTCAGGTTTTACAAAATTCTCATACCAAAATGGTTTGTTAGCTAAATTTCCTGCTATTAAAGGTCTACATTCAATATTGTTTTTAATTAAGTTATTTAAAATATTTTCCTTATTTTTAGAAACAACTGGCATAGCGAAATTTGAAACAAAATCACTTGAGTTAACTTGTATATTTAATTCATTATTTTTTATATTATTAATATAATGATTAAAGTTAGAATTCCTAATTTTACTAAAATTATCTAATTTATCTATAGCCCTTAATCCAATGAATGCTTGAAGGTCAGTTGATCTTAAATTCATACCTGGTAGGTAGAAGTTATATAGATTGTCAAAGGCGCTTACATTATACTTAGATTGATATTCATTTTGAATATGAGTAGGTAAATCACGAGTCCAACCATGACTTCTCATCATTAACAAAGCATAATAAAAATCTTCATCATCTGTGTTGATAAATCCTCCTTCAATAGTACTTAGGTGATGACCAAAATACATTGAAAAAAATGAAGCTAAACCAAATGTACCTAAGTATTTATCTTTATATTTTGAACCCATACTTTCACACACATCTTCTAATAAGATAACATCATACTTATTACATAACTCAACTACTCGATCCATATCAGGTACTAATCCTAAAACTGATACTAGTATAAGAACACTAGGTGAGTCTTTTTTAAACATTTCTTCTAGTGAATCTAAATCACAAGACAAATCATTTAAATTACAATCACATAATATTGGTTCTAATCCTAAAATAATTGGTGAAGATAAATCTGTTGCCCAACTTAATGATGGAACAACTATTTTATTATTCTTTAATCTATTATTATATTTTAAAGCAGATAATGTTAATAATATAGATGATGAGCCAGAATTAACAAATACTGAGTATTTGGTTCCTATTTTGTTAGCCCATTTGTTTTCTAGCTCAACTGTTAAATCTCCTTTTGTTAATCGAGGAATTTCATCTTGAGATAACCACTCAATTAAAGAGTTAATATCGTCTTTATTAATTGTATCACTTACTAATTTAATCATATCTGTTTGTATTGGTTAATATGTTTCATCCATTCTATAACATTTCCTAATCCTTCATCAATACTAATAAATTCTTTTTTACCAAACTCATTAATATACTTTTCAGAACTAATATTAACTATTTTTGGGCTACCAGCCAAACTATTTGATAATGAAGGAACAATAACCTGTTTATTCATTTTTACTCCTATACTATCAGCTAATTCTTTAATAGAACTATTTGAAAAACCACTTACATTATATGTTACATCTTTACCATGTAACAGTATATTCCAGAACATCTCAATAACGTCAGTCATATAACAGTATGTACGAATTGCTGATCCATCATCCATAAGTTCAATAATCCCGTTATTTAGCCCCTTATCTATTAAGCTATTTAATACTCTTAAATCACCTAACTTAGTAAAAGGACCATATGCTAAACTCAATCTAGCTATTTTTACATCATAACCAGATGTTATATAACTATGGCATATTGCTTCACCACAACGTTTAGACTCAATATAACATGCTCTACTATGTGATGGTGTTGTTGTCCCAATTTGATCCTCAGTTATATTAAGACTATCATTTCCATTATATACTTCACTTGTACTTACAAATAAAAACTTACCATTTGGTGTTAAAGCATCTAATAGATTAATTGTAGCGTTAGTATTAATTTTGATAGTTGTTAAACTATCATTTAAGAATTTCATTGGTTGAGCATAACCTGATGAGTGAATAATGACATCAAAGAATTTAGATTTTAATTCAATAGTTGTGATATCCTCTTTAATCTCAGTATAAGGGAAATCATAATATTCCTTTAAATACTCTGGGATTAAGTTTTTATATGATAAGTAAATACTTATGTTAAGTTCATTTTGTAATCTCTTAACACATTGGGTTAAATAAAATCCTACTAATCCGGACGCACCAGTAATTAATACTTTTTTATCTTGAAGATCTGAAAAATCAATTTTTTCAATTATACGATCAATATCTTTCTTTAAAAAATCCATTATATAAGTTTATTAATTTTAATTTTAATTGATTCAACATCTAATCCTAGTATTTCATCTATTTGGTATTTCTTACCATAATTTAGAATAAATTCTCTTGGTACTCCAATATTACTTAATTTATAAGTTACACCTTCTAAAGATTTATTAATAAAATAATTTGTAGATCCTTCATAAAATGGTTCACAAACTATAATATTATTTATAAAATATTTTTTTAATGTCTCACTATCAAAAGGAACTATAGTTGAATAATATAATAGAGTGACATCTAAATCTTTTACAGCCTCATATACGGGTTTTAACATGTTACCATAGCATATTATTAATGCTTTAGAACCTTCTTGAATAACATTCGCTTTACCAAACTCAACTTCAAAATTTAAATCATGTTCATACTCACTAAGTCTAAAATAAGTTGGAGTATTATTATTATAAGTTTGATTAAATAAATTATCAAATTCATATGAATTACCAGGTGAGATAATCTGCATATTCGGAATAACTGATAGTGTTGCTACATCACTTGGGCAGTGATGAGTACATCCTAGTCCAGCATAGTCATATGAGTTACCAATACTAATAAAGTTGCCATTCATATTTTGATAACCAAAATCATCTTTCAATTGTTCTAATGCTCTTTCAACTATAAATGGAGCAATAGTATGAACAACAGGTATCATATTAGCTTTACTCATCCCAGATGCTAAACTAATTGTAGCTTGTTCTAAAATTCCTATATTATAAGTTCGGTTTGGGTGTTCTTCAAAACACTTTTTAAATCCAAATACTCCAATGTCACCTAAAAGAAGACATAAATTGTTATCCTTAGACATCATATTTGAAACAGTTGTTACAAATTGTTTTCTCATAATTTACTTTTTAATATAAAACCAACTTCCATCCTCAAATACTGATACCGGGGCTCTATCAAAAAACTCATAAATAGCTCTACTAACTGGGCTCCAACTAAAATCATGACCTGCTATTATTCCACTAACTTTAATTTTTTTATTCCAAATTGTTAAATCTTCTATAATCGATGTGTATTGATGATTTCCATCAATGTAGATAAAATCAATACTTTTATCTTTAATTTGATTAGCGTACTGGGTTGAGGATAATTTATTTTTTATAATGTTATTATACTTAGAAGCAACTAGGTCAAATAATGATTCTGCTTCTTTAAGTTCTAAAGATTGTTGATATAAATCATAAGTAGATCCTTCCTCAGTATATGACTCCCAAGGATCAACACAATTTAAAGTGCTTTTTAAAAAATTACTAGCAATTATTTCACTACTTTCTCCACAATATGAACCTACTTCTACTAATTGTAGATTTTCATCACCAATATAATTTTGAACATTTAAACATAAATTTATTAAACCTTGTCGTTGTTCATTTTCTCTCATTTTATAAGTTAAACCCATTTTTTATTATTTTAAATTATTAATTATTAATTTATATTCTTCTTCGTTAGGAAATTTATGATGCCATTCAGGATTATTTTCTATCATCTCTATTCCTTTTCCTTTAATTGTATTAGCTATAATACATGTTGGTTTATCACTTCTATTATTTAAAGCTAACAATATTTCATTTTGATTATGACCATCTATTATTTTAGTATCCCATCCAAATGCTTTAAATTTAGCATCCAAATCTCCTAACTCAACAGCTCTATCAGTTGAATGATTAAAATCAATAATACAAAATAAATTATTTAAGTTATGATGGTTAGATAATAAAGCTGATTCCCATATGGTGCCTTCATTTGCTTCTCCATCTCCTACTATGACATAAACTTTACTCTTATATTTTTTTATTTTATAAGCTAATGCTAAACCAACTCCTATAGGAAAACCATGTCCTAAAGACCCAGTTGATGATTCTATATTATCAATTTTATCTGTTGGGTGACCTCCTAATTTACTATTTAAATCACAGAATGTGTTAATATCTTCTTTAAGTAAACCAAAATGATCTAATATAACATATAATCCTAATGACGCATGTCCTTTACTTAAGATAAAACGATCTCTATCTATTCTATTTTCTTTAATACTATCTATATCTAATACTTTATCATATAAAACATACATTATATCTAATATAGATAATGAACTAGGTATATGACCTTCTTTTTTTAAAGTAGCTATATCTACTATTTTTTTAATTAAACTTTTCATAATAATTTAACATTTTTATCTCTTAATGATAATAAAGGATTTTCAATAGGCCAAGCTATATTTACTTTTGGATCATTCCATTTTATAGTAAACTGCTCATTAACATCAGCGTATTCACCTTCATACGCCCACATATAATTTAGTAATGCGTGTTCACTTAAAACTAAAAATCCAATTGCGAATTGAGGTGGTGTGAGAATTAATTTTTTAGATCTATCATCTAATATAATTGAATCCCATTTTAAATAATTTTCTGATTCAGGCCTGGTGTCAATAACTACAAAATACATTTCTCCGTATAGACAAGAAGTTAATTTCCATGATTTATTATCACCATGCATTCCTCTTAAAACATGCTGCCTAGAAGTAGATATTTTGTTATGTTTAAAGTCTAATTTAGGCTCAAATGTATCCCTATTCCATAATGTTAATAAATCACCTCTAAAATCAGTATGCACACTGGGTTGGTATATTTTTACTTCTGGGAAGATCATATTTCAATAACATTTTGGGTTGGTGAATGAAAATGGCATATTCCTTCTATCATAACATTTTTATGAGATGGGTCTCCAATTTTATAAGTATTAACAGCATCACATAATTTATTATGTTTGTTTATATCTAATAAGTAATGTTTAGTTAGATTATTTCTTTCTACACACTGTTTTAAAAATAACTCACAACTCCATCCCTCAATATACTCCCATATTTTTCCATTATAGTTAGGAATAGTTTTCATTTGTTTATATGTTATATCTAAGTAATCTTTATTATTTAAATAATCACATTTAGAAACATTTATTAAATAAAAATTAGTTTGAGGGAAAAATTTATCAAGAATCTTTTTATAATTAAAACTATTTAAGTATAAATCCTCATATGATATACCAATTAAATAATAAAAATCAGCTTCATTAATATTTTTATCTAAAATAGATTCTTGTAATATTGTGTCATTAGATACTTTACAAAGCCACTCTTTATCATTTTCTTTACACCAATTAAATACTAGATTATCTAAATCTGCTGTTCCAAAACTATGACCTCTATTTACTTCAGAATCGATTAAAATGCAATCTGGAAAGTATTTTTTCCATAATTGTGTATTTTGGGACTGAAAATCAGAACCATAGTTAGTAGCTACTACTATATGTTTAAATTCTTTTAATATAGGTAAATTATAAATTATATATGATTCTAGTAAATCAAGGTCATTTTGAGATGAGATGTAACCTACTGTACCGTAAACTGATTTATTAATAAGTTGTTTTAAATTCATCCCAAGTAATTAAGTTTAATAATTCTTTTCTATTGCTATTAAAATGTTCCCAATCCCATATATTATCTTGGGGAATAACTACTTGTTCTCCTACTTTGATAACTCCAACCCCAAAATCAGTATCTATTACACTACATTCCATTTTAGGGTAATGAGCTTTAAAATTAACAAATGCTTTCCATACATCACCATTCCAGGCTATTGTTTGTCTAGGTATTAATTGTGCTTCATAACTTACTGGGTTACAGTCATGGAGTACAATGAATCCACCATTAATAATATGGTTTAATGAATTTTTAATATCTTTCTCTACTTGATCAGCATGGTGTAGACCATCAATGAAAATAATATCATATTTAATATCTTCATGCCCTTTAAGTAAATTAAAAAAATCATCTGATGTCATAGGATAATTAACTTCAGGAACTACATATCCTTCATGTCCTGGGTCAACTCCGTCTTTATGAGATGCTTTAACTTTTCTAATGTTTTCACCTTGGAATACTCCTATTTCAAGGTAATTAATCAATTTATACTTTTCAATTAAATAATTGATAATATCAAATCTTTTAATTTCACTATTTAGATACCTGATTACTTCAGGTTCTTGTAAATTGTTTGTCATAATATTTTTTCTAAAAGATAATTAGCTATATTTTTGGTTGTTAAATTATTTTTTGTATAATCAAATATTTCATCTAATATAATATAATATTTTTGTTCATTAAAATTACTTATTAATTCCCTTCCCTCAAGTAATAAATCTTTAGGTAAATTAGCTAATGTATTTTTAGGACAATTTTCTAATCCTATAAAATAAGGCATACAGTAATTACCTAATATTTCATAATGTCTCATACAATCCCATCCTGCTTTTTTCATTGTCACACCATAATATGACTTTTGATAATCTTCATAATATGACTTCTCATCTCTAAAAATATATGTCTCAGGTTGACCTGGTATGCAAGTAGCGTATTCTTGTATCTTATTTTTATTTGGTTGAGCTAACTTATTAGTAGGTACACCAAATGTAATTGGTAGTAGATTAGGATGAGACTCTTGTAATTCTCTTTTGAAATAAAGATGTTTAGTATATAGTGGATCTAATTCAGATTCATCATTCCCATCTATTAAAATTACCTTGTTAGGTGGGTAATATTTAGAAACTAAATCATAATATTGTTTACAACGTTTGATTGCTCCATATATAATTAAATCATAGTATCTATCTTTGATCTTTTCTTCAATATTAGAACGATCAATATTATTTTCTCCAATTAACCAAAATGTAGTCATACCTCCCCATAGATGTTGGGGGTGGATTTTATCTTCATATTCTTCATATAATGAAATAATTTGAGTGCTGTCTACTACATCATCACCAAATAATTCTCTTAACCCATAAAACACTAAATCATTTTGATAATCATTTATAAAACCACCACTTATTTTAGCTATATCAATATGGTTAGTCACATAAAGTATTTTCATTAGATAAACTTATTAGGATTAGCATTTATGTATTCTATTATTTTATTAGACCATTCTCTTACTTCTACAGAACCATGATGGTTCCAATTAATATGAGGTCTACTTTCAGAGAATGTTTGATCTATAGGAGAATTTGTTATTTCTCCTCCATCTGGTCTTTTATTTAATATTGTTACATCTATCCATCTATTTAAATCTAAACCTTGATTTCGTATTGGTCTCATAACATGTTCCCACCAATCATCTAACATTGGGTGACCTTGTAATACTCCCATATGTGATCTAAAATCATGAGGTATAGTAGGAAAAGCATTATAATCAGACCATAGTTTAGTAGTTACCCCATCTTTAATAGATTCAATATTAATAGCTATAAGGAAATTTTTCCCAATAAATGGTATATATCTTTGTTCCCATTCTTTTGTTAACATTTCAACATCATCATTAAGACCTAATAAAAACTCAGCTTCAGAAAATGATGATAAATGATTCATATGTTCGTCTAAAGATCCATAACCATTTTTCCGGTCAGTTATTATCTCTTTAATTTCAACGAGTGAAGTAAGTTTATATTGATTTATAAAATCAATTGTTTCTTGGTCATCAGTATCTATCTTTAATAAAATTTCTACTAAAGATTTATCTTTGGTTTTATTATTTAAACTATCAAGACATTCTTTTAATAATTTTACTCTTTTTCTTGTTGGTATTAAAATACTAACTAATTTTTTATAACTCATAATTTACTATAAAAATTGTTTTGTGATTCTTGTCTTAATATATGTTTATAATGATATAAAGAATACTCTTCAAATTCTGGTAGGTAGGCATATGTTTTATATCCATCTAACACTTCATGTAATTTGTTTTTCCATTTAATATCAGATGTATTCTTAAATATTCTCCATTGATAATCAGGGAACTGAACCCAACCTTTATCATTTTGTTTCCATCCCCATATTTGTAAATGTTGGGGTGTGATACCTTCTACAATATTAATTCTAGGAGTTAAAATAACATCAGATTCTGAGTTTGTTAACACACTAGGAAGAACTTCTAATAATTCTTCATTAGGTAATTCATCTGCATCAATTTGAAAAATATAATCACCAGAACACATTGCTGTTAGTTCATTTTTCCAATCAGCAAAGTGTCCTTGAAATGTGCTTTCTTTTAGTATGATTATATCTTTAGATGACCAATAATAAAGTTCATCTAATAATTCTTGTGATGCTTTTGGTTTATCTAATAAAACACAAATCTCATCTTCAGATCGTTTATATTGATGAAGGAAATTAAGTAAACGACTTATCTCTTCCAGTTCATTACAAACTGTAATTGCATAACTAATTTTCATATAACCTAATATAACATTACTTTGTTAATAAGCCAATATAATCTAAAGCCTCTATGAAATCTCTTTCATCAAAATGTTGAAGTGTTTCCATATCCATTCTATACTCATAAAATTTACCTGGTTGTTTTGGGATTGGGAACTTATGTTTTTCTTCTTCAGTTACAGGTACTGCTTTGACAGCTGCCCATTTCCAATTATCCACTCCAGTTCCATTAGCAAATACCATACCTTGTTTAGGTTCATTGATAGTTTGTGGTAACCAAGTTAATTTAGTTTCAGGATCAATCCAAGCTAATACTTTATATAACTCAGGAAGTACTTCCATTTGTTCATTATAAAATTCACTTTCTACTTTCATAAGTGAGTTAGTCCAAAACCCACATGATAATGACATCCAATTTGTTATTTCAGGTGTGACCTGTGTTTCGTAACACAAGTCACCTCCTGATTTAGGACAATTAATAATTTTATCCATTATTTTTCTACTTTTTGTAATTTAGGTAATTCAATTTTCTTTAGTTGAGGTAGTTTTAATTCTACTTGTTTTGGAAACTCAGGAACATATCTAGAAAATATTTTTTCTATTTTGTCCTTCATTTTATCCCAACTAAATTCAGTTTTACTTCTATGCGCTTGACGTTTTGCTCCATCAAGATATTTTTTATAATCTTCAAACATATCTTTAATAGATGTTCCCGCGTGTCCTAAATCTACTGAGAACCATTGTGATTCTTTTAATAACCATTGATTAGCAGCACTTGGGTGAACTTCTGTTAACTTACCAGGTAACATTGTATTAAATTCTGGGGTTAAGAAATCTGTATGTCCACTCCAATTAGTAGTGATGATAGGTTTTTTAGTTAAACTAAATTCAAGTAATGGTCTTCCATATCCTTCACCTTTAGTTAAATTAATCATTGCTTTTACTTTAGAATGATTATATAACTCATTCATTTCAACATCACTAAACTCACCATGTAAAACATAAATGTTAGGTAAATCTTTACTATTAATTGATTTTTTAATTAAGGTAATTTTTCTTAAGATTTCATCTCTATCAAGATATGAAGAACCCATTTGAGATGTTTTTAAAATAAGTGCTGGTTTGTCTTTCTTATTTTTAAATATCTCATAAAACATTTTGATTAATAAACCTACATTTTTTCTATCTTCACCTAAATCACCATTAATCCAATGTCCAACAAATAAAAATGCAAATTTTTCTTTAATACTAGTTATTTCAGGAAATGAATCTACTTTATCAAGTGGTTTATAAATTTCAATATCAGCACCTTCAAATAATACTTCAATTGGCCTTTCAATTTTAACTTCTCCCATTGGTTGATTAGTACGTTGATCTACTTTTTGTAAAACAGTATCTAAAAATGTTTTCTTTGAATGCTCAGAAGAAGTTAACACTAAATTCATTCTATTACATCCTTCAATCCAATCACCTGGAGATAAAGTAGTCTCAATTCCTGCTGTCACTCCAATATTAAATCTTCCAACTGCCTGAAATTCACTTGGTATAGTAATTTGCATCCATATCTCTGGTTGTTTAGGTAGTTGAGGTTGATTCCAAATATGATTGTTTAAAAATTCCCATTCTGGGTTATCATTAATAAATCCCCAAGGTGTATTACCCCACATTTGTGGGATAATTTTAACATCATATTTGTCTGTAGCAATAATTGCTTTAACTAAATCTCGAGATCGTGCTCCATATCCTGAGTAAGTATCAATAGGACATGATATAAAAAATAACGGTTTGCTCATATAACTTTTTATTAATAAACTAATTTATGTGGTACTACTTTATCTTGAGTTTCGTTTGCATTTACTAACTCATATTTTTCTCTTGGTTTCCAAGTTTTAAACAATTTATCTAATGTTCCAATAACTTTTTTACCCATATTCTCAGCTGTAAATCCTGCTTCATCTGATAGAGCCCATTCACGACCTTTTAATCCTCGTGCTTGTCTTTCTTCTTTAGATAGGTTATAAACAGTTTTAATTTGCTCAGCTGCGTCTTCAGCATTACATCTATCATCCCAAATATAAGGTGTTAATGGAGAACCTTGAATTGATCTATTAGTTGGATATACTGGGAATGCCCATTCACCATGTTCTTTAATTGTACCATTATGGTTTGAAGGGAAATCAGCACTAAAATCAATCCATTTGCCTTTTTTACTAAAACGCATTTGGTCTTGCATTCCACCTGTTACATTCGCAATAATTGGATTACCTGCTAACATCGCTTCAGTTAAACTTAATCCCCATCCTTCATTATTAGTTAATAAGATTTGAACATCAGAACAATTATATAACATATTCATTCCTCCAGGATCTAATACTTGATTAGAGAAAATAATATTGTACTTAGAATCACTTCCAAACAGCATTTCTCTTACTGCTTCCAAATCAGTACCATTATCATCTACTACTTGAGTATGTAATACAAAAGCACATTTTCTTGCTTGCTCATCAGTTAATGAGTCAATAAACAAACGATATGCTAACATTGTATCAGGAATTTGTTTACGACGAATATTTCTAGAATTAAAGAACATAACAAAATCAAATTCTTTACCTCTAAATAATTTCTTTTTAAACTCAACTAATTCCTTATCACTTTTATCAAGTGGTTTAAATACTTCTTCATTCAATCCATGAGGAACATATTCAATTAATTTTTTCTTAGCTTTATCACCTAATACTAATTCATTAATATTTTTAGTTTGTTTTGAGATAGCTAATAAAGCATCACATGACTCATAATATCCTCTATTATACATTGGAGCCGGATAGTCATCCCAAATGTTAAGATAGATAATAGGCATTTTCTTTCTGATCTCATTTTCAATTTGAAACAACCAAATAAAGTATCTTGGATCTGTAATTAAGAATATAGCATCTGGTTTTTCTATACTAATCAGCTGTCTAATTATATTAGCATCACCATATCCATTACTTGGATATAAAACAACTGAACTGTCAGTTAACCCAGTGTTTGTATTAGTATCAGCTGATAGGTCTAATCGTTTACCTTGTTCAGGATGATTGATAGCACCTCCTACATTGACCCAATTAAAATGTTGGGCAGTATTTAATACTAATTCTCGAGCGACTGTAGCTACACCTGAGTGTACTCTAATATCGTCACAGATTAGTAAGATTTTCTTCCTCTCATTCTGAGGAAGATAAGCAAAACTTGAATTCATATAACTTTTATCGGTTTAAATTATTGTGGTTGTGAATGTTCTTGCGAAATTCTTCATCTGTAAGATATAAATGAACTGTGCGATCTACAAGCTTCTGTAAAGAGAACTTATGTTTTACACAACTCATTTTAAAATCTTCAAATAACTCGCTTTGTACTTTAACACTTGTTAGTGTCATTTCTTTTTTACTCATAGCTTTTATTTATTATTTTAACATATATAAATATATACAAGAAGTAAATAAGTTACTTATTACATAAATCTTTTCTGTCATTATAAGGGCACCACTGACAATTCTTATTTACAGTGATTGGGTGAGTAGTGTCCTTATATGAACCATCAGTGTTAAAACATTGTTCAAGAAAGTTATTAATTGCTGTTACAGCTTTCTTTATTTTAATTTTACCACTTGGAGGAGTATATTCTTGAAGACGGCTTTGAGGAAACTCACTTTCTTCCCAAATTTTTCTTTTCAATATAAGAAAATCTACTTCAATTTGATCTTCAGGAATACTGAACTGTTGACTAAAGAAATACTTGTATAGTATTAATTGGAATTGTTTACCTTCATCCTTTTTAGTCTCATCATTCCATCCTCGAGTAGACGTCTTAAAGTCGATTATCTTAAATGTACTTGTGGGTTCGTGATATAATACCAAGTCGATGAAGCCCTTGAATAAAACGTTTTTAAACGCGTTATTAGGCGTCATTACAATTGGTAACTCAACCTTAACTAAACTCCATCCTTTTTTACTAAAGTATTGACCTCGTTTCTTTTTGAATTGGCTGAGTATGTTCAGTCCGTCTTCATAGAATTCTCTCATCTCAACGGCACCACTAAAGTGAGTACTTTTATTTTTCTTGTACTCATCTAGATACACCTTACGAAACGTCTCCTCAAACTGTTCCTCGATGTCAACTCTATCAGCCGCAGCAGCACTTTCTTCAAACATCACTGTTAAGTGACTTTGAAGTACTTCATGCATCGCAGTCCCAAACACAGTATGAATGGTTGGTTTATACTCCTGTAATCCGTCTTTATATTGTAGTTCCCATTTATGAGGACATTCTTTATAAACAGAAAACTGGCTATAAGAGATAGTCTTATGATAAGCATAATTTATCTCTTGAGGAGTATAGCTCCTGATAGTCTTAACTATCGATGGTACTTTGTTACTCACAATTTGTTTTCTTGGAGGAATTGTTGTTTGATCTTTTCAAGATATAGGATAGCATCCATATGTTCTTGTTTAGCATGTTCGATCCATTCTAACAATGTTAGATCAGTTCTATCTAAATCAGTACCATATTTTGCTTTACCTGCTGCACTTCGTTCTTCGAACTGCTTGATTATTGACGAAACTATACTATCCATTTTTTAATAACTTTTTTTGTTCTTTCTCTTCAACACCTAATTTAGTTAGGATACTTTTCACACCTGAGTCTCTTAATATGTCAATATACTCCTCTGCTTCACCTAGTGAACACTCAAAATAGTTAGCAATATGTTTAAGCAATGCTTCTTGCTTTTTCTTTGTAGAGGATTTGATGTATTTGAAGAACATATTATTTTTAGGTATCATATATAAATATATATTATATGTTTTCTCCTTATCAGAATATGGAAAAGTCTGCACTAAATTCACGAACTCTATATACTCAGGATTCATACTGAGGAAACGATGAATCATATAGCAATTAAATGACTCTTTGTCTTCCTCAGTAAATGATTCCCATTTTGATTTATTATAGGTAATCTCCTTTAACCAATCAAATATTGTCATATTCTTCTCTAACTTCTTTAGGTAACAACTCTACTAATACTTTTCCAGTCACCACATCATAAAAACATGGAACAGGCATAATAGCATCCTCAGTTGATCCTGTTAGGAACTTAGACACACGACGTAAAATTACTCCCTCAGCAAATACATGATTCCCATCTGGTGAGATAATAGGTTGAGTTTGCTTGAAGTCTACATTGACATTAAGGGGTTGTTTTGATTCACTCATAACTTTATTTATTATTAATTATTTTTAAAATTGAGGCTAATAAAGCCATTACATTGATTTCTTTATCAATTCTGAAGTTAGCATGGTACATATAACTTTCTATTTCAATAACAATCATTGCTTTTGATAGATCATTATTACCATACTCATCTAAATTATCATATAGGAATCTATAAATCTCTTCAAAATCATCCAAATTACTATCAGCAAGTATTTGTCTAATGTTTTTAAAACTAGATTTAGATGGTGATTTAAGTTCCTTTAATACTCCATCTTTATAACTGTTTGATGCTAGTACTGTTTTATCTATTTTAAGAGTACCTTCAACATTATTTACTTGACAAGTGTTTAGTATTTTTCTAATATCAGGATAGTGTTTATTAACTACTAATGCTAAGTCTCCTAGTTCATAGTTAATACTTTCTTGATCTAAAATAGTAGATATATGTTGTGCTACCTCTTTTTTAGATGGAGGAGTAATTTTTAATACCTGGCAACGAGATTGAAGTGGATCAATTATTCGTTCAAGATAATTACATGTTAGAATAAAACGTGTAGTACGAGAATATGTTTCAATAATATTCCTAAGCGATGCTTGTGCTTGAATAGTTAAGAAATCTGCTTCATCTAAAATAATGATTTTGATAGGTTTAAATGAAGCGCTTGAAGCAAAACCTTGAACTTTATCTCTAATTGTATCAATACCTCTTTCATCTGAAGCATTAATGTAAAGATAATCACAATCAAAATTATTTACAATTAATTTAGCTAATGTTGTTTTACCTGTACCAGGTGTTCCATACAATAATAAATTTTGTAAGTCATTGTTTTTTAGATATTGATGAACAATTTGTTTTAACTGTTCATTACCAACATACTCGTCTAATGTTTTAGAACGATATTTTTCTACAAATAAACTATTTTCTTTCATATAACCAAATATAATAAAAAATGGCCCGAAGGCCAAATTTTAATATAATATGTTTTTAAAGATTA
>Ga0315907_10003599_pt1 | contig 18113 bp, 15 predicted proteins | sample LakEriMetagenome_3_FD_203525 | JGI IMG/M metagenome (GOLD analysis project Ga0315907, IMG submission 203525) | Freshwater fungal communities from buoy surface, Lake Erie, Ohio, United States - Buoy 12 MA123 | ecosystem: Environmental > Aquatic > Freshwater > Lake > Lake biofilm | place: USA... | reverse complement strand
ATTTTTGGTATATTTGCACCCTCAAATCAGCGATTCCGTAGCTCAGCTGGTAGAGCAATACACTTTTAATGTATGGGTCCTGGGTTCGAATCCCAGCGGGATCACAAAAAAAGTCCACTTCGAAAGAAGCGGACTTTTTTGTTTAGGACCGAACCAAGCTTGCTTGAGTGAGGGATTAAACAAAAAAGTCAGAGCCTTGTGCAACAAGGTGGACTTTATGCTTGGATTGAACCCCAATTAGGAACACGAGCTTGCTCGTAATCCATTCAAATTTCCATTTGTATTATCCGAACCAAGCTTGCTTGAGTGAGGGATTAAACAAAAAAGTCCGAGCCTTGTGCAACACGTATAACGCCCACCTTTACACAAGAGGACGCCTTTTCATAGAAACCTAAACAGCATTAAGGATTTTGTTATTTGTCAGTTCCTGCGAATTTTTATTTGATCAATAAAACTGAAAGAAATGATTACATTTAACTATGAATCGATTTTATCTAATTTATCTCATCACCATACTTCTTTCATGCACTTATGATAAAATTCCTGAACACCCCTATGTAACAGAAAATGTTGTAATCGTGGTTATGGACGGGCCAAGATATAGTGAAACCATAGGTGATTCAAGCCATCAATTTATACCTCATCTATGGAATGATATGCGCGACAGCGGAATAATCTGTACTGAATTCTATAATGAAGGGATTACATTTACAGTAAATGGCCACGTCGCCCTTACCACAGGACACTATCAATCCATTGATAACACAGGACTTGAATTACCTGCCAACCCTTCTATTTTTCAGTATTGGATAAAAAATCACCCAGGGAATAGTTCCAAAACAGCACTTATCTGTAGTAAGGACAAACTAGAAGTTCTTGGAAATACAAGTGATTATCGCTTCAAAAATAAATTTAATCCACCCAGTGATTGCGGAATCCAAGGAAACGGATCAGGTTATCGCGACGACAGTATAACCTTTAATCACGTAATGACTGCCTTGACTACAACAAAACCCAAATTATTACTGGTGAATTTTAAAGAACCAGATTATTCGGGGCATACAGGAAATTGGAGTGATTACCTTAATGGAATAAAAAAAATCGATGAATATACCTATCAAATTTGGCAGTACTTAAACACTGATAATCATTACAAAGGAAAAACAACCTTTATATTCACCAATGATCACGGTCGCCATTTAGGGAATGGATTCCAGCATCACGGTGATGACTGTACGGGTTGTCGTCATATCTTTCTGTACGCCCAAGGTCCTGATTTCAAAAAAGGCATGCTGAATGCTCAACATGCCTCTTTAGTGGATTTACATGCTACCCTACTTCAATTGCTGCATATAAACAACAGCAATTCGGAAGGCCATGTAATGATGCCCTTATTTAAAAATCATTAAGGTTTTACAAAACGCAAAACGCCACGCGCTCCTGAGGCCAGGCTGTAATGCATAAAATAAATTCCTGAGTTCCAGTTCGTCATTTGAATTTGTGTGGATGAAACATTCGAAACCTGCTGTACCGACATCAAACTACCGTTTATTGAATAAACGTTTAATTCACCACGTTGAGGCGTAACCAAGTTAATCGAAGCACACCCGTCCTGAACGCAAATACTTGGTGTGTAAACAGGTTCTATAATCCCCAATTGCGCAGAATAAAACTGATCAATAATCAATAAGGTATTGTAATTGGTATTCTTTTGCGGACAATGAATCTCTAAACTCGCGGTGTATGCTTGAGCCAAGGGAGGGAATATAGAATAGCCCACCACATAGCTTGCCATTAAATTTGTAGGAACCAAGGTATCATATACCTGCCAAGTTAAATAAATGCTATCTAATGTATTTGGGTTACCGCTTGGAATATACTGGGAACTTGAAATAAAGGCTGCACCAATCGCATTATAATCAATACTGCAATCCAATACTTGTTGCATTCCAAGTGAATCAATTACGTTCGGGATGTTGTTGTTGTTTATTACAAATACAGTGTCATTTCCTGGATTTATGGTTGCTGAAACGATAAAACTATCGCAACTTACACAGCCATTCATGTCAGTAACACAGGCGTAATACGCGCCAACGCCAAGCCCATTAATCGTACTTGTGGTAGCCCCGTTACTCCAAGTAAAGGCGTATGGTGCAGACCCACCTACCGCAGTAACACTTGCCGAACCATCCCATGCAGTTGGAGAACTTGCAGCGGTTCCAGTTACAATCGCTTGTAAGCTATTACATGGATTCCCTGAAATCACGAAGGTTGCCGTAACAGAATCGATGAACGTGGTATAATAAACTCCATAAGTACCAGCACAAAGGTTAGAAACACTGGTTACCCCTTGAGCTAAAATAGCGCCGTTCGAGTACCAAACAATGGAATTGGTAATCACAATATTTGGATTAGTAATGGATGCAGAACCATCACAGGCATTGGGACTTGTAGCATCAATTACCGTTAGTGGTGATGCAGGTTGAGCCCATGCATTATTGATCACAAAAAGCATTGAAAGGACAGCGAATGATAACAGATTTTTCATGTTTTTTATTTAAAATTAATCATAATATTTCACCGTATAAATCATAATGATCTGCTGAGGTGATTTTAACTTGAGAAAATGCGCCAAGTGGTACATACAAGGAAGGTGTCCGTTTTACACGTACTTCATTATCAACCTCCGGAGAATCAAATTCGGTTCTGCCGATAAAGTAATCTCCTTCCACCCGATCGAACAATGTTTTATAGGTATTTCCAACCTTCGCTTGATTCAGTTCATAACTTATACCGGATTGTAACTCCATTACGGCATCTGCGCGCTGTTGTTTTATTGCATCTGGCACATCATCCGTCATTGAATAAGCATGCGTGTTTTCTTCGTGTGAATAGGTAAAGATACCCAAGCGGTCAAAACGACTGCGTTCAACAAATCCCATCATTTCTTCGAAATCCTGTTCTGTTTCACCAGGAAATCCAGAAATCAGTGTAGTCCTCAATGCAATACCGGGGACCTTCTGACGAATGGCATCGATTAGTTCTTCCGTTTTTTCGCGTGTTATTCCTCTACGCATCGCTTTGAGCATCGCCGTAGATCCATGTTGCAATGGAATATCTAAGTAATTGCAGACATTGGAACGGTCTCTCATTACATCTAAGACATCCATGGGAAACCCTGCGGGAAAAGCGTAATGCATTCTAATCCACTCAATTCCTTCAATATCCGATAATTTATCTACCAATTCAGCGAGGTTTCTTTTCTTGTAAATATCTAAGCCGTAATAAGTCAAATCTTGCGCGATCAACAACAACTCTTTTACCCCTTGATTCGCTAATTGAGTAGCATTTGTAATCAATTGGTCCATCGGAGTGGACACATGATTCCCTCTCATTAACGGAATGGCACAAAAAGAACACGGACGATCACAGCCTTCTGCTATTTTGAAGTACGCATAATGGTTTGGGGTTGTCAGTAAACGTTCGCCAACCAATTCATATTTATAATCTGCTTTAAGCGTTTTCAATAACCTAGGTAATTCACGCGTTCCAAAATATGCATCAACCTCAGGTATCTCTTGTTCCAAATCGCTTCGGTAACGCTCTGAGAGGCACCCGGTCACGTATACTTTATCCACTAATCCCTGTTGTTTCGCGTCTACATACTGTAGAATGGTATCGATTGATTCTTGCTTGGCATTATCAATAAAACCACAGGTGTTAATGATAACAATTTCCGATTCTTCATTTCGCTCATGGCCCACATCAAAACTGTTTGCTTTAAGCTGCGCCATCATAATTTCCGAATCAAAAGTGTTTTTGGAGCACCCTAAGGTTACTACGTTTACCTTGTTTTTTCGGGTTGATTTCGTTTTCATAGGACGCAAAAATAGAGAATTGAAAAGGAAAAAATGGCTTATTCTATTCCTTTTATTAATTTTGCTCTCCACATTCAACTATGACAATCGAAGAATTATTTCACGCCTTCACTGATGCCGAATTTCAATATACTCGGTTTATGAAAACCAGAGACTACGAACGCATCAAATTGGAGCGTTACGATACCCTTATTGAAGGCATTCGTCAACAAGCAATTAAAATGGATTTAAGCCCGGGAATTAATGAGGAACTGAACGCGATCGGTCGATTGGATTTAGATTATTCCCCAAATGTTAACTTTATTCGAAAAGTCATTGGTTTTATTACGTTTGGATACAGTAAACGTAAATTTATTTCGAAAAAAGTAAGCCAGTTCTACCTTCGAGAAATTCATCAGCGTCATTTAATGGTGCAGATGATTCAAAATCATTTAGCTCAGGAGTAGCTACTGTTTGATGAACTTTATTGCCTGCGTCTCTCCACCCGCATAATGAATTATTGCAAGATAAAGTCCATTATTCCAATTTACAGTATTCAACTGTGTTGATCCATGGACCTCTCCCCCAGCGTAAACTAAGCGCCCATTGATATCTAGGATGTCATATTTCGCAGATTTCGCAAAATCCAAATTGAGTACATCCGTGGTTGGATTCGGGTAAATTAATGTAGTCCATTCGATCGGTTCTAGTCCCGCAGAGCAATTGTTCATCACATTAAATGTAGGCACAGCAGTATCAAATACAACCCCTGACTCCGGACATCGGGCATAGGACTGATCCGTAAGTAATCCTGGGATTGATACTTGATCATAAACCGTTGCTCCATTAGACAGCGAAAGAAAATCTCCGGAAGCCCCTAATTTAAAATTAGCATGTAAGCCGGTAGTTTGGAGCGTATCATTGTCTGTCCAAATTATTAAATACGAATTTGGTGGTATTACGGTATTTGATGGTATCATCCATTTTTGTGGAAACAATAGGTCATCACTTAAATACATGCCAGACAAATCGATTGCATTAGCGGTTGTATTGTGTAATTCAACCCAATCATTTGATTCGCCGTAGGGATCATCATGAGTCAGTTCATTGTCTGACATGGCTTCATTAATTTGAACTTGTCCTACAGATGGTGCTGGAATATTCAAATCCAACGAATGAAATTCATGTTCAGCGCGCTGTGGACTAAACAATCCAGCATTCGCATTATCGGCATAGATGTAATATTCAAAGAGGGGACCGTTTGCAGTAACTGAAGCGCCATAGGTATGATCACCTGCGGCTCCATCTCCATGATTTCCATCATCGAACATTGGAATGCGGGTAAATCGAAGTTCATGTGAGGTGCGATACCCTAGATATACCGCGGTTTCATTCGTCACCGCAGATGTGATAAAGAATGTCTCATTAAATGCAGGTGTCTGATTTGATGCAGCATAACTGTTAATTGTTGGAGCTACCAAGGTGTAATTTTGGTTCGTACTGAAATACGAAACTCGGCCATTCATTAAGGTTTGAATTCCAGGGATTGAATTACCTCCTCCTGGCCCACCTCCACCGGTAACTGCTGTGGTTAAACTGTTCTGGTATTGGGTATAGGTATAGAATTTAAATGGGTCTGCTTGAACATAAGAATCAATCGTATTTCTCAAGGTATTTGCCTGAGTTATATACCAATTAGAGGCAAACATTTCTTGAACCATCGTTCTAACATGGGCCATATACATGCGCTTGTACATTGGATCGGCTAAGATTTTTTTAATCAATGGATGATTATTAGAATTACTATTAGACATCGGATCTAAGGTAGCACTACCCGAAACTAATCCTGTTCCTCCTGGGAACCCATTAAAGCTCATGTTTAAGTCCCAAACCGTTGGAACAAACCGATTATTAATGTCACGATATAAGTAATAATTTTGACGAAAGGCACCGCTGTACGAATCCAAATTAACAAGCACATTATTAAATGCCAACATCCAAATGGCCCTATCCAAATCCAATTTATCTTCAATGGACGAAAAATTATTATTCAAGGTATTAATCATGTCAACTAGGTTTGTCCATCCGTAGGTTGATTTTAATTCATACCCATTGGCATACGCGGTGGTATCAGCGCTTATATATTTCAAATCAGGTGATGTTCCTCCTCCTGGTCCCGCCCCACCTATTGGATTACATTTAAAAAAGGAACCGGCGTGGTCAAAATAATGATTCGTATTGAACCGATCATCGATACTCTCAGCGCTAGAATACAAGCCGCGTAATGTGCCATTGATGTATACATTCGCAAAGTTAGATTTCGGACAATCCATATAATTTTCCAAGATGGCATAGGACAACACCTCCCTGATCATGGAAGGATCCATATATAAATTTTGTAACTTAAGTTCTGTGTAGCCTTGATAATCCTGATTACTATGCACCCAATCAAGGTTTATGTGTAAGGGGTTTTTGTTATTATTAGAATTGTAGGAACTATTTCCTTTGTACTTCACACCGACCGAATCAAAGACAACACCATTTATTCTCACTGAATCGGCTAATAAATAATCCTCTGTGGTAATCGCAAGATTATCTAGTAAAGCATCCCAGTTGGCTTGTGCGAAGAATACTTCTACCGTTTGCACCGTATTTTTATCGTATAAGTTTTGAGCAGTAAATAGGTATGTTAGCAAACAAAACAAAGTTAACGTAAGGTATTTCATTGAGTAATTTTTAATGTTAGTCGCTTAATGATCAAAATAATTGTGTCGAACTTAACATTAAATTTAAGATTAACTATCAATATATTAATACCGCAATCCAAGGTGATGTGTTAATAAGAAACCTGGCATACTCCTTGCAGCTTCTAAATGCTTTTTAATTTTGAAAAAAATATACCATGAACTTGAAATTTACTTTTCTGATTTTTTCGTCACTTTTTGGGTTGTTTGCATGTTCTCAGCAGGCAGATACAAAGCCAACGCCCGAGGTTCCTAAACCTAAAGCCTCGATAGAATTCAAGTTAACTGATTTCTTAAGCACGAATTCAGATTTAGATAACGCAGTAAACGACGTTTTTTCGCAGCTGGATGATACAGCAATAATCGCACAACTTATCATGCCGGCGGTTGGGAAATATGGTCAAACGCAAGCTACGATTGAAGACCACATTAACCACCGGATTATTGGTGGCGTATTGATGTTAAATGGTACAAAAAGTGAATTCACTTCAATGATATCATCCTTTGAAAAAACAAATAAATCCTTAGGGAATTTACCATTTCTATACAGCGCAGATGCAGAACCTAGTTTAGTTAATCGTAAAATAGCTGGATCAACTCCAGTTAAAAAAGCAGCGGAAATCAGTTCTATTGATGAAGTAATTCAAGTTGCTCAACAAATCTCTACGGATTTAAATGACATTGGAATCAATTATAATTTTGCTCCGGTAGTAGATGTAGCGGGTAATGCGACGGTAGGGTACCGTGGCTTTGGTTCAAAGCCCGGACAACTTATCCCATGGTCTAATGCCTTTATTCAAGAGACTCAAAACAAGAACATTATTGCCACTGCAAAACACTTTCCGGGTCACGGATTGGTTAGCGGCGACACCCACGCTTCTTTACAAACCATAGATGGTGAATTAAAAGAAATTAGCAATTACCCCGAACTGATAAAACAAGGTGTACTTTCAATCATGGTTGCACACATTGGTGTAATTAACAACAAACAATATAATACCAATGGACTTCCAGCTACATGCTCAAAGACTATTGTAAGCGATTTACTCAAGAACGAATTGAAATTTAAGGGCCTTGTTGTAACCGACGCCATGAATATGGGCGGAGTCGTTAATGTGCCTCAAAGTGCAAGTAAAGCCATTGAGGCAGGTTGTCACATTGTATTAATGCCGGTTGACGCGGCTAAAACACATCAAGAATTGCTTGCACGATACAAAAAAGACAAGGCATTTAAAACGCAAGTAATTGACGCCGCAAAACATGTAATTCGGATGAAAATCTGTCTTGGATTATTAAACTAACCCAGGTAGATATCTAGTAAACCCTCAGGGGTTGTAATTGTGAGCGTTTTATCAGTACGATTAATGGTCTTATTCAAGTCTAAATTCAGTGGAACCAAAATTTCTTGTCCATCACAATCTATTTGAAGCAAGGGATTTGTGGGGTGATCAATAATGCTAACGACAGTCCCGATGTTTCCCCGAACGGTATCTATTACCGTAAACCCTTCCACCTCATGGTCATAAAAAGTATGCTCGTCTAATTCTTGTAAGACAACTTCTGGAAGAAATACAGCTTTCCTTAGTAGCGTTTTAGCGTCCGCCTCATTTGAAATGCCTTCAAACGTTAATACAAGAAAGCCTTTATTCATGGGTTTTATACGAACAATATGAAATGGCGTTGGTATCCCATCCATATTAAAAAAAACGACAGATAAATCCCGATAATCGTCTGTATTCGTAACGTCCAAAAACAACGAAACTTCACCTTTGAATCCGTGAAGTTTCGCAATATGACCGATTTCAATAAATCCCTCCAATGGGGTATAAATTATTCTGTTGGTTCTGTTGTATCCTCTGCTGCTGGAGCTTCTTCAACTGCTGGAGCTTCTTCAACTGCTGGAGCTTCTTCAACTGCTGGAGCTTCTTCAACTGCTGGAGCTTCTTCAACTGCTGGAGCTTCTTCAACTGCTGGGGCTTCATCAACTACCGGAGTTTCATCAACCTCAGGAGCCTCGTCTGCCGCTGGAGCTTCTTCAACTACTGGGTTCATTTTAGCCTCTAACGCTGCTGCTTTAGCCGCATTTTTCTCCATTTCAGCTTTCAAACGCTCAGCTTTCTCTTTATCAGACGCTTTTGATAGACCGTCTTTTTTTGATTGGATTTTATTCTCCTTTTCTAATTGCCAAACGTTAAATTTCTTTTCAGCCTCTTCTAATGTGAATGCGCCTTTTTCAACACCTTTCAATAAGTGACTTTTAAATAATACACCTTTGTAAGAAAGAATAGCACGTGCCGTATCGCTCATTTCTGCTCCAACAGTTACCCAATGCAAGGTACGTTCAAAGTTAATGTCGATTGTTGCTGGATTAGAAACCGGATTATACGTTCCTAATTTCTCGATGAATTTACCATCTCTTTTTGCTCTGCTGTCTGCAGCTACAATGTGAAAAAATGCTTTTCCTTTTTTACCGTGTCTTTGTAGACGAATTCTTGTTGCCATATGCGTTTATAAATTGAGGTGCTAAACCTCGGTTAATAAAAAAATCAGGGTGCAAAGATACAGGTTAATTTTAGAATCGCAATAGAAATACTAACTTATCTTCCAAGTATACTGTAGCATAATGGATCGAGGGGGTTCGATTTTAAGTGGCCGAAGGGAATAACTTCTGTTCAAGATATTAGAACCCACCAAGGCAATCTTATGGTGTTCATTCACGCTGTAAGAAAGGCGCGCATCAAAGATGATGTTACCGAATCGATGTGCATTAAAATAATCCATGTATCGAATGTTTTGCTTGTCGCCTCCTGAGGCTGCGGTAGTTTCTTCAAAGTCTTTAATTATCGCATCCATATTTACGATTTTACTAAAGTACTTCATGCTCAAGCCTACTGAAAACTTAGATTTATAAGTTAATTCTGCATCAAATTTCACGTTATGTAGAAAGCGGTATTTGAGAATCTGGCTGGCAGAATCCATAGACGTTGTGTTGTAGCTATACTTCCGATTAATATCATCAATTGCGTATACATAGTCTGGATTGAGTGTTTTAGGAACGATGTAATTATACCCTGTTAAAAAGGATAATTCAAGGTTCTTGTTGATGTTGCTTTTTCCGGCTAACGAAAGGTCAATACCCACCACACGAGACTTTCCTGTGTTCAAGAATTTGAACCCAGCAAAAGATCCTGGTGCATTCGCCACATCCCAAATACCAAACATGTACTCAATTGTGTTTTGGTATTCTTGCCAGAAGAATGCCGCATCTAAATAGGCATAAACACCCCCCAATTTCAACCCTTGCTTCACCCCTACTTCTGCATTCCAACTGCTTTCAGGCAACAACCTTGGATTCGGAAAAACGCCAAAATTACCCACGCCTGTTTTTATAAAACGCTCGGTAATGGTTGGAAAGCGATATCCTTGGCCAAAGGAAGCGCGAAGGTAGGTTTCTTGGTACAGTTTTAAACTCGCTCCGCATCTGAAAATTGGTTTCATAGCGGTCACGGTATCGTTCAATTGAAAATATTCAAAGCGAGCCCCGGCAGAAACATTTAAGATTTTATTGAAGGATTTCTCAACTTGAGTGTATGCTGACAAATTAAGCAAGCGGTTGTTTGGACTTCCACTTCCTACATACATATTGGCGTAAGAATTTACGTATGAACTTGTGATCCCACCAATAAAATCAAGTCCATTCAATTGTTTGTACGTGCGCTTAAACATATAATCAGCATAGTAGGTGGTTGCCCGATTATCTTGGTTAGCAGTCATTTGATTGTCACTGTGTAATACACGGGTTCTCAGGTAGTGGTTTCCTTGCGTACTGGTTATTAACTGTACAAAAGGGTCGAGATTGAAAATCGTTTGATCTTGCAAAAATACAGCCCCAGGATACGCACGATATAAACCCGAGGTGTCATCCAACCATGCAAAAGACATGTTTCCCTGCGCCAACATTATATTTCCATTCAGACCATAACTTAATCCGGTAATCTTTGAAGAACGGTGCCGAATGTTAAAATTTAACCGAGCACGTTTCATGGCCATTTGACGATCGGTGAAATTAGAAATGGTATCAATAACATATTGTCCAGGCTTGGGTGCTCCTATGTATCCATGGTCATAATTCACGTTTCCACCAACCACCACGTCCCAGTTATTATAGGCCTTTGCATGAATAAAATTCGCTCCTGTAATCAAGGGGAAATCAGTCCACCATTTTGCCCCTGGAACAGATGGCGCGGAATAAAACCCTGTATAAAAATTAACCTTATTCAAAGGCTTGGATGTTGGATAAGCTGTTCGAATATGAATAGAACCTGAAAGCGCAGAACTTCCTGAAAGTACGCTTGCAGCACCTTTGATAATTTCCACTTGGCTAATGTTCTCTACCGGAACAAAACCCCACTCTGGACGACCTGCATCGCCAGAAAGCATCGGCATATCATCGACAATTACCGCAACTTTAGCACCTACACCAAAGGTAAAACCACTTCCTCCTCTTATTTGGGGCTCACCATCCAAAATATTTAATCCGGGTGTTTGATCCAACGCAGTTTCTATACTTCGGGTATTTTTGTTTTCGATGAGCGATGGTTTCATTACCACCATAGTTACCGTTTGTTCTTCTAGGGGCTTATCAAATTTACCAACCGAAACGGTTACTTGATCTTTCTTGATGCTATATGGTTTCAGGGTGACATTTACCTCTACCACTTCATTAGGTGCTAAATTGAGCGACAAGGTATCGTTTCGCATGCCTGAAAAACGGACCACTACGTTTACTGCACCTGATGGCAGGAACAATTCATATGCCCCTTTAGCATCAGTTTGCGCACCAATGGTTATGTCCTTTCTATAAACAAGCGTTGCCCCCTCTATGGGTTCGTTGTTTTCCCCGCGAACAATTCCCTTAACGGTAGACTGACTGTACCCTACCAACGAGGATAACAGCCCCAATAAAATCAATACGTGCTTCAATTTTCTTAGTTAACCGAGAACTTTGTTGAGAAGATATTTCCGTTTTGGTCAATAAGTCTTGCCACGTATATTCCTCCTTTTAAGGAAATTGACGTTTTACCGTTGGTTAACCCGTTAAAAACTTCAGCACCATTCATGGAATAAACCATCAAGGCACCTTGAGTTTGTCCAAATAAGGTCAATTCTTCATTTGAATAATTTGCATGCATTGGAGCAATTGAAGCTTCATCTAGTCCAACACCGCCATTGTAAACAAGTGAAATATCGTCAATTAGCACTTCGTCATTGGCAGCGCCTCCTCCGGGAGTAGCATTCGTAGCAAACGTAACCAACACAAATCCGGGTACTAATCCAGGATTCGCAGTATAGGTGAACGGAATTGACTTACGTTCCCAATTACCACCAGTAGCTGGATAATTCAATTCTGCCGTGGCAATAATGTGCGGCTGAGAATTTGCATCAATGGGGTCGTGCACATCAAAAGCATCATGTAAAATGGCATGAATGCGCGCATTTTGACTACCCCCACCTGCTTGAGTGTACTTTACCCAAAACACGATAGAATCTGGAGAATCAACACATGCCTCAGAAAAGTTTGTATCTGCGGTGGAGGAATAGTTGTAATTTGCTGCATTGGCTGGCGTTGTACTCCCCATGTTAATTCGACCGCAAGTCATGGTTCCATTGGCAACAATTCCAAGTACACTGGTAGACCAAATGCGTGCGCAATACATACCTGAAGCACCCGCACGGACATTTGAAGAACGTTCTATTTGCTTATTCGCAAATCCAGCGAAATTTCCTGATCCCGTTTTAAAACTATTCCAGTTTACTGGTTCTTCAGTGGGGGCGCCTACATTCTCCCATTGCTCCAAATCACTATTTCCTATTTGGGTTTGAGCTACAGAAATAGAGGCTATGGCTAAACTAAAAAATAAGGTAATCTTTCTCATAAGTTGTTCATTTAATTTTAACAAATATAAAAAGATAGATTAAATGGTAACCATTTTCAACAAACATGGTAAAGTAAGATTAAATTTGTTGGTATGGAGCATTCATCCTATCAAGTGATGGAACATTTTGGAACCTTACAAGGTGAAGGGTACTATACAGGGCGCGCCGCATACTTCATTCGGCTTTCTGGCTGTGACGTTGGATGTGTTTGGTGTGATGTAAAGGAAAGTTGGGATGTCCGTGCAGGAAAAGCCTATTCACTCGAGGAAATCCAGGAACTAAGTGCGGGCTTCGATTTTATTGTACTCACTGGAGGAGAACCCGCTATGCATGATTTAAGGGCATTAACCGATATGCTTCACAAAGAAAAAAAGTACATTTCCCTTGAAACCTCGGGTTGTTACGAATTGAATGGCGCCGTAGATTGGTATACCTTTTCACCTAAAAAATTTAAAAAACCTCATCCCGAAGCGTATCAGAAGGCAGACGAATTGAAGGTGGTTATTTATCATCCCTCAGACCTGACATGGGCTGAAGAACATGCCAAGCAGGTAAACGACCAGTGCCTATTATATGTCCAACCTGAATGGAGTAAAAAGGACCAGCTACAAGAAGAAATAATTGATTTCATAATGCGTAACCCTCGCTGGAGGTTATCGTTACAGACACATAAATTTCTAAATATTCCTTGATGAATAGAATACAACGTACGGGACTATTTGTAGTTATCTTCATGATAATTAGCAATCTTTCATTCGCTCAATTTAGCAGCAAGAATAAAAAAGCGACCAAGCTGTTTAAGCAAGCACAGTTGGTCCCAACACAGCAATTGGATCCCACAACGCGTATGCCGGATTTCAAGGCAGGGCTCGAGCTAATCGATAAAGCACTGAAAAAGGATCCTAATTTCTGGGAAGCCTACGTGCTTAGAGGAGAATACCACATTAATCTGCGAGACAAATCAAGCGCTATCGAAGATTTTGAAAATGCACTGCGTGTATCTCCGAATCATTCGAGAACGGGAATGACCTTTTACAGGCTAGCTGATTTATACCTTGACCAAGGTTCCTACGATAAAGCCCTTACTAACATTAAATCCTTCATCAATCATCCCAATGCCAATGAGGAATATTTAAAATCAGGTTACTCAATATATGACAATGCCCTTTTTGCCATTGATGCGATAAAACACCCCAAGCCTTTTAATCCGGTAAATGCCGGCCCCGGCGTAAACACGCGTTACGCCGAATATTATCCAACCTTAACCGTAACGAGTAAGCAACTAATGTTCACTCGCGCATTGCCTTTCGGAAGGGATATCCAAGAAGATTTCTTTATTTCGTTGAAAACGGATACGCTTTGGGGTGAGTCAACGCCGATGCCGGAAAATGTTAACACAGATCACAATGAAGGTGCTCCGACCATTTCGGCAGATGGAAGAAATTTAATATTTGTTGCGTGCACCGATGAAACTGGAACATACGGTGAACAACGAAAAGGAAAGGGAAGCTGTGATTTGTTCTACACGAAGAAAATTGGTACACGATGGTCCAACCCAACGAATTTACCGGGAGATGTTAATTCTTATCATTGGGAAACCCAACCTTCCTTGGCGGCGGACGGCAAGACACTCTACTTTATTCGTGGCCTAAGAGGAAAAGGAGTAGATCAACGGAACAGTGATATTTATGTCAGTGATTTAAACGAACAAGGAAAATGGGGCGCAGCAGAGCGCTTATCAGATATAATTAACACGCCATTTGCCGAAGAATCTGTTTGCATACATCCCGATGGAAAAACCATTTATTTTGCATCGAGAGGGCACGCTGGAATGGGCGGCTCGGATATTTTCGTAAGCCAAATGGATAACCAAGGAAACTGGTCGAAACCAAAAAATTTAGGTTATCCTATAAATACTAAATTCGATGAGAACTCTCTCATAGTCTCTGCAGAAGGAGATGTTGCATTTTTTGCTTCTGATCGCGAAGGGGGGTATGGTGATTTGGATATTTATTATTTTAAGCTCCCGCGTGAGTTCCAGCCCACTACAACCTATTATTTTGACGGTAGAGTTTATGATAAGGTAACGAATAATCCTGTTGCTGGTCATTTCACCCTTAAAGACATTGCCTCTGGAGAAACTATTATTATAAGTGATGCCGATGCGGTTACAGGTACCTTCACTGTCCCTTTGCCATCAAACCGCCAATACGTTATTGAAGTTAAATATGAAGGATATGCCATGACTTCCTTGGGATTTGATTTAACCTATAATGAAAATCAAACTACTTACCATTTGGACATCCCCATGAATCCTCTGAACAGCAATACCGAAAATGTGTTACAGAATATTTACTTTGACCTAAGCAGTTCAAATTTGCGCAAAGAATCAAATGTTGAATTAAATAATTTAGCAAATTTCCTTAGAAGCAAACCCTCCATCAAAATAGAACTGGGCGGACATACGGACACCAGAGGCAAAGCGGAGGATAATCAAAAACTCTCTGCAGATCGAGCAAAAGCAGTGTACAATTACCTAATTCAGGTAGAGCACATCGATGCAAGCCGATTAACCTTCATTGGATACGGGGAAACAAATCCGATCATAAGCGATCAGGAAATCGCCAAATTAGCAACGGAAGTTGAAAGAGAAAAGGCCCATCAAACCAATCGAAGAACGGTATATAAAATTATAGCGCAATGAGTTTCCTAAGGCTAATTCGTATATCAAATTTATTAATTATCGCCTACACGATGTATGGAGTTTGGTATACGCAATCTCATGATAAAGTACCTCCAAACGAATTTATCTTATTTATCCTTTTCACGGTAATTGTTGCCGGGGCAGGAAATGCAATCAACGATTATTTCGACGTGAAGTCCGACCGAATTAACAAACCCGAAAAAATCGTTATCGAAAAAAGCATAAAACGTCGATGGGCAATAATTATCCATTGGGGATTTAATGTGCTTGCCTTGTGCCTATCAATCTATTTAAGCTGGCGATTTTCGAGCTGGTTTTATGTATTTATTCACTTTTTTTCTACCTCACTTTTGTGGGTATATTCGGTTTACTTAAAGCAGCGATTATTTTGGTCGAATGTAAGTATCTCCGTATTGGTGGGCATAATTCCAATAATTTCACTGAAGGGAACACATGATTTAGGGGTGGAATCACATCATCTTATCTCGCTCATATTCATCGCATGTTTTGCGTTGGTAATTAATTTCTCAAGGGAAGTCATCAAGGATATTCAGGATATGGAGGGGGACAAATTACGTAATGTTCGCTCAATCCCCCTTGTGTTTGGCACGGACAAAGCTCGATGGATTGCTACAGGCGTGACCTTGTTATTGATTCCGACCTATCTGATCGGAACGTTCTTCGGTGCCTTTCCAAGCGGCTTGGAATTCAATATACTTTTTATGAGTGCGCTACTACTCAGCATGTCGATCCTGATTTTACAACTTTTAAAAGCTCAGGAAAAATCTATGAATTTATTACTCAAATTCAGTTTGCTTTTGGGATCTACTTCAATTTATTTCTTGTGAGAATTATTTTAGGATCAAATTCACCTCGAAGAAAAGAGTTACTTGAGCACTTGGGCATCCCATTTGAGGTTCGAAGTGTTGCATTTGAAGAACTAATTAACAACCAATTGGCGCACGATGAAATCCCATGCGACATTGTAAGACAGAAACTGGATAAAATGGCTGTTACGCAAGCTGCCGATGAATTGCTGATTTGTGCTGACACCTTGGTTTTTCATGAGGGCAAACCACTTGGAAAGCCTACATCAACTATTGAAGCCGTAGAGATGTTGCAGCGTTTATCTGGAAAAAAACATGAAGTTATTACCGCTGTTGGCATAGCACATATGGGGCAGTGCATAATCTTCAAAGAACATACCGATGTGTATTTTCAAGTTCTTTCGGTGGATGACATTAATACGTATGTGAACAATTTCAAGCCGCTTGATAAAGCAGGCTCCTACGGCATTCAAGAATGGATTGGACTGATTGGTGTTTCACGTATTGAAGGCTCCTATACGAATGTAATGGGACTACCAACACACCGTCTTTACCAAGAACTCAAAAAGTTCAACGTATAAAAAAAGGGGCGCTTGCCCCTTTTTTTTATATATTTTTTTTCCTTGTTATTTCACTTGGAATTCCACGCGACGATTGTACGCTAATTTTAACTCACGATCATTTGGATCATCATCTTCCGTCATTTCTGCCTCATTTGGTTTAGAAGCATTTTCAGCGATAATAATAATTCGATCTTCAGAAATACCATATACTTCCATTAAGCGCGTTTTGATGTAGTTGCCACGCTGCTCATCTAAATTTTCTAACTCTTCACGCAAATCTTCATACGCCGTAGCCAAGCTGTCTTCTAATTCATCGTTGTGCGCATAGATTGTTATTTTCTTTGAAGAATTAGCCTTCAAATAATCTCCCACATACTGAATACAACTCTTACCTACTTCACTTGGCTTAGCTTTTCCGAATGGGTAATAAATCACTTGAGCAGCAACTTTCTCCTCTTCGGTCATTTTATCAGAAACTACAGGTTCTTTAGTAATAACCACCTTTGAATATTCAACTGCAGAGGCCGAAGTGTCCGCTTTAACACAATTACATGGTTCTTTGTCACCCACCTCCTTAATTCGGATATTGTCGATAAAGTAATATGCCATGGGTAAGACTGCTGGGATTTCACTTAACTCACCTGTTGTAGCATCTCTTTCTTGTTTTCCTACTGCTATTTTCTTTTGAGCAACAGCTACGGTCATGTCATTGATTAGAAAATTCCCGATTACTAACCCTTGTTCATCACCTTTAGCTACATAAACACCGCAAACTTTATCCCAACCTGAATATGAATCGTAGACTTTGTTTTTATAATTATACATGATGCGATCGGCTTCTACATTGATAGGGCCAGATTCCTCTCCTTCAGCTAATTCCACTTGATATTGTGACGGCTCTTTTACAAACATAATCCCAATATTATTGGATGCATACTTAGATACTTCTGCAAGGGAAATCGACATTTCAACGCAATATTTTTTTCCTTTAATCATCTTTTTAATAGACTTCCCATCAGAAAACGGAATCGTAACAAAACTTTTCTCTTTTTGTAATTTACCTGGTTTATAGGTTACGATGCCCGCATACCCGACGTTTCCTTCTTTTAAATCGTCTGTAGAAACAAACGTATTCTTATCGTTCCCATCAAACCGTTCATTTTTTGGGTCAATTGGCAAGGCATACCCATAGATGTTTGCACCGGCGCCATAATCACCCGAACCGTAGAAAACATCAGCAGGAAAGGAAGTAGATGGTTTTAAACCAAATAACATGTCAATCTTTCCTGGTTCTGAAATTTCTACTTCATCGGTTGAAAATTTATCAAAGGTGTACTTGTAAAATAACACAGTTTTTTCGCCTTTCTTTTGTGCCATCAGGGGTTGAAAACATACAAACCCTATCGTGAGCAGTAAGATATTTTTAAAATTTCGTTTCATATTCTTTTACGGTTTTAATTAGCACTTTTACTTTTTCCGGG
>Ga0315907_10003598_pt1 | contig 18113 bp, 21 predicted proteins | sample LakEriMetagenome_3_FD_203525 | JGI IMG/M metagenome (GOLD analysis project Ga0315907, IMG submission 203525) | Freshwater fungal communities from buoy surface, Lake Erie, Ohio, United States - Buoy 12 MA123 | ecosystem: Environmental > Aquatic > Freshwater > Lake > Lake biofilm | place: USA... | reverse complement strand
TTGGTCTTTCAACGGAATGGTATCACAAACGATCAACTCTTCTAAAACGCTGGACTCAATGTTCGCGTAGGCATTTCCACTGAGCACCGGATGTGTACAGAAGGCTCTCACACTTCTTGCTCCTTTTTCCTTCAGCAACTTAGCTGATTTTGTTAGCGTTCCTGCCGTATCACAGATATCATCTATAAGAACTACATCCCTGTCGGTCACATCTCCGATCACCACCATGGAAGCGATCTCATTTGCCCGTTTACGATGCTTATCGCAAATCACCATTTCAGCGTTGAAATAGCTGGCGATTTCCCGTATCCTATTTGCACTTCCCACGTCAGGGGCGGCAAAGGTAAGGTTTTCCAGCTGTAATTTCTCAATATAAGGTATAAAAACTGCTGAACTATCCAGATGGTCCACCGGGATATCGAAATAGCCTTGAATCTGGGCGGCATGGAGGTCCATGGTGATTACCCGGTCGGCCCCAGCAGCTGTTAGCAGGTTAGCCACTAATTTTGCCCCTATGGCAACCCTGGGTTTATCTTTCCTGTCTTGCCTGGCATAGCCAAAATAGGGTATAACCGCTATGATTTTGTAGGCAGAAGCTCGTCTGGCAGCGTCTATCATCAACAGTAATTCCATGATATTATCTGCTGGAGAACAGGTGCTTTGGACAAGGAAAACATAATCGCCTCTTATACTTTCGAGGAAAACAGGCTGGATCTCTCCATCGCTGAAGCGTTGGATACTGATCTTTCCCATTCGGTTTCCAAAATTTTCTGAGATTCTTTCGGCAAGATATTGGGAGTTTGTACCCGAAAATATCTTGGCATTGGGGCTGTTTCTTTCCATATGCATGTATGTGTTGCAAAAATAGCCATATGCGTGTAGGGAAACAAGTCAAATTGAGCCAGGTAGGATTGGTGTTAATGGAATGTGCATTTAAAATGATAAGCATAATGAAAAATGAAAGTGAGCATACCTTGTCAGTGGTGAATGAATTAGAGAAAGCCGGGATATTGAACTGGGTAGAAACGGAGCGTCCTAGGGAAAAATTACGAAATAAGGGCCTGGTGTCCCTTACCGATGCCGAAATTTTAGGAATCTTGATCCAAACGGGTACTAGGGAAAAAACGGCGGTCGATCTAGGTAGAGACCTTCTACAGATGTGCAAGGGAAATTTACAGGAGCTCGGCCGTCTTTCTTTAAAAGAACTCATGCGAACCAAAGGAATTGGGGAAGCCAAAGCGATCACAATTTTGGCCGCTATCGAATTAGGAAGGCGTAGGCAGGCATCCAAATCATTGGAAAAGCCGGTTATAACCAGCTCTCAGGGTGTAGCGACCTATTTACAGACCTTGATCGCTGACTATGAACATGAAGTCTTTGCAGTACTTTTTTTGAACAGGGCAAATAAGATCAATCATTGGGAAGTAGTCAGTTCAGGTGGGATGAGTGGAACAGTAGCGGATCCTAGGGTTATTCTTCGCAAGGCGCTGGAAGAGAAAGCAGTTAGTATCATTCTATGCCACAATCATCCCTCAGGCAACCTCAAGCCTAGTCATGCAGATAGAGAATTAACCAATAAGATTAGAGAAGCTTCCCGTTTTTTTGATATTAATCTGTTGGATCATATCATCGTAAGTCAGGAAGGCTATTTCAGCTTTGCAGACGAAGGTTTATTGTAAGTCTATTACCTTTGTCACTGCACATGAATAAGTTTCTTATAGTTGGTTTAGGGAATATCGGAACAGAGTATTCCGGTACGCGTCATAACATAGGTTTTGATGTAGCGGACTGCTTAGTGGCTAAGCATCATGGTGTTTTCCAATCTGGCAGATTAGCAGATGTAGCCGAACTAAAACTGAAAGGGAAGAAACTTATCGTACTTAAGCCAACAACCTTTATGAATTTGAGTGGTAAGGCGATAAAATACTGGATGGATAAAGAGCAAATTCCAATGGAGCATGTGTTTGTGATTCTAGATGATCTCGCATTGCCGATTTCTCGATTACGTATTAGAGGAACAGGGAGTGATGGGGGTCATAATGGCCTGAAAAGTATTCAGGAGCAATTAGGGTCGGTGCAATATCCGCGATTACGATTTGGGATAGGTGCCGATTATCCTAAAGGTCGTCAGGTTGAATTTGTATTGGGCAAATGGGATAAGAATGAACTGCCCATTATCAAATCCAAAATCGACAAAAGTGTGGAATGTGTGGAAAGCTTTGTCCTGCAAGGCTTAGCGGCAACAATGAATATGGCCAATAAACTGGAGTTCTCTTGAAATTTGGCTGTTCTGGAGTACATTATAATGCTATTTTTGAGACGAATTAATCATGTTACCTGTTCAAATCTATAAACTATGAAGATCTTCTGTGTTGGTAGAAATTATGTTGCACATGCGAAAGAATTAGGAAATGAAGTTCCGGAAGAACCCGTGATCTTTATGAAACCTAAAACTGCTCTGTTAAAAGAGGATACTCCTTTTTATTATCCGGAATTCACGAATGAATTGCATTATGAATGTGAAATAGTGCTGCGTATTTCCAAGAATGGAAAATATATACAGGAACAGCATGCGTCGAAATATTATGATGCCATCACTGTAGGAATAGATTTTACAGCCCGAGATATTCAAAGCGAATTAAAGAAAAAGGGGTTACCCTGGGAAAAAGCCAAAGCATGGGACAATTCGGCTGTGGTTGGAAAATTTATTGATTTGACCCCAGCGTTAATCAAGAAGAATATCAGTTTCAATATGCTTAAGAATAAAGAATTAGTGCAGAATGGTAATACTGAAAATATGATCTATTCTTTTGATCAAATCGTTTCACATATTTCAAACTATTTTTCGCTGAATATTGGTGATCTTATTTTTACTGGAACACCTGCAGGTGTTGGGGAATGCGTAGTAGGAGATGAATTGGAAGGTTTCCTCGAAAATGAAAAGTTATTTGAATTAACAGTTAAGTAGATTATTGGCATTATCTAGCCCATTCGGGAAGTCTTTTTTTCTCACCGATACATAAACGTTATAGATTCATCAATAGCGATATCTATTATGCTATTTCCATTTCTGTTCTTCTACCTCTATATGAGGAACGGCTTACGTTTATAAAGGGCACTAAAATTTAATCATTCATCACAATACTATTTTTCATAATTAAAATCTTGTGTGATGAATTCAACATCAAAGTTCGTGTTATCATTGTTAGGGGCCGCGGCAGCCGGAGCAGTTATTGCATTGTTGGTTACTCCAGTTAAAGGATCTGAGCTGAGGAGTAAAATACAATCTACTGCTGACGATTGGACGGAAAAACTTTCAGATTTAGTAAGTTCATCAAAACAAAAAATTGGGGAGATGAGGTCGAAAGCAGAGAAAGGTTTGGCGGATGTTCAGCAAATACTCTAACCATGGAAAAGCAAAAGGATGTATTCTATGAATTTGGAAAAAGTGTACTAGATGTTGCAGATTCCTGGTATAAGCTTACTATAGTAAAAGGAACTAGAAAACTGACGCATATAGCTGCTTTTTTATTATCGGTAATAACTATCGTAATGCTGGGTATTTTCGTGTTGTTTTTTGGTGGCATTGGATTAGCTATTTGGTTGTGTGATATTTTAAAAAGTGAATCACTGGGATATATCCTTGTTGCTCTTCTATACTTGGTAATAATGAGCATTCTGGTTTTATTGCGGAATCGAATCGTATTTCCTTTAATCAGAAATGCCATTATAAAAAGACTTTACGAATAAAATCATTCCTCAACATGAGTAGTAGTGTTATTAAAACGTATAATGATCTTCTGAGGGAAGAGCAACGTGTCATGCAAAAATATAACCAAGATAAGGCCAAAGTGATAAACGATATCAGACAAATGAGAAATAAGTTTATCCCTGGTGAAAAATGGATGTTCGGTATAAGTAGATGGTTTAATTTTTCAAATACACGTCATTTCCTTCCAAAGATTATAGATATTGGCTTAGATCTAATAACAAAAAAATATTTTTTCAAACGATCCAGTTGGTTGGCAACATTTATGGGATCTTATATAATACGTATTTTATCACAGGTAATTGTTGGCAATGTAATACAAGGGAAAAGTGGACAAAAAATATAAATCAAGTTGGAATTGAAGATACACTGATCCAATAGTTTCGAATATATGCAACTACTCTTACAAGTTCATCATAGCTAACAGGCTTTACAACATATGAGTTAGCGCCTAATTCGTAGCATCTTTTGATGTCGTTAGTATTCTTTGTTGTGGTAAAAACTACAATAGGTGTTTTTTTGAAATCTTGATTTTCTTTTATCTCTTTAAGCACCTCTCGACCATCTTTTTTGGGCATATTTAAGTCCAGCATAATAAATGCGGGCCATCCCATATCACTATTGTAATTTGTTTTATTGAATAAATGATCAATTAATTCGACCCCATTTTGAACAAATATTAACTTGTCTTTAAAACCGCATTCGTCAAAAGCTGTTTGCAATAAAAAACGATCGTCAGCATCATCTTCTGCAATTAAAATATAGAATTGGCTCATTTAGTTTTTATAAACGGGTTCCATTTAATGTATCTGTTTTTGGTTACCCCTATTCTAAAATTAATATATTAAAAGCACTAATTTATAAATATATAACGCTATTGGTTAGAGATCAGAACGCCGAAAACCTCCGAATATTAGGGAAATGATGAATAAAACGAGAAAAATAAAAAATAAAATTTTAGCAAATGTTGCTGCGGCTTCTGAAATACCACTAAAGCCAAATATTGCGGCTATAATAGCAATAATAAAGAAAGTGATTGTCCATTTTAGCATAGAATTATTTTTAATATGATTTAAGCGTATGAAGGCTTCTATTTGCACGTATTAGGGTAAGAAAAAATAGTGCCATTGTACGTATCCCAAATTATAATTTTTGATTTAAGATTTTAATATTTGACTTGATAAGGTTATGCCTTCTATTTTGGATGAAAGAGATGAGGATTATTTTATAGAATATATTCTACATATTGTAGAAAAAATTCTACATATTAAAGATTTTATAGTGCTATATTCCAATCCAATTTTGTAGCATTTTAGTAGAAATACACGCGAACAGGTGTTTTTTTATGGGAAGGATATGGAATTTACAAGTTTGGAACTAAAGTTGGTATATGTAGTTCAGCCTTGATATTATCAATCCCGAAACTCCCCGTATGATTCATCAAAACCTTTCTCAAAAGCAGCAAACTAGAATTTTACCGCAGCAGATCCAACTTTTAAATATTTTTCATTTAACTACTATCGAGTTAGAGCAGCGCATTCAACAGGAAATAGAGGAAAATCCTTTATTAGAGGAGGTTAAGCAGGAAGATAAGGCAGATGAAGTTCGAGAAAATATGCAAGACTTTGCTGATTGGGATGAGTACGCTTATGACGATATTCCAGATTATAAAACCGAATATGCAAATTATTTTTCTGAGCAGCAATTACCTGAACGTCCTATCCCACAAGGGTTTGATTTTAGATCTAATGTTAAAGAGCAAATACGAATGCTCTTACATACCGACGAGGATTTTCAATTGGCGAGTTTTTTAATTGATTCATTAAATGATGCTGGTCTTTTGGATCAAGATCTTTCAACCCTTGCCGAAGATTTTTCATTTATTATGAAAAAATGGGTTGAGCCGGAAGAACTTGAACGAATTCTAATGGTCATCCAGACAATTGATCCTCCTGGATTAGGTGCAAGAAATTTAAAGGAGTGCCTTCTTTTGCAATTAAGTAAGAAAGATTATAAAGATCATCTCGTGAGTATTGCATATCATTTGATTAACTATCACTTCGAAGATCTTAATAATAGACAAATTGAAAAAATCATGATGATGATGCATTTGGAAGAAGCTCAGTTACGCGAAACTTTAGAATACATTGCAAGTTTAAGTTTGAAGCCCGTAGAAATAGATCTCGATGATGCAGTAGCTAAAAATTATATAGTTCCGGATTTTATCATTAGTGTAGAGGATGATGACCTGGAAATTTGCTTAGCTAGACAACGCTCCTCTTCTTTGACTATCAATCGAACTTGGATGGAGAATATAAGGAGTCAATGTCAGGAAAAAGATAAAGCAGCTAATTATTATCTAAAAAGTAAATTACAGGCAGCGGAGTGGTTTGTTTCAGCTATTGTTCAGCGGGAAAATACCATGCTCAAGATCATGCGTTCGATAGTGAAATGGCAATTTGAATATTTTAGGATAGGGGATCCATTATTGCTAAAGCCGATGATTCTAAAAAATATTGCAGAGGAAACTGGAGTAGATATTTCAACCGTATCCCGAGTTACTTCTAATAAGTATGCCTCAACACCTTTCGGAAATATTTTATTAAAAGACCTTTTTACTGAGGGTCTTCCCTCAGAATCCGGAGAAACAGTAAGTAGCCGGGTCATACAGCACGCCTTAAAAGAAGTCATTGATACCGAAGATAAAAAAAGACCTCTAACAGATCATCAGTTAGTAACCATTTTATCTACACGTGGTTATAAAATTGCCCGAAGAACAGTTGCAAAATATCGTGAAATGTTACGTATTCCCACCGCACAGTTACGAGCAATATGGAAATAGACATCTACACTAACAAAATCAATTTATACCCATGCCTCAAATTTTAATTATCGATGACGACCATGATATATGTTTTTTATTGAATAAATTTTTTACTAAGCATGGTTATCAGGTTCATGAAGCGCTCAATGTAAAAAGAGCCTTTGAGCTTATTGATGAACATCAAAATCTTGATGTGGTACTATGTGATTACAGACTCGATGGTACTGATGGGAAAATTATTTTACAAAGAATAAAACAAAAATATCCCCTTCTTCCTGTTATTATCATCACTGGTTATAATGATCTTAAAACAGCCGTTGAACTGATGAAGCTCGGAGCGTATGATTATGTTCTCAAGCCATTATTTCCCGAGGAAATACTGAATACCATTAATGCGGCAGTTGCCGGAAATCAACCTGCTGTAGAATCGCGTGCGGAAGATAATTTGGCCGGTTTTTCTTTAAGCAGGGAAAAGAAGAAAAATGCTCCTGTTACTGGTGATTATATTTTTGGTAATAGTGCTGTATTTCAACAATTGCTTGAACAGATTATCTTGGTTGGCCCAACGGATTATAGTGTTATTATTTATGGAGAATCTGGAAGTGGGAAAGAGGCAATAGCACAGGAAATTCATAAAAGAAGTAATAGGGCGTCTCAACCATTTGTTGCGATCGACTGTGGGGCTTTATCCAAAGAATTAGCAGGTAGTGAATTATTTGGTCATGAAAAAGGTTCTTTCACCGGTGCAATCAATCAAAAGATAGGCAGTTTTGAATTAGCTAATGGTGGAACGATTTTCCTAGATGAGATTGCCAATCTATCCTATGACATTCAAGTATCTCTTCTCCGTGTTGTACAGGAAAGAAAGTTGAGAAGGGTTGGAGGTACTCGTGACATACCTATTGATGTTCGAATTATCATTGCTTCTAATGAAAAGCTTTGGGAAGCTGCGCAGAAGGGAAAATTTAGAGAAGATTTATATCATCGGTTTAATGAATTTACAATTGAAGTTCCCCCTTTGCGAAAGCGGAAGGAGGATATCATGATTTTTGCTCAATATTTCTTGAATAAAGCAAATGAGAATTTAAATAAACATATACGAAGTTTTTCAGCCGATGTTGAAAATATTTTTAAAAATTATGTTTGGCATGGGAATCTTCGAGAACTAAAAAATATTATTAAACGTGCTGCTCTTTTTACTGATGGTGATTTCATAGAATCAAGTAGTTTACCCTTTGAGATCACTAATTATAACAAGCTACAATTTGAGCATGTTCAGGATAATTTCGAATCTATAAAAGTTACACCTGCTGAACAGTCTAGAGGGAATTATGAACCTGAATTTTCCTATAAATCTTTTGGTATTGAGTCAAATAGTTTAAAAGAAGCTTCTATTGATCTAGAATACGAATTGATATTAAAAACATTGAAAGAAGTAAACTTTAATAAGAGCAAAGCCGCCAGGTTACTCAATATAGACAGGAAGACTTTATATAATAAGATTAAACTTTACCAAGATTTAAATAATAGAAGTTAGAAAAATTAAAATATAATTGAAATGTATTCAACTCGAAATAATAAGGTACGTTATAAAGGTTCTAACGATTCTCATCATGATTTTCTTGAGAATAATTTGAATGAGCAAATTAAAAAAGTAGATAATGTTAATCAAGAACTTCATGAAACTGAGGAAAAGCTAAGGTCTAAATTAGCTGAATTGGAGTCCGCCAATGAAGAACTTCGATTGTATAAGCAGACAATGCTTGAGAAAGATGAATTCCTAAATCAAGGTACTTGGGAGTATGATGTTTATACTAACAAGCTTACGCTTTCAAAAGGGATATATCGTTTATTTGGGTACCATCAGAAGGGTGATATTATATCCTGGGATCTATTGGGCAAGGATTTGAATTCACATTTGGATTCGGATGAATTACAAAAGGCAAAAGATGACTGGGTTAAAATCATAAATGAAGCGGATACATATTTACGTGAAGTTGATATAACCACAAAGGATGGATATAAACGACGAGTTGAAACCTTTGGTAAAGTATTTAGAGATGATCAAGGTATCGCATACAAAATTATAGGGACTTCCAGGGATATTACAAAACTCAGGGAATATGAACAGGAATTAGAGATTAAAGTTGAAGAACTGAATAGGTCAAATAAAGACCTTGAAGAATTCGCCTATATTGCCTCACACGATCTACATGAGCCATTACGCAAATTATCCACTTTTGGTCAGCGTTTATCTACTTGTGCACATGATGAATTATCACCTTTAAGTAGTGATTATTTACAGCGGATGTTAAAAGCTACTGATAATATGAGGAATCTAATTGATAATTTGCTTGAATTTTCAAGAGTCACACGTGGAGCCTCAACATTTGTCAAAACCGATTTGAATAAAATATTTGAAGAAGTAGTGCATGAACAAGAACTGAAAATTGAAGAAACTGATGCCATTATACAACTATGTGATATGCCTACCTTAGAGGTTGTTCCTTCTCAGATTAAACAATTATTCAATAATTTACTTAATAATGCTTTAAAATTTATTTCTTCTACTAATCGGCCACAAGTGAAATTTACTTGTTCTTTACTAATACCAGAAGAACGAAATCATTTCAAACTAAAATATAATCGAGAATATTTTAAAATAACTATCGAGGATAATGGTATCGGTTTCGAAAAATCTTATTCTGAAAAAATATTTCAAATCTTCCAGCGGTTACATGGTAAGGCAGATTATGCAGGTTCAGGGATTGGATTAGCCATTTGCAGGAAAATCGCCGATAATCATAAGGGATTGATCTTTGCAGATAGTAATCCTGGGATTGGTTCCCTTTTCACTGTAATCTTACCTGTAAAACCCTGACAATGAATCAAAATCAATTGGTCAACATTCTAATCATTGATGATGATGAAGATGATTTTATCATTACTTCCTCTTATATAAAGGAAATACCTTCTGGTAATTTTCAGATCGACTGGTGTTCAAATTATGAAGAGGGACTTCGAAAAATTTGTAGTAATCAATATGATATTTACTTTATTGATTATTTTTTAGGTGGTAGTACAGGATTAGAGCTCCTAAAAAATGCAATTTTGTTTGATGAAGATTCTCCATTTATCTTTTTAACTGGTCAAGGAAACAGAGAAATTTATCTGGCATTACTAGAGGTGGGAGCAGCAGATTATTTAATAAAATCTGAACTTAATGCAGAATTAATAGAGCGATCTATTCGATATGCACTCGAAAATGCTGCTGCCAAAAAAAAAATTAGAGATAGTGAAAAGAAATTCAGAACTATTTTTGAGAAATCACATGATGGTATATTTATAGCAAACCCGAATTTTGAATTAAGTGATTTTAATATTACCATGTCTTTATTGACTGGTTATACTCATGATGAGCTATGCCAATTTTGTTTTTATGATCTCATTGCAGATGACCAAGATATCAGGAAAATTAAAGTACAACTGAATGAATATGGTGGTGTTAGGGAAATGGAAATTGGAATTAAACATATTTCAGGAGCAATAAAACCTTGTATTTTTTCAGCCAGTTTAATTAGAGCACCTGATAAGCAGTTTTATATTCAGGGTATGATGCATGATATATCCAAATTAAGAAAAGCGGAGCGTTCTTTAATTTTAAGTGAAAAACTTGCAGCCACTGGTCGTTTAGCAAGAATTTTAGCTCATGAAATAAGAAATCCGCTGACGAATATTAATTTATCTGTTGATCAGTTAAAGGGGACTGAATTATACACCCCTAATTTTCATTATTTCGAGATTATTGAACGAAATAGTTTGCGTATTAATGATCTATTAACCGAATTGTTAGTTTCTTCAAGGCCAACCCATATAACCAAGCAGCATTCAGTGTTACAAGAAATTTTGAATAAAAGTATTGAGGCTGCGATGGATAGAATATTACTTAAGAACGTACAATTAGAAGTTAAATTGGAGGACAACCCCGTACATGTGATGGCTGATGTTGATAAATTATCCATAGCTTTTTTAAATATAATAATAAATGCTATTGAAGCAATAGATGAGAAATATGGTTTAATCATGATAACCTTAACACATCATATTGATGGCAATGAGGTTCGTATTACTGATAATGGAAATGGTATTCCTGAAGAAAATATACCTAAATTATTTGAACCTTATTATACAGTTAAGCGCAATGGAATAGGATTGGGACTTTCTACAGCATTAAATATTCTAAAAGCACATGATGTTCATATTGATGTTAGTTCTTCTCAGGATTCAGGAACCACTTTCAGTTTATTTTTTCCAATGGTAAAGAAAGCTTCTGTCATATTTCAATCGGAGAATTAAGCTATTGTAAGTCTTTATTTCTCGTTGTCCGGCTATTCATAATGATTATTTTTTCATTTGGCTGATATTGTCTTATTGATTTTTGCTTCTTTAATCCTATAGGTCGGTTTACAAAATCATGATCTCTGAAATTGTATTGGTCTGGTGTTACATACTGACTTATATTTTTTAGGACATTATTTGGCATAGGAATAATATTTTAAAAAATATGCCATCAATCGTATAAAAAGGGACCGGTAGAAACCGGTCCCGGTGTATCCTGTTTAACGTATGAAAATGACTATTATAGGAATGTTCAATACCTTTTGAACTCTATTTTGAATTTAAAATATTATGCCAACCTCTTGTGTGGAATTATTTCTACTTGTTTTGATGTATTATGTTAAGCTGAATATAACTTAAGCACTAGTAGTGGTATTTAATCCTCATCAGCTATTTGAGTAAGAGACAATGATTTTTGAACAAGTTGCTATATTGAGAAAGCCAGACTAGAAATAGTCCGGCTTAACCCTTGGAACCCAAAACCAACAACATGAAAAATTTAGTTCAACTTCATTCTTCTTCCATACCCGCTTCGTAGTTGATGCTATTTTCCGCTATGTACGTTAGTTGCAAATCATTATCTTTTTCTTCATCTAAAGATTCCTGTAAAATATCCGCCACTTCAATCATTCCATACGTTCGAGCCAATGTAGTAAGCGATCCATATCCTGCTATTTCATAATGTTCAATTTTTTGTGCAGATATAATTAGTCCAACATCACGGGTAAGTGAATCATCCTCTGTTTCTCGAATATTTTCATCCATTTCGTTCACTAAACCATCAAATGCTGGGCATCTTCTTGTTTGCGCTCTTTTTCCAATGATTTCAAAGACTTCGTCTAATCGATTTAGTTGTTCTTGAGTGGTTTCTTGATGTTCTATGAATATATCTTTTAATTCTTCCGTGGTTGCTTTTTTAGCCATTCTACCCAAAGCCTTTATTTGATTCTTTTCTACATAATATAAATCGCGTAATTGGTCCCAAAAAAACTTTTCCATCATGGAATGCATTTCTGTCTGTTTTTGTATTACGGGTACTTTGGAACTAGATTTTACTGGCTTATGTGCTTTAGTTGTTCCTTTACTTTGTTTTGCCATAGAAGTTTAATTTTTTAATTATTTACTTTATTTAATAATTAAAAAATCAGTGCCAGAATTTTCTTTTATTTTATTTTTATCTCCTATAGTATCTAAATAGTTGAAATATCCATGATTTTAGCTGAATAACATGTGTAGTCCTCTCTACATGATATTTCATTTACTATTCGGTATATCATTTGACATATTCACTATAAATGCATTTACATGGAAATGCAAAATCAATTTATAAGGGATAAGGTAGCGGAATTGGGAGTTGCTATTTTTTATAATGTTAGTGATAACCCAAACATGATTACAAATGGTTTGGTTTCTTTTATTTGTTATGATGAAGAAGGCCGACTATATTTTTTCATATCCCGTCCTTTATACCTTATGCAGGAAGATATACGTTTCCCTGCTGTTTTAGATTTTTATAGGAAAGGACAGCCTTATTTCATTAAAATAAATGGAATTGCAGAATTGTTGACTGAAAAAGATGAAATCAAAAAGATTATTGATAAAATAAAGGATCCATCTGGTTTGCATTCGCATGCATTGGTTCGATTAGCCATCAATAAAGCAGAATATACAGTTTGTTCGGTAAATGCAGGTGGATTTTTTAACCATTTAAAGGCAGCATTACTTTCAATATTCTAACTGTCAAAGTTTAACATTCTTCACTTATGACAATTGGCTAAATATTACTAATCTTCAGTAATTCAGGGAAGCGATGTTGTACATCCAGGATAAATTCACCAAATAATGTATTTGCCCAAGCAAACCATTTCCTACTAAATTTTGACGAATCATCTTTATGAAATGCTTCGTGCATGAAACCTGTTCCGGCATGTGTTGTTTTCAACATATGGAGCGCTTGCTTTACTTCTTCTTTGGTTGAGGAAGTTAATCCTCTCATTATTATGCTTAAGGGCCAGATAGTATGTAATCCGCCATGCGGTCCGCCAATACCTTCTGCAGCTTTACCTTTATAAAAAAATGGATTTTCTTCGGATAAAATTAATTTTCGCGTATTGGTATAAAGAGGATCTCCTGGACTAACAGCTTTTAGGTAGGGGAGAGATAATAGACTTGGCACATTGGCATCATCCATGAGATGAAAACTACCGTATCCATTAACTTCAAAAGCATATACTTTTCCATATATGGAATGGTTTACTACGGCATATTTCTGCAGTGCAGTTCTTACTTCTGTAGCGAGTTCAGCACATTGAGTTGCTAAAGTTGAATTCTTGCGAATTGAATTCAGCATTTCAGCAGCTTGTTCTAAAGAAACCACTGCAAAGAAATTGGAAGGAATCAGAAATGGGAATAATGTAGCGTCGTCACTTGGGCGAAAGACAGAGCAGATCAGTCCTACAGGCTTAATAGGATATCCATATCCTGAAATGGGTACGCCATCCGTTGCCCATGAGGTGATTCTTTGGAATGTATAAGGGCCAGCATTTTCTTTTCTCTGCTGTTCTTTGAACGTTTGAACGGTCAATCGAATAGTTTCTTCCCAACGTGCATCAAACGTAGCTACATCTCCTGTTAGCTTCCAATAATGGTAGGCCAGTCGTATCGGGTAACAAAGGGAGTCGATCTCCCATTTGCGCTCATGTATGCCTGGTTGCATTTTGGTTATATCCTTATCCCACTCACTTATTTTTGTTTTGTCTTTATAAAATGCATTCGCGTATGGGTCGAGTATGATGCATTTTTTCTGACGATTGATAACACCAGCTATTAGTTCTTTGAGTTTTGCATCTTGTTTAATCAGGGGAAGATAAGGCCATACTTGAGCAGTGCTATCTCTTAACCACATAGCATCTATATCTCCAGTAATAACGAAGGTATCGGGTTTACCCTCTATGATCTCAAAGTCAACGGTAGTATCAAGTGTGTTGGGGAAGCAGTTTTCAAATAAACAAGCTAGTTCAGGATCTGCCATCACGCTTCGCATTTGCAGAATAGTTTTTTCAACCGCTTCACTTACCAATTTTCTATCTGAAATTTTGGGTCGCTGACACATGGTTTGAATTCCATCACTTGCAAAAATTTGTTTTTTATGTACCAGAAAAGCTCCTGCAATGAGGCTACTATTCTGAATAAAACGTCTTCTACTTGGCATATTCAAATATTTAAACTAGTCCGAAGCTACGTTAAAAAGAGCTTTACCGATGCATATATTTATGTGGTTTGGATGTTGATGTTGATGTTTTTGGTTCATCTAATTTTAGTTTGTAGATTTAATTATCAAAATTATAGTTATGAAGCATGTATTAATTTTCGTTGTGTTATTGGTACTAGGGAATGCTGCATTTTCCCAACCAATCATTAGTTATAAAACCAAAACGTCTGCTAATGCTACGGATCGAACAAAGATTCTTGATTTGGTAAGAGCCGAGCAATATAAGTATGTTCAGCAAGAATTAATTTTTGTTGTAAAAAAATTGAATTTATTTGGAGGTTATGCGTGGTTTGAGGGCGAAGCACAAAGAAAAGATGGCAGAAAAATAATTGTGGATGAATATTCAGATTGTTGTCATGTAGAGGCATTACTTAAAAAAAATGGAGGAAAATGGTACATAGTTAAATCATCCTCGTTTTCTACAGATGTATGGTGGTATGGATTATGGGATGACTATCGTTTACCTCGTGATATGTTTTTCATAAACTAGTCTTTAATGAGAAATTCTTTTTTAATCTTATCGGCGCTACTTATTTTCTTGAATGCTATAGCATTTCAAGGGGTTGACCCCATCATCATCATCAAAAAGTTTATTACCTACAATAAAAAGCGGCAAGAACTGAGTCTGGAATATCTAAAACTCAGACATGGCTTAAATAAGTCAACCCCAACCATTGAACCAAAAATTATTGTTTTACATTATACAGCTGGAGGTACATTAGAAAGTAATTTCCGGTATTTTGATAAAACCGAAATTGAAGAGAGTCGTACGGTAATAAGTGGTCAAAGTAATCTGAATGTTTCTTCACACTATCTGATTGATCGTGATGGCAGGATTTATCAGTTGATGGATGACCATATGTTTGCTCGTCATGTTATCGGTCTGAATTATTGTGCAATCGGTATTGAGAATGTAGGTGGAAAAGAAGCCCCTTTAACGGAAAAGCAGGTAGTGGCAAATATTCAATTGGTCAGGCATTTAAAGAATAAGTTTCCGGCAATAGAATATCTTATCGGTCATTCAGAATATATTCAGTTCCGAAATCATGCTTTATGGAAAGAGACCAATGATAATTATATTACATATAAATCAGATCCGGGAGATGCGTTTATGCGGAAGGTTAGAGAAGGTTTGAAAGAATTACAACTTAGAAGCAAACCTTAGGAGGGGATACGAATGTCAGATAAGTTATATATGCTTGTTAGGAAAACATTGGCCATTGATTAAGTTGGACTTCGTGCAGTGGGTAGAGAAAGCCAGACATGTCAAATTTATATTTTTACTGCTTGGCATATATACCATTTTCTACATTTTCAGTTGGACGACATCAATTGCCTTAATAACTTTTTAATGCAGGAATTGTAACCGACGAATGTATATGATTTTTGCGCTTAAATAAATGTAGATTTAAATAATCTACTTCTCCTTCGTCAGAAATAAATTTTAATTTATATTTTCCATTTGGGATACTCTTGTCTTTTTGACTGAAATTTATCAAAATATAATCAACATTCATATATTTTTCGCTATATACCACAGCTCTTTTTTTGTTTACTAATTCATAAACTCCATTGCGGGTAATTTCTGGATAGATTAATATATTTAAAGAGACATCTGGGCAGAGATTATAGATTCGATTTGTATTATCCTTGTTTAAATCAAGATAAAAAGTATCTATTTGCGAAAAGCATTTATTAATTGTAAAAAGTAGAGATAAAATTAGAAGTAGTTTTACCATTTTAAATATTTTCATTTGAAATTATAATACTCAATATTAGATAGATAAATTTTTCTTGTTATTCAAAAACAATGCATCCATATCAATTGGAATAATATACCAATCTTCATGCTTTGACCATTTTTGACAATCTGTCTGTGGGCACTGTGTATCTTCCCATTTTTTATTGCATGAAGGACATACACCTGCAGTTTCAAATGTATTCCATACATGGTCACAATCACAAGCCCAATGTTTTCCACCATCTGGTTCCCATGAACAATGCGGGCATCTAATTTTAATTTCGCTCATAATTATTAATTAAAAGGATGATTTATATCAGGTTAATAGTTTAAATCTACAAATTCCATAATTTACTTAACGATAATTTTATATATTCCTTTATTTTTAATACAGTAAAAATATTTTTTACAGATAATTTTGACCTTCCTCCGATAATTTAGACAGTTATGTTGAATTAGTTTACAGTTTATCAACGAGTTGTGAGGGCAAAAAAATAGGACTCTCCAATCTAAATTTTGAAAAGTCCTGTCCTGTAGCGGGATCGGGAGTTGAACCCGAGACCTTTGGGTTATGAATCCAACGCTCTAACCACCTGAGCTACCCCGCCAAATGGGTGGCAAAAATAGTAAAATCACGCCTAAAACCAAAAGAAAGTTCACCCCTGCAGAACCATTTAACCAGTGTGGTTTTATCTCCCTGTTTAACAAAATAATCAACCGGTTTTGAGTTGTTTTTCCCCATTTATGCGCTTGGCATCATTCTTTTAGCGGCAATGGAAAACATATTTATGGAGAACAACAACGAATTGCAAAACCGCCCTAATCCTGAGTCTAAAACATCTAAAAGAGGACTGGCTTCCGCCGATCCTCAAACTCGTGCTGCTGTTGCCCGTAAAGGGGGGGAAGCCGTAAGCAGAAATCGTGAACATATGGCTGCCATCGGGCGAAAAGGCGGACAAACCGTTAGTCAAGATCGTCAACACATGTCCATGATTGGACGTAAAGGTGGAGAAGCCGTAAGTCGTGATCGACAACACATGAGTGAGATCGGCCGAAAAGGTGGAGAAAATTCAAGAAATGCTGAAGCCCGACAGGAAAATAGACAACTCCTTAATAGAGAACCATCCGCCTCTGAGCAAAGACCAGAATAAGTAATACTTTTTGTTTCAGTTATCAATAGCAGCGTGCCTCTTCAGCCAGAGGTGCGCTTTTTATTTTTAATATCTTCTTTAAAACATTTTACAGAGCATTAGCTTTGCGCCATGAATGGATTACATGGCCATAAGATGGTTTACCTTAAATTAATTGGTACTGCCATGTTTTGGGGTGGAACCTTTGTATTCACCCGCATTGCCGCTCAAACATTAGGCCCTTTTACCGGGGCTGGTTTGCGCTATTCTATTGCATTAGTTTTTCTGATCCCCTTAGCGTACCAGCAAAACAGACAAGCATTTAAAATTTCATTCAAAACCTTTCCTGCATTATTCCTATCTGGTTTTGCTGGAGTATTCGCTTATAACTATTTCTTCTTTAAAGGATTGAAATCGATACCTGCCAGTAGAGGCGCTCTTCTCGCAGCACTCAGCCCAACTTTTGTTCTGATCATTTCTTCGATTATTGATAATGAGAAAATATCTTTTCGTAAACTCATGGGCATCTTGATTTCACTTTTTGGTGTCATCATAGTAATATCACGCGGACAATTCTTAAAATTGTTATCCAGTGTAGAAGCAGGTGATCTATTTATGTTGGGCTGTCCAATTACCTGGGCGTTATACACTCTTGCCGGGAAAGCGGCATTAAAAAATCATACTCCTCTGCAAACGACCACCTGGGCTTCTATTTCAGGCCTTGCATTGTTAGCCTTGTTCTCGTTTACGGAACCAATACCTTCTCATATTCCCTTAAACGTTTGGGGCTCACTGGCCTATTTAGGAATTATGGGAACCGTTGTCGCTTTTGTATGGTATTATGACGGGATACGGGCGATAGGCGCAACGCGAGCAGCGATTTTCAATAATCTTGTACCGGTATTTGCCGTGATTTTCTCGGTATTTATTTTACAGGAAAAAGTTTCCTGGTACACCTGGCTGGGTGGATTATTGGTGAT
>Ga0315907_10003593_pt1 | contig 18129 bp, 17 predicted proteins | sample LakEriMetagenome_3_FD_203525 | JGI IMG/M metagenome (GOLD analysis project Ga0315907, IMG submission 203525) | Freshwater fungal communities from buoy surface, Lake Erie, Ohio, United States - Buoy 12 MA123 | ecosystem: Environmental > Aquatic > Freshwater > Lake > Lake biofilm | place: USA... | reverse complement strand
TACGGTTATCTTCAGAATGAACGCGGCGTGCACCGCCTCGTCCGCATTTCCCCGTTCGATTCCCAGAACCGACGCCACACGTCCTTCTGCAGCATCGATGTCGTCCCCGAAATCGACGACACCATCACGATCGAAATCCGCGACGTCGACCTCGAAATCGATACCTACCGCGCTGGCGGCAAGGGCGGGCAGAACGTCAACAAGGTGGAAACCGCCGTCCGCATCACCCACACACCCTCCGGAGTCGTGGTCGCCTGCCAGAACGAACGTTCCCAGGGCAAGAACAAGGAACTCGCCATGGGCATGCTCAAGGCCAAGCTCTACCAGATCGAACAGGACAAGAAAAAAGCGGAAGTCGAACGCAGTTACGACCAGAAGGGCGAAATCGCATGGGGCAGCCAGATCCGTTCCTACGTTTTCCAGCCGTATCAGATGGTCAAGGACCACCGCACCGGCTGCAAAACCGGCAACATCACCGCTGTCATGGACGGTGACATCGACGCCTTCATCGAAACCAAGCTCCGCGGACAGACCGCCGACGGAGACGACGACGACGTCTGAGCAGGAAGAAAACAATCAGGCCGGGCAGCTGGCAGCTTCCACCCGGCCTGATGAAATGTGCGGTCGGATCCGCGCGCCGTTCAGACCCCGGCTGGTTCGCCGACTCCGAAGACTTCGCGGGCATCGGAGACAACTCCGGTGACGGCGGCGGCGGCGACCATGAGGGGGCTCATGAGAATGGTGCGGCCTGTGGGACTGCCCTGACGGCCCTTGAAATTCCGGTTCGACGACGACGCACAGAGCTGGTCGCCCACGAGCTTGTCGGGATTCATGGCAAGGCACATGGAACATCCGGCCCCGCGCCACTCGAATCCGGCAGCTGCAAAAATCCGGTCGATGCCTTCCTGACGGCAGAGGTGATCGACGATCTGGCTGCCGGGGACGGCGATGGCCTTGACGTCAGGGGAAACCCTGCGGCCTTCGAGGTACCGGGCGACTTCCCGGAAATCGCTGAGACGGCCATTCGTGCAGGAACCAACGAAGGCGACATTGATCTTCGTCCCTTTGATGGGGGCTCCGGCCGGAAGCTTCATGTATTCAAGAGCTTCGGCAATGCTGGCGCGCTCGGCTTCGCTGTCCGCCTGTGCCGGATCGGGCACGATGCTGTCTATGCTGAAGCCCTGATCGGGACTGATGCCCCATGTCACCGTCGGCGCAATGTCTTCCGCCCGGATGTTCACGACATCGTCGTAGACCGCATCGGCATCGCTGGCAAAAGACCGCCAGCGTTCCACCGCCGCATCCCACTCGGCACCCGACGGGCAGTACGGACGGCCCTTGAGATAAGCGAATGTCTTCTCATCGGGATTCACGTAACCACAGCGCGCGCCACCTTCGATGGACATGTTGCAGACCGTCATCCGTTCTTCGACAGAGAACCGGTCTAACACTTCGCCGCCGTATTCGTAGGCGTAACCGATCCCGCCTTTGGCCCCGAGCTGCGCAATGATGTGCAGAATGACGTCCTTTGCATAAACTCCCGGGCGAAGCTCGCCATCGACGTTGATCCGGCGCACCTTCGGCTTGCTCATGGCCATGGTCTGCGTCGCCAGAACGTCCCGCACCTGCGTGGTGCCAATGCCGAAGGCCACCGCTCCGAAGGCCCCGTGCGTCGCCGTATGGCTGTCCCCGCACGCAATCGTCGTGCCCGGCTGCGTAATGCCCTGTTCCGGTCCCACCACATGCACAATCCCCTGCTTGCCGCTGCTCAGATCAAAGTAAGTGATCCCGAATTCCACGGCATTGCGCCGCAGTTCCCGGATCATCTCGGCGGCCAGCGGATCCGCGAAAGGTTCCACCTGGCTATCCGTCGGCACGATGTGGTCGACGGTCGCAAAGGTCCGGTGAGGGTACTTTACGGGCAATCCGAGGTCGCGCAGCATCCCGAACGCCTGCGGACTGGTCACCTCGTGGATGAGATGCGTCCCAATGAGGAGCTGGGTCTGACCATTGGGAAGCTTCCGGACCGTGTGCGCTTCCCAGACCTTTTCGAACAGTGTTTTTCCCATGTGATGAAGTGGCAGGCAAAAAATTGTAAGCACTTTCCGTATCACGCCGCCAGCCCCCGGCAAGGGGCGGTCTGCAAAAGTTGCAGCGGCTGGCCTCCCTCGAAGCTTGACGCCGCCCGACCTGCCCGCATCATCAGGTCTGGCCAGCCCACCACCGCGCAGCCCCGCCGCCATGATCAAGTACTACCTGCCCCACCTCATCTTTCTCGGCGTCTTCTGCCTCGCCATCACCCCCGTTCTTTTTTATTACCAGCGACGCAGCCCGAACCCCCGTTTCCGACCGGGCCTCGGCGAAATGACCATGGTCACCATCATGGCCCTCTTCCTCGGCGGTCTCGCCTCCTACGGCCTCGGCTCCCTCTTCCGGGGCGATCAGAACCTCCGGCAGTACCTCACACGACCCGATGAAGGAGCCGGCTGGTCCCGCGGCACGACCGGGCCGCAGGAAAGCGACGACGATTCCCCTGCCCCGGGCCCGGGCCGCTAAACCCGCGGAATCCCGATTGCCCGACCGTTCCCCATCGCTTTACGTGGCGATTCCTCCAACCATTTTCCTCTTACCTGTATGGCCTCCCTCAACAAAGTCATGATCATGGGCAACCTCACCCGCGATCCGGAAGTGCGCTACACGCCCAAAGGACAGGCTGTCGTCGATATCGGCCTTGCCGTAAACCGCCGCTACAAGGTGGAAAATGAGACGCGCGAGGAAGTCACCTTCATCGATGTCACCTTCTGGGGCCGCAGCGCGGAAGTGATCGGCCAGTACATGAAAAAAGGCCGCCCGCTCTACGTCGAAGGACGCCTCCAGCTGGATTCATGGGAAGACAAGGCGACCGGACAGAAGAAGAGCCGACTCAAGGTCATCGGGGACGAATTCCAGTTCCTCGGCGGCAGGGACGGTGGAGCTCCGGGTGGCGGCGGCGAAGAGGACGATGGCCCGGCGCGCCCGCGTGCCCAGGGGCAGTCCGGCCAGCGCAGTCAGGCTCCGCCGCAGCGTCAGGCTCCCCAGGAATACCCGGCCGGCCTCGATGACGAGGACGAGATTCCGTTCTGACCGGTTCCCGCGACCGACGCGGCACCTCCCATCCGGATCCACCAATCCCCCACGGGCTCCGCATGGTCCGCAGACAAACTCCGTGCCCTCCCGGCACGCCGATCCCGTCATGACCGACGGGATCATCATCAATCGTAACTCTGACTGCCTTGCCCGGCCCCGGCCGGACCTTTCTCATGCCACTTTTCAACGGAAATGACCTCCTTGCGGCCGGATGGCCACCGGGGCCATGGATCGCCGCCATGCTCAAGGAAGCGGCTGACATGGAAGCCCGCGGCATTCACGACCCGGCCTATGCGCTCAAGCTGCTGCGCCGGGCTTATCCACCGCCCGATCCCAAACGTCCGCTCCGCAGCGAACCCGCTCCGCTCACGGAAGCGATCGCTCCGACCAATCCGGACGACGAAGCGAACATTGCGGCCTGCCGACGATTCATGAACGACCTCCTGCGCGTCCCGGTGGTGGAGCGGGGCAGTCTCATGCCGGATGCCTGTCCGGCGGGGGCGGCGCGGGCCACCATTCCGGTGGGCGGGGCGATTGCGGTCCGCTCGGCCATTATTCCGGCGGCGCACAGTGCGGACATCTGCTGTTCGCTGCACGCCACATTCTTCAGAGCAGACCTGCCGGTCGCCCGCCAGCTCGACGCGCTCGCTTCCGTGACCCGCTTCGGGTTCGGAGGACGGCCAGAGGAACAATGGGTGCACCATCCCGTGCTCGACGAACCAGTCTGGGACAATCCCTTCCTCCGCGGACTGGAACGCCATGCGGCCATGCACCTCGCCGACCAAGGCGATGGCAACCACTTCGCCTTCCTTGGCAAGGTCACCTTCACCCGCGATGCCCTCCGCAAGTACGAAGCAGCGGGACACGACGACTTCGCCCGCCGCATCGCGGACCAATCAGGCGATTCCGGGGAATTTCTTGCGCTCGTGACCCATCATGGTTCCCGCGGGCTCGGAGCGCATGTCTACAAGCGGGGGCAGCAGGCCGCGCTCGATCACACCGGCAGGGTCGCACAGGGCATTCCAGATGCCGCCGCATGGCTGGATACCACGGAACCGGATGGGATCGCCTATTGGGACGCCCTCCAGTACATCAGCCGCTGGACCCTCGCGAATCACCACGCCATTCACGACCGCTTTCTCCGCGCCATCGGAGCCACGGCGGTGGCCACCATGAGCAATGAACACAATTTTGTCTGGCAGGAAGGCGACCTCTTTCTCCATGGCAAAGGGGCCACGCCGGCGTGGAACGATGCCTTCGGGCGACCGCTCCCGGGGCTCATTCCGCTCAACATGGCGGCTCCCATTCTGATGGTGCTGGGCCGCCAGAACCGGGAATTCCTTTCCTTCGCTCCCCACGGGGCGGGCCGGAATTTCTCGCGCACCGCCATCGCCAAACCATACCGCGACCGGAAGACGGGCCTGCCGGACCCTGACCTTGTCCGCAAGGCCATTGCAGCCGCCACGCCGGGACTCGACATCCGCTGGTTCTGCGGCACCCCGGACGTCACGGAATCCCCGCTCGGCTACAAGCCGGCTGATCAGGTGCGCGCTCAGATCGAAACCTTCGGTCTCGCGGACATCACCGCGGAAATCACCCCGCTCGGGTCCCTCATGGCAGGCGATCCCGGTCCGGCCCCATGGAAACGCCGGAAGGACGAACTCTCCCCGAAACAACTCCGCCAGATCGAACACCGCGCAGACCGCCGGAAACTGAAACAGCATCTCCTCCACCCGGACGAGGAAGCCGACGATCCCGCCTGAACCCGGGCCTCAGCGCGGCCCCTGCCCCATCACTTCACGCACCCGGCCCGCCGCCCACACAAAGGCATCCACGGCTTCCCGGATTTCCGCAGCAGTCGTCAGCCGCGACAGCGATACCCTCAGGGTTTCCCGTGCCTCGGGAGCTCCGAGCCCCATGGCAGCGAGCACCGGGGAAATGGCATGCGTGCCCGTATGACAAGCACTGCCGGCACTCACGCAGACGCCCCGCTGATCCAGCAGCACCATCATGGCAGCAGCCTCCACCCCGGCCACCCGCAGGCTGCTCGTGTTCGGAGTCCGTTCCGCCCCTGCCCCGTTCACCGTCACACCCGCCAGTCTCGCGCCAACCTCCCGTTCGAATTCATCGCGCAGCACCGCCACGGGATCGTGCCCCGCTGCCACCTGTTCCAGATGCCGGCGACCGCATGCGGCTGCCATTCCGATCGCCACGATGCCGGCGACATTTTCGGTGCCGGCCCGCCGCCCGCCTTCCTGCCCCCCGCCGGTCAGCATGGGCGCAAAGGCAATCCGCCGGTTCACATAAAGCACACCTACCCCCTTGGGCGCATGAAATTTGTGTCCGGACAAAGCGAGCGTATGCACATGCCCGCCGCGGAGACGGATCGGCACTTTCCCAGCGGCCTGCACGGCGTCGGTGTGAAAGAGGGCACCGCACGATTCCGCCATGGCGGCCGCCTCGGCCACCGGCTGCACCACACCTGTCTCATTGTTCGCCTGCATCAGGCAGACAAGGGAGGTCCGCCCGGGTACAAGGGCCGACTGCAGTTCCCCGAGATCAATGGTCCCGTCCCGCCGCGTCCCCAACCGCGTCACCCGGCAACCATCCCGTTCCTCCAGCTCCCGCAGACACCGCGTCACGGCATCGTGCTCAGCCGCACAGGTCACAAAATGATCCCGTTCCGGAAAGAGCCGCCGCGCGGACAGAATCGCCGCATTATCCGATTCGGTCCCGCCACTCGTGAAGACAATTTCCTCCACCTCACAGTCGAGCAGTTCCGCCACCTGTTCCCGCGCCCGCGCCACCGCCCGCCGCACCGGCCGCGCCAACCCGTAGCCACTCGAGGGATTCGCAAAATGCCCATCAAGGAAGGGCAGCATCGCTTCCCGCACCTCCGCATCCAGCGGCGTCGTCGCATTGTTATCCAGATAAATCATCGCTCTGCTCCCCACTCCACCGTTCTCCCGCCTCCCGCAAGCCTGCGGGGAAATCAATTTCCAACCGCAATTGCGGCTTTCAATGCAAAAGGCCACCGCTAGAGTGGCCCCATGTCTTTCCACCACGATCCCGCCCCGTCCCCGCGCATCCACGACCTTCCGGAAACGGAACGCCCGCGCGAAAAAATGAAACGCCTCGGCCCGGGGGCACTCTCGCCCGCGGAACTGCTCAGCATTTTTCTCGGCACAGGCACGGTCGGCCTCAACGCAGTCGAGGTTGGCCACGCTCTCTTCAGCCGCTACCGCAGCTTCACCGCCCTCGGCCGCCTCGGCTGGCGGGACCTCATGGAACAAAGGGCGGTGGGCGAAGTCAAAGCCCTGCACCTCGCCGCCGCCTTCGAACTGGGGCGCCGCCTCGCCTCGGAAACATGGGACGCCACCCCGCTGGACAAACCGGACGCGGTCGCCGCCCTCCTCGGACCGTCCCTCACGCTCGAACCAACCGAAGTCCTCAAGGTGGTTCTGCTGACGGTGCGCTGCACACTCATCGGAATCGAGGAAATCAGCCGCGGCACGCTCACGGAAACCAGTGCCCACCCCCGCGAGATCCTGCTGCCGGTCATCCGGCGCCGCGCATGGGGCTTCATCCTGACCCACAATCACCCGGGCGGCGATCCCTCGCCGAGCAGCGCGGACCGCGCCCTCACTTCCCGTCTCCGCGACGCCGCGAGCCTCCTCCATCTCAATTTCCTCGATCACATCATCATCGGTGTGCCCACCAGCACCACGCCGGGATATTTCAGTTTCCGCGAGCACGGCATGATGTAACCATGCCCCACGCCGCACTCACCCTGCATGCACCATCCCACTGCCATCATCCACCCCAAAGCCACCATCGGCTCGGACGTCACCATCGGCCCGTTCGCCATCATCGAGGAAGATACCGAAATCGGCGACGGTTGCTCCATCGCAGCCCACGCCCAGATTCTCCGCGGTTCCTGCCTCGGCCCCCGCAACACCATCGACCGCGCCGCCATCATCGGCGGCAACCCGCAGTCGCTTTCCTTCAACCCCAAAACCCCCAGCGGCGTCCGCATCGGCGAAGGCAATACCATCCGGGAACACGTCACCATTCACCGCAGCATGTACGAAAACGGCGTCACCACGGTCGGCAGTCACTCGTTCCTCATGGCGTCCGGCCACCTCGGCCACGATGCCTCGCTGGGCGACCACTCGGTTGTCGCCAATGCCGCCCTCGTAGCCGGACACGTCACCATCGGACACCATTGCTTCCTCGGCGGAGGATCGGTCTACCATCAGTTCATCCGCGTCGGTTCCTACGCCATGGTCCAGGGAAATGGTTCGTTCTCCCGCGACATCCCCCCGTTCTGCACGGCCTTCCGCGAAAACCTCGTGGCCGGACTCAACGTCGTGGGCCTCCGCAGAAATGGATTCGACCGCGAGGCCCGCGCCGCCCTCAAGTCGGCCTACAGCACGGTCTTCCGCGACCCGGCAGGCCCGGTCAAGGCGGCCGCGGCAGCCCTCATGGCAGCCCCATGGACCCCGGCGGCCCGCGAATTCCTCGAATTCATCGCTGCCTCCGGATCCCGCGGAATCGCAGGTCCGCGCGACTGATCGCTGCCTGCATGCGTATCTTGCACAACCGCCGCTCCGGCGTTCCCTTTCCCATCCTTCCTCATGTCCACCCTTCCTGAACTTCCCATTCTCCGTCACGGCCAGCCCTACCTGTCCCTCGACGTTGCCGAAATCCCGCACGTCGCCACTGGACAACCGGTCATCCGCATCAGCCAGGCCAACAGCGGCCTCATTTCCCGCGACCTCGCCAAATCCCGCGAAGCCCGCAGCGTCCTGCGGAGCATTCCGACCCGCGACCGCACCGCCATGGTCAAGCGCGCAGGCGAAATCTTCCTCAACGATACCCTGCCGATCGGCACCAATGGCCTCACCCAGTCGCCGGAAGACTACGTCCACCAGCTGAGCACGACGAGCGGCCTCCCGCACTCGCTTATCCGCATGAACCTGAAGCGGCTCGGCGGCATTTTCGATCAGATCGACATCATTCTGCGCGGCCTCACCCGCGGCATGGACCTCGATGTCATCGACCGTGGCTTCGGTACCCAGGGTGGAGCCCCGGTTTCGTGGCACTGCGTCACGGATAATCTAGCCGTCATCCTCCCGAGCAATTCCCCGGCCGTCAATGCCCTCTGGATCCCGTCGATCGCCCTCGGCGTCCCCGTCATCCTCAAACCGGGCCGCGAAGAACCATGGACGCCATGGCGCGTCATCGAAAGCCTCTTCAAGGCAGGCATTCCGCGCGAAGCCATCAGTTTCTACCCCACCGGGCACGACGGTTCCGGTGTGCTCATCCGCAATGCCGGCCGTGTCATGATGTTCGGCGACGACACCACCGTGGCCCAGTACGCCTCGGACCCGCGCGTGGAAGTCCATGGTTCAGGGCGCAGCAAGATCCTCATCGGCGAGGACAAGATCGAAAACTGGCGCGAGTACCTGCCGGTCCTCGTGGAAAGCGTGAGCGCGAACAGCGGCCGTTCCTGCATCAATGCCTCGGCCATCCTCGTGCCGAAATACGCCCGCGAAATCGCCGACGCCCTCGCCCGCGAACTCCTCGCCATTTCGCCGCGCGCCGCCGATGACCCGGAAGCCCGCCTCTCGGGCTTCGCCAACCCAGCCATGCCGGAATGGATCGACGGCACCATCGAAGACGGACTTAATACGAAGGGAGCCAGCGATGTCTCGTTCGCCCTCCGCGGCACCCCGCGGAAAGCCAGCCGTGATGGCATGAATTACCTCCTGCCCACCATCGTGCATTGCCCGGATTTCCACCACCCGCTCGCGAACCGCGAATTCCTCTTCCCCTTCGCCAGCGTCACGGAAGTCCCCCAGCAGGCCATGCTCGACCTCATCGGTCCCTCCCTCGTCGTCACTGCCATCACCGAGGACCAGCACTGGATCCACGAACTGCTCGAATCAACGGACATCGACCGCCTCAACCTCGGACCGAATCCCACCAACCGCGTCCAGTGGGACCAACCCCACGAAGGCAATCTCTTCGAGTTCCTCTACCGCCGCCGCTCCATCGGCCTCGCCGGAGCCGCCTGACCTCCCCCGCTTCCTCCGGCATGCCTCCCCCCACGCGCCTCACCGCCGAGGGCCTCATCGCGTCGTTCTGCCCGGACGCCCCGGCCTTCGTCTCCGCCTTCCGCGACACTCCCGGAACCACCGTCGTGTTCGGGAATGGTGAAGTCGACCGCACCGGCGTCCTCGCCCGCAACCTAAAGGCGGAACGCGTGCTCGTGGTCACGGACCGCGGCATCGCCGAAGCCGGCCACCTCGACCGCGTCGTCGCCAGTCTCTCGGCAGCCGGCCTTGAATGGTCGGCCTTCATGGGGGTCATCGAAAATCCGACCACGGATACGGTGGACGCCTGCGTGGCCAGTGCGCGCGCCTGCCAGGCGGATTTTCTGATCGGGCTGGGCGGCGGCAGCAGCATGGACACGGCCAAGGGCTGCAATTTCCTCCTCACGAACGGAGGATCCATGAAGGACTACTGGGGCTCGGGAAAAGCGACCCAGCCCATGCTGCCAAGCATCGCCATTCCCACGACAGCCGGAACAGGCAGCGAAATGCAGAGCTACGCCCTCATTTCCGACGCCCGCACCCACGCCAAAATGGCCTGCGGCGACCGCAAGGCTGCCGCCCGCATCGCCATTCTCGATCCGGCCCTCACCTTCTCCCAGCCCGCCCGCGTCACGGCCCTCACAGGCATCGATGCCATCGCCCACGCCATCGAAAGCGCGGTCAGCCGCAACCACTCGGAAACCTCACTGGCCTACAGCCGCACGGCCTTCGCCCTCCTCGCACGGGCCTTCCCGCGCGTCCTCGCAGACCCAGGCGACGCCGAGGCCCGCGCCGCCATGCTCCTCGGGGCCGCCCTCGCAGGAACTGCCATCGAGAATTCCATGCTCGGAGCCGCCCACAGCGCCGCCAATCCCCTCACGGCCCACCTCGGCACACTCCATGGCGAAGCCGTCGGTCTCCTGCTCCCCCACGTGGTCCGCCTCAACTCGGCCAACCCATCAGCAGCAGCCACCTACCGATCCCTCGAATCCGCCGCCGCCCTCCCGGCGGGCTCGCTCCCGGATTTTCTCACAGGCCTCCTCGCCTCAGCCAGCCTGCCATCGCAGATCGAGTTCCCCGATTCCCTCCTCCCGGCCCTCGCCACCATGGCCGCCGCCCAGTGGACCGCTCAGTTCAATCCAGTCCCGGTCACCGCGGACGATTTCACAGGCCTCTACTCAGCCGCCCGTTCCCGGAACTGAACCTCCGGAGTCGCCCAGCCGGTAGAGTTCCAGGGCAGTCAGTGCATGCACCGCATGCCGTGCCCAGTGTGTCCGGTAGCTCAAGCTCCAATCGAAGCACGCCGCCTCAAGATTTCCCTGCCGCGCCTGATCCACTCCCTCGGCCAGATCGCGGTAAATATCTGCAAGGTCGTCCGCCAGCATCCCCATCACGGGCTCGTCGTCGGCCTCTAGATCATGCGGATCAAAGACCACCCGGTAGAAACTGAAGGGAAGTTCCGCGAATCGACGGACCGCCCGTCCGAATTCCGCCTCTTCCGGCCGGCGACCGGCAGTTTCCACCCCCTGAGGATGTGCCTCCACCGCCGGAATGTGCAGCAGCAACCGCAGCAGCAACCGCCGGATCCGCCACAGGTCCGCTGCCCCCAGCGGCCGCCCAGCCTCGGCCAGACCGCAGAATTCCTCCGCCGCCAGCCGGAATGCTTCCACAGATGCCGTTTCCATGCGCTAACCGCGGTAGCCACTCACCGCCGCAACCGCAAGCCGGTTGATGACCGCCCGGAGCTGGCCTGTCCCATGGTCGCCGTTTCCATGGCGCAATCCGGCTTTGTGAATTAATCGACCGTTTACAAAATCGGAAATTCCCCTACGGTAGTGTCCATGCAACGACCTGCTGCCCTCCGGTGGTCAGCCCTGCTTTCTGCAGCGGCCGTGACCTTCGTGGCAGCAGCACCCGATGCCGGGAACGACCCCCTGCGGCAAAGGTTTGCCGCATGGAAGGAACAGCTTTCGCGCGGTACCGCCGTGCTGCGGGAACAGTATCTGTCTCTGCTGCAGCGGACGGAAACGGAATTTGCAGAGGGTCGGCAGTACCGCGCCGCCGCGGCCGCCCGGAGGGAAGCAGAGACGGTCGCGCAATCGCTCGGACGTTCCCTGTCACCGTCGCCACCCAAAACCAACCCTCCCGCGAACGCACCGGATGCCAGTGTCGCCAGTGGCGTCACGCTCACGGCGGAACACGCCGAATTGTCCGGCGGAGTCACGCTGGAAACCCAGGCTGATGGATCGTCTCCGGTCCTGACAAACTGGACCGCAGCAGGATCGGGAGCCCGCTGGTCTCTGCCGGAAGGCCTTGCCGCCGGCGGCTACGAAGTGGAACTGACCTTCTCAGGCGATGCGGAATCGGGCGGCTCTCTCACCATTGCCGAAGGATTTCATCAGCTGCGCCGCACCATCGAACCAGGCAAGGGATGGCAGGAATTCCGCACGGAGATCATCGGGACGCTGCGGCTGCTCGGCCATGCCACGGCCATCGAACTTTCCGCTGCCGCCATCCGCAGCAGCGGCCTGTTCCGGCTGCAGTCGCTCCGGCTCATTCCGGTCCCAGCGAATCCATGAGACGGCTGGCCGCCCTCCTGTGCTTCCCCGCCGCGGCCGTCACGGCCCAGGAACCCTCCGTCCCAGCGGAATTGCTCGCGCTGCGGGCCCGCACCGCCGCCGCCCTCGCCGCCGCCTCGGTTCCCCTCGCCCAGCAGTCAGCCGACGATTTCCGGCGGCTCGAGGAAACACGGGCAGCCCGCGGAGATTACGATGGAGCCAGCCGGGCCGCCGCCCTGCGGGCAACCATGGAACACGAAGCCGCCACCGCCGCAGAAACCAGGCCGTCGCTTCTCCTGCATGCACGCGATGCGAAAAACCGGGGCTCGGGAATCCGCGACGATCCCAAGTCGGGAGTCATCTTCTTCATCCGGCAGGGAGCGACCGTGGAATGGGAAGTCCGCGGAGCCCAGGCTGGCCTGTACGAAGTCCGCATCACCTGCGCCGTGGCCCCCGGCAAGGTTTCCGATGCCCCGGAGAAGTCACCGTCAACCGGCGGCGTCCTCGCATTCTCAAGGATCGGCGGACTCGCTGCAGCCGCTGAACCACTGCGCTTCTCGGTCTCCTCCACAGGCGGCTGGAATCTGTACGAACGATTCGTGATCGGACGCCTTGCCCCCGGAAGCGGACCGGTCCGCTTCCGCCTCGTCGCGGAAAAAGCCGGCAGCGATGGCATCATGAATCTCGCCCGCATCGATCTGGTCCCGATCCCGGATCTGCCGGACGAAGACAGCAGCAGCGAACTGCCCAGCCAGCTCGCGGATGCCCGGGCCCGCTACCGCAAGGCCTTCGCAGAACAGGCCGCCAGCGCCACCGAACGCTACCGCCGCGATCTCGCCGCCATCGAATCGGCCTACGAACGACTGCGCGATGCCGACGGGATCGCCCGCGTCCGTCAGGAACGTCTGCGGCTCGCCCAGGAGCCCGATCCTTCCCTCCTCACCGCAGCGGCCTCTGCTCCCGCACAGCAGCCACTCATCCTCGCGGTGGGCGACGCCCTTGGCTGCCGCTGGCGCGGCGACGTGCGTCTCAGCAATGCCCGCGACCTCCTCACGAATCTCCGCCCGGCAGGATCCGCGGAAATCTTCTGGAAACTCCGTTCCTACAATGTGCCCGCAGGCCGCTGGAAGGTGAAGCTGCACACCAGAACCGGCCCGCTCTCCGGTGGCTCGGCGGAACTCGTCGTCCTCGCCGCCGCCCAGGCCCCGCTCGGCATCCCCCTCGCCCTCGCCATCAATCCCACCCAGTCCCCGGAAGAACGCCTCAAATCAGCCCAGTCAAACACGGATCCGCCCGCTGGGAAGACTCAGGAAATCGAGGCCGGCACACTCGAACTGACGCGCCAGGCGGAAACCATCGCCCTGCGCGTGACAGCTCTGACCCACGACGATGGATCGCTCTGCGACCTCGTGTCGCTCGAACTTTCGCCTGCCCCGCCATGATGCCCCGCCTTGTGCTGACCATCCCCGCACTGTTCCTGCTGCCCCTTTCCGCGCAGGACAGCAAGGCTCCGGAAGATCCCGAAATCCGCAGCCTCAAGGCCCGGCACACGGAATCGCGTCGACGTCTGCTGCGCACTCGGCTCTCGCTCTACGCAGACGAACTCACCGCGCTGCAGTCGTCGCTGGCGGCCGCCAACCGCCCGCGGGACGCGGATTCGGCCGCCCTCGAACTGGCCCGCGTGCTCCAGTTGCTCAAGGCACAGCCCGAACCGGAACCACCGGACGGTCTGCCCCGCGGGCCGTCGCTCGACGACCGGCTGGAGGCCTTTGCGGCTTCCCTCAATCCCGAGGATCTGCCGGAAGTGGCCGCCTCGGATGGCATGGCTCCCCAGGGCCACGCCCGCGCCCGTCTCCTCAAGATCGAAAAGGCGAGCCTCAAACGCAACCTCCTTCCCTACGGCGCCGCGTCGGCCGGCCGGTCCTACTGGAGCAGCCGCGAAGCCACGGCCTCGTGGACCATTTCCGGGCTGACGCCGGGCGATTACACCATTGTCCTGCGCTACCAATGCGGTCCGGACGGCGGCGGCGCGGCCCTGCTCACGGCGGGACGCGAGAAGATTCCGCTCGCCATTGCGCCGGGGGATTCATGGAACCGCCGCATGGTCACGCAGACCGGAACCGTGCGGATTCCCGCCCCTGGGCTCGATCTCACCGTGGCGGTGCAGTCTCTCGCCACGGATGGATCCCACGCTTCACTCTGGGACCTCCGCTCGGTCCTCCTCCAGCCGGTCACCGCCGCCCGCTGACCCCAGCACACCCAGCCGCCGCAGCGCATCAGCCAGCTTCCGGAGGTCGGCTTCGGAATGCGCCGCCGTCACGCTGACCCGGAGCCGCGCCCGACCCCGCGCCACCGTCGGATACCGGATGGCCGGCACAAGGAGACCGTCCCGCCGCAGCTGAGCCGCCGCCGCGAGTGCGTTTTCCTCGCTTCCCAGAATCACGGGAATCACCGGGCTCGCCGGCACAGGACCACCGCTCAGTTCCGCCCACCGCCGGAGATTCGCCTGCAGCATCCCCCGGGCCGCCTCACCCTCGCTCCCCGGAATCACACCGCGCACCATTTCCGCCGCCACCGCCGCCACCGGCGGCAGCACCGCCGTCGAATACAGAAAACTCCGCGCCCGGTTCACCAGCAGCTCAGCCAGTTCCCGGCTCCCAGCCACAAATCCTCCCTGCATCCCCACCGCCTTGCTCAGCGTTCCCAGCGAAATATCGACCTGGGCAGCCACACCGACTTCATGCGCCAGCCCGCGGCCGCCGGGACCGATCACTCCAAAGGCATGCGCCTCATCCAGCAGCAGCATCGCCCCATGCGCCTGCTTGAGCCGCACGATTTCATCAAGCGGGGCCCGGTCCCCATCCATGCTGAAAACACTCTCCGTCACCACCAGTACCCGCGCTTCATCCCCGGCAAACCGGCGGGCCCACGCCAGATGCTTCGCCAGCCGCTCCATGTCATTGTGCGGAAAGACCCGCAGCGTGGCCCCACTCAGCCGCGCCCCGTCAATCAGACTGGCATGACACAGCTTGTCCAGAATGACCACGTCGCCAGCCCGCAGCACCGCAGACATCGTGCCCACCGCAGCGGCATAACCAGACGAGAAGGCGACCGCCGCTTCGGTTCCCTTGACCGCTGCCAGCGCAACTTCCAGTTCCCCATGCGCTCCATGCGTTCCGGTGACCAGCCGCGAGGCCCCGGCCCCCACGGGCCAGCGCTCCACGGCGTCCCGCAGCAATCCCCGCAGCCGATCCGACCCCGCAAACCCAAGATAGTCGTTGGAGGCAAATCCGGTCAGTTCACTTCCATCGCCCGCCCGCAGACCAACGCCTCCCGCGGCCTGGAACGACTCCACGCGACGCCGCAGATGCTGAGATGCCAGCTGCTCCAGTTCCGAGGCAAATGTCCGCATGCTCCCGCCCGCTGGTTCCCATGCCTCAGGGCTTTTAGTCCGGCTTGGCCGACGGCGGCTGCCCGGCGGATTTCGGAGCACCGGGAATTTCGACGGCAACCGGCGGCGTGACCGCAGTCACCGGATCCCGGCCCGGTCCAGCCGCAGGCACCGGCGCCGCCTCGGACGCCAGCAGTTCCACATCGTACCGCACCACCGCATTCCCACGGATCAGAGGCGGCCTTCCCGCTTCCCCGAAACCAAGCGCCGGCGGAATGAAGAAGGTCGCCTTGCCGCCCGGCTTGAGCATGCGGATGCCTTCGCCCAGTCCCGGACAAAGCGCCCGCATGGCCCGCCGCGCCGGCACGCCTTCCTGACTCTTCTCGAATTCCGTGCCGTCCGCGAGCGTGCCCCGGATGTTCACGGTGACAATGTCTCCTTCCTGCGGACTGCGCCCGTCTCCGCCACTCCGCAGCAAATACTGCAGCCCGCTCTCCGTCACCTTCACCCCCTCGGCTTTCGCATTCTCCGCCAGAAATTCCTGAGCCACCGCCAGCGCCTGCTTCAGTTCCTCGGCCCGCTTCGCCCCGGCCTTCGCCTGCAGGTCGGTCTGCACGTCGCGCATGACTCCCTGCACATCCACCGGAGCCATCTTCGGAAGCCGGTTGGCCATCACATCGGCAAGCCCTTCAGCCACCATCGCCGCGTCCAGCTCAATCCCCAGCTTCTTCAGCTGCATGCCCATCTGCGCTCCCTTCGCATAATCCGTGCTGTGCCGTCCTTCCATGACCGCCTTCAAGCCTTCAATGACCTGCGCCATGTCGGGCTTCTCCGTACTGCCGGACATCGACAGTTCCTGCTTGTCACGGCTCGCCAGAAAATTCCCCAGCGCATAACTCCGCCGCTGCGTCTCACCCACAATGCCACCACCCGCAGCAGCCGCTTCCTGAGCCCAGCCAGACGACACCAGAGCCGCCAGCAGCGACCCCACGGAATAAACAGTCAGCAGTTTCATGCACTTCATTTCCCCGTACCATGCCAGAGCCTCCCGCCCATGGCAATCCCGCATCTCCCCCGCAAAAGGCGAGACAAAAGCGGCATGACGACTCGCCTTCTCTCGTGTAGCATAAAGCCAAACCGCTCCATCCCCAGCCAATGCCTGCCGACACTTCTCCGCCACCGTCCCGCTGGAAACAGTGGTTCGCCCAGCACGGACAACGACTCCTCCTCTTCGCCCGCCAGCAGACCCGCACGGAACAGGACGCCGAAGACGTGCTCCAGGAAGCCATGGTCCGACTCTGGAAAAGCGGCATGACCGACCTCACGGGTGACGGATCAAGCGAACCCTGCCTCGCCGGTGCCTTCACCCAGATCCGCCGCGCCGCCATCGACCAGGCCCGCAAGAATATCCGCCGCGCCAACCGCGAAACCCGTGCCATGGAAATGGACGAACCTGGCCACATCGTCTGGTTCCAGGACAGCCTCGAACAGGACGAACGTTCCCAGCAGATCGAAAAAGCCATCCAGTCCCTGCCCGACTACTACAAGGAAGTCATCATCCTCAAGATCTGGGGCGACCTCACCTTCGAACAGATCGCGGAAACCCTCGACATCCCGATGAATACCGCCGCCAGCCGCTACCGCTACGCGCTGGAACGCCTCCGCCGCTCCCTCACCCCAGCCAAGCTGTCATGAACCACGAGTTTCAAGACCCCATGGACACCGGCCTGCTCCAGCTCGAACGCGAACTCCGCTCGCTCACGCCAGCCAGCACACCACGCCACCTCGAGGATGTCCTCGCCGCCGCCATTTCCGATTCCCAACCGGAGACCGTACAACCCATCGACACCACCCCGCGGAATCAGTCGGCCCCAGGTCACTTCCCATGGCGCCGCATGGCGGTCCCCGCCGCCGCCGCCGCAGCCGTCGTCTTCGCTATCCCCCCGGCCAGCCAGCAGAAGTCTCCCGGAAATTCTCCCGCCCCGGCACGCAGCACCACCGCCGCCAACACCGCACCCGCCATCAACTGGGTCCCCATGCCGGCCCGCCGGGAATTCCGCATCCTCAATGACCAGGGCTTCCTGATCCTCAGCGAGGCCACCCCGATGCTGGAATACCAGATCGAACAGACGGAACACCGCGAATGGCGCAATCCGCAGGATAATTCCCTCATCCGCATGACCATTCCCAGTCAGCAGCGCGTTCTGCTTCCCGCAGCCTACCGCTGACGCTTCGTCCCCGCCAGCCCCCGCCCTGACCCGTACCATGGCTACCGCATCGTCCCGGTGGTTCGGAACTCACCTCGCCTTCGCCACCCTCCACTGCCTGCCGCTCACAGCCGCCAAGGCAGCCCCCGCGGAACCCGCCGCCGCTACCTCCCCGGAGGCAGTCAGCCGCGTCGCCCTCGGCATCCTCGTCGCCCCGCTCCGCTCGGACGTCCGCGCCCAGACCCCCTTGCCGGACGGCGTTGGCCTCCTCGTCGCCCGCGTCGTCCCCGGCAGCCCCGCCGCCACCGCAGGCATCGCCGCCAACGACCTCCTCTTCCGCTGCAATGGCTCTGACCTCAAATCAGATGACGATATCCGCAAGGCTGTCACCAACCGCAAGGAAGGCGATTCCCTCGAACTGACATGGCTCCGCCGCGGGACGGAAATGAAGGCATCAGTCACCCTCGCATCCGTCAGCCTGCCGACCCCGCCCCAGGCACAGCCGGATTCTCCCGAACACCTGCAGCGACTCGAGGAAATCTTCCGGAGGCTCGCCGCAGACCCGGCCACCACCTCGGCCGTCCACCGCATGCTCGGCGGTTCCCCGGATGACGCGCAAGGGCCACTCCCCGGCCCGCTCGCCCTCGAGAATCACGGCACCTCCGCCACCAAGGAGGACGCCTCGGGCAAACTCCGCATCGATTCCCTCAACGGAAAACAGTCGGTCGAAATCCACGACCACACCGGAA
>Ga0315907_10003592_pt1 | contig 18130 bp, 3 predicted proteins | sample LakEriMetagenome_3_FD_203525 | JGI IMG/M metagenome (GOLD analysis project Ga0315907, IMG submission 203525) | Freshwater fungal communities from buoy surface, Lake Erie, Ohio, United States - Buoy 12 MA123 | ecosystem: Environmental > Aquatic > Freshwater > Lake > Lake biofilm | place: USA... | reverse complement strand
GTAATTTTTTTGCTGGGGGGTGTGAATTTTAATGGCCGCTTAATTGTACTTTTATCAACATATTTTATCAAAAAGTTTAACCTCTTGAGGAACCTAAAGTCTTTTGAAATAGTCGTCTTTTTTATATCCATTATTTCTTCCTCAAGAATACATGGACAAGAGCCAAGTTTTAATCAATATTTATCAACTGCAAACACTTTAAATCCAGCCATTACTGGTATTTTTTCAGGTAAGTATCAGTTTCAAGGTAATTTCAAAAATCAGTGGTCTCAGATCATGTATCCCTATGTAACAGGTATTATGGAGGGACAGATGCATATTTTAGATGATAAAATCGGATCAAATGACCTGGTCTCTTTTGCCTTGCTGGGTGTGATAGATAAGTCCAATGATGGAGGATTTCGAAGGAGTCAGGTTGGCGGCACAATATCCTTTCATAAAGCATTAGATCCAGATGGAGTTCATCGATTAGGTGCCGGATTTCAGTTGATGTATAATAACTACACCTTAGATTACGATCGATTAACTTTCCAGTCCCAGTTTCGACCATACATTGGGTATGATCCCAGTGTGGCGAGCGGAGAAGGTGCTGGTTTTACCGATGGGGCATTCGACTTCTCATCTGGGTTTATGTATAGTTTTATTACCGAAGATGTTACAGCTTTTTTAGGCGGTTCAGGGTATCATTTGAATATGACTCCTATTTCTACTCAAATTTCTAGTTTTGCTATCCCGAGAAGATGGGTTGTACATGGAAGTTTATCTATCCCTGCTTTTGAAGCCGATAGGCTCTATGGAAGTTTTTCTCATCAATGGTCAACGGTGACCAATATGACCACTTTAGGTGTAGTTTACGGAAAGAATCTTAATGGATATTTTAATGATGAGGCCGATGAGTTTTTAGTAGGTGGATTTCTTCGGTTCAAAGATTCATTTTCACCATATGTTGGATATAGGAAGCAAGCCTTAACGGTTGGCTTGAGTTATGATTTTACCACCTCATATTTGCGAAAATCATCAAACCTCACTGGCTCATTGGAGTTAGGTATTAGATATAAATTATTTGAATATTATAAAGAACAGCAGAAGAAAGTTAAATGTGACTTTTTAATATGGTAGTCAATCGTCGATCCTGTTTAATAATTGTATTTTTTTTATACGCAATAGTATCCAGTGCATTTGCCCAGGGTACATTGACTTATCAGCCAATTCCTAGTGGGCCATATGGGAAGGGGTCCTCAATTGCGGTATTGTTCAAGCCTAATGGTGGATTTCCAATAGGAAGCAGGTTTAATCTTTTGTTATCTGATGATCAGGGTAATTTCACTTCATCTTCCCCTAGGATTGGGACGATCAAATCGCATTACACAACCTATATAAATGGTGTAATCCCATCTAATGCCATAGCCTCAAATGCTTACAGGTTAAGGATTGATATTATTGATTCAAATTCAGTTGTTATTTTTAGTCAAATTATTCCGAGCCTAACCATAACCATTCAAAACGCACTTGGTACTAATGGTGACGCTAGTGGTAATTTTTTAGTTCCTGCTTCTTCGCCTGTTGGTGAGACAACTTTTTTGAGAAGTGATTCCTTGAAGTACTATTCTTTTGGAGCATGTTTAGCTACTTCCTCTAAAATTTATTTAAATAACAAGACCTCTTTAAATGTTGTTTGGACATCAAAGAATGAATTTGATTTTACTAATATAGTCCCAGGTCCGTCTTTTGCTGTTGACCCAGTAGCCACTACGGGTACGATTACTGCAAATGCTTCTTTTCAAATACCTAATAATCTTCAAAAAGTACATTATCGTTTTTTTCAGCAAGTAACCGATCCAAGTAATTCTAATACAATATCTACAAAAGCATTTTATTTCATAAATAATAATCTTTCTTCACCGTTTTCGGTTGTTTCTAATACGATTTGTTATGAAGTGGGTCAATCTGGCGCCTTTGCATTTAAAGTAGATATCGATAGTACTCGCGAGGGAAGTACATTTTTTAATTTTCCTGCTGCTACCTACACGACAAGATGGGATGACGGAAGTCCGATAGAACGATTTTCTGTACAAAGTATTATAACCTCTAATGGAATTTTAAATCATAATTACTCCAAAAGTTCTTGTGGTGAGAATGTTGATAAAGGTGGCGGACAGATTACGTACAATTCATTTGGACCTAGTATGCTCGCTACTCATGTTTCAGCATGTAATGTTAATCCAGTTGAGGTGATAACACCTGTCCAAATATTCCCTAAGCCAAAAGTAAGTTTCTCTTCGCCCGAAAAAGCATGTGTTGGTACGACTGTTAATTTTAATAATACATCTGATCTAGGTCTTCAAGGGTCAACAACTTCTCCGGGTTGCACCGCCCCAAATATTACATATGAATGGTATGTTGACAATGTTAAAGTGGCTACTTCAACCAATTATTCAACCAATGGCCTTACAGTAGGCACGCATACTGTAGTATTGAATCCTATTATACCAAATAATGTTGTATTGACTTGTACGCCAGAGGCATTTACTAGGACGATTTGTATTGAATCAGTTCCCCCGAATACTGCAAAATTTGCATTTATATCTGCTTCGAATACGAGGTATCAGGATACTTCATTCTGTCCTTCCAATAGTCCTTTTTTGGCTGTAAACCAATCCGGCACCTTAAGTACGGGAAATTTTTGTAGTCCACTAAATTATAATTGGCAATTAACTGGTCCAGCTGGATTTACAGCAGTTACGAAAACAGCAACTTCAGCAGATCCAAATTTCACAGTACCTTCTCTTACCATTCCTGGCTTATATACTTTAACACTGAATATTTCTAATCCTTGTGGTGTATCTGCGACCTATACTCAACGGATCACCGTAAATCAATTACCATCTATCACCACACAACCTACTGATAAATCGGTTTGTGAAGGGGCTAATACCTTTTTTAATTTGGTAGCATCGGGCACGGGATTGAATTATGTATGGAAAGTTAGTACAGATGGCGGCGCAGTATATACAACCATTTCAAATGGTGGCGTTTATTCCGGCGCAACAACAAATAGATTGGATATTACGGGGGCTACTCTATCAATGAATGGGTATAAATATAAAGTTGAAGTATCTGGGGCATGTCCTCCAGTTGTGGCTTCAAGTGTGGTGACCTTAACTGTATATCCTATACCAGATTTCACAAGTACTTTAACCCCTAATGCTGTTTGTTCTGGCTCCCCATTTAATTATACTCCAACAAGTAGTGTTGCTGGAGCAACTTTTAGCTGGTCACGTACAGCTGTAGTAGGTATAAGTACACCAGCGGCTACAGGCAATGGAAGTATCAATGAAACTTTGACCAACACCACTGCAGCCCCAATTAATGTTACCTATGAATATACCGTTTCAGCTAATGGATGCACAAACCCAAGTAAGTTTAATGTAATCGTTTCAATTAAACCAAAGCCAACATTAACTTCTACATTAAACCCATCCGCAATTTGTAGCGGGTCATCGTTTTCTTATAATCCAACGAGCGCGACAACTGGGACAAGTTTCAGTTGGACCAGGGCCTCTGTTGCTGGGATTAGTAATGCAAGTTCCAGTGGTACAGGTTCTATTAGTGAGTCATTGATCAATACATCTACTGCACCAATAGATGTAGTTTATGTTTATACTTTGACAGCAGCGGGTTGTAGCCACGTTCAAAATGTTACCGTTCGTGTAAATCCAACACCTGTTTTATCAAGCCCAAGTAGTTCGGCCGCTATTTGTAGCGGAGCAACTTTTTCATATACAGCTACGAGTAGTACAACAGGCGCAACCCTATCTTGGACACGTGCAGCAATAGCAGGGATAAATAGTAATGCCATCGGTAGTGGTACGGGAAATATAAGTGAAGTATTAACTAATTCCACTGCTAATCCTATAACTGTAACTTACGAGTATACGGTTTCTGCAAACGGATGTACTAATCCAAATAGTTTTTCAACTACTGTTGTTGTTAATCCAAAGCCGGTTTTATCAAGTAGCACCAGCGCTTCTGATATTTGTAGTGCATCTACATTTACTTATTCTCCAACTAGTGCCACTGCCGGTACAACTATTGCATGGATTCGAAATGCGATTTCAGGCATTAATTCAAATATAGGTGGATCTGGGAATAGTAATATAAGTGAAACTTTGACAAATAGTACAGCATCTCCTATTACCGTTACATATGTTTTTACATTAAGTGCGAATGGGTGTACCAATACACAAAGTATTAGTTTTAAAGTAAATCCAAACCCTTCTTTAACCAGTTCATTGAATCCCGCTGCAATTTGTAGTGGTACAACCTTTAATTATACTCCCACTAGTGCAACTGCTGGAACTACATATAGCTGGTCTAGAGCTATTGTAAACGGAATTACTAATTCTGCTGCAAATAGTACGGGGTCTATAAGTGAGTCGTTGATAAATAGCACTAGTGCACCAATAGATGTTGTATATGAATTGACCCTATCTGCAAATGGATGTTCTAGAACCCAAAATGTTACCGTTCGTGTAAATCCTATACCGGATCTGACTAGTACGTTAGCCCCAGCTGATATTTGTTCAGGATCTCCCTTTACATATACTCCCACCAGTTCTGTTACGGGTGCTACATTTAGCTGGTCCAGAGCATTAGTTGCAGGTATAAATAACGCTGCAGCTAACGGGAATGCAGTCATAAACGAAACCCTGACCAATAATACATCGTCAGCAGTAAACGTAACTTATTCCATTAGCGTTTCAGCAAACGGATGCTCAAGTGCAAATAATTATTCAGTTGTTGTAAAAATCAAACCTAAACCTATTTTAAACTCCTCTGCAAATCCTTCTGCTATATGTAGTGGAGCAACTTTCAACTACACGCCTAGTAGTGCTACAACAGGAACTATATTTAGTTGGAGTAGAGCTTCTGTAGCAGGGATAAGCAATTCAGCCGGAAGTGGTACGGGCAACATAAATGAAACTTTGACTAATACTACTAGTGCGCCTATTGATGTTGTATATATTTACTCATTGACCGCAGATGGATGTACGAATACCCAAAATGTAACTGTACGTGTGAATCCTGTTCCAGTATTTACAAGCTCATTAAATCCATCTCCAATTTGTAGCGGTAATGTTTTTTTATATAGTGCTTTAAGTAGTACTTCAGGGGCTACTTTCTCTTGGACTCGACTGGCCATTGCAGGGATCAATAATAATTCAGTCGGAAGTGGAGTTGGGAGTATTAATGAAACACTAACGAATAATACAACATCACCCATTACTGTATCATATGAATACACCGTTTCAGCTAATGGTTGTACTAATTCAAGTACATATACGGTAAATGTTATTGTTTATCCCAAACCAGTATTAACATCTGGGCTGTCTCCTGCAGCTATTTGTTCTGAAACAGTATTTTCTTATTCACCTACAAGTGCCACCAGTAATACATCATTCACCTGGTCTAGAGCTGCGATTGTTGGAATCAATTCCAATACTAGTGGCAGTGGTACTGGGGATATAAGTGAAATATTGACAAATTCTACAGTGAATCCAATAGATGTAACCTATGTAGTTACATCTACAGCAAATGGCTGTTCAAATAATCAGAATGTTATTGTTAAGGTAAATCCCAAACCTGTTTTATCAACTTCATTAAATCCCGCTGCTTTATGTAGTGGAGGCGTATTTAACTACGCCCCAACCAGTGCTACTTCGGGCGTTTCATTTAGCTGGTCTAGATCAGCTGTTACCGGTATAAGTAATGTTAGTGCATCGGGAAGCGGCTCTATATCAGAGACACTTGTAAATACAACCACTGCTCCAATTGATGTTGTATATATTTTTACATTAACAGCAAATGGTTGTTCTAATTCTCAGAATGTAACCGTTAGAGTCAATCCAACACCTGTTTTGACGTCAACGCAGTCTCCTGCATCTATTTGTTCTGAATCATCTTTTGTATATACACCAACTAGTAGTACAACCGGTGCATCATTTACGTGGTCTCGTGCAGCAGTTGTGGGAATTACAAATGCGAGTGCAACGGGCTCTGGATCTATAAGTGAAGCATTAACGAATTCTACTAATGCCCCTGTAAATGTTACATATATATATACTGTAAGTGCAAATAATTGTACCAATGCTACTACATATTCTGTAGTAGTTACCGTGAAACCCAAACCTACTTTAACGTCAACGCTTAACCCTGCAGCTATTTGTAGTGGTGCAAGTTTTGGGTACACGCCTACTAGTGGGACCAGCGGTACAACATTTTCTTGGTCAAGAGCTTCCGTAACTGGAATAAGTAATGCAAATTCATCTGGCTCAGGTTCTATAAATGAAATACTTACCAATACGACCACCGCTCCAATAAATGTTGTGTATGTATATGTATTAACTTCAGATGGATGTACCAATTCTCAAAATGTAATCGTTCGTGTAAATCCAATTCCTGTTGTTTCAAGTTCGATAAGCTCAACTGCCATATGTAGCGGAGCCACATTTACATATACAGCTACTAGCAGTACTTCTGGGGCCTCTTTTACATGGTCAAGAGCTGCAATTTCTGGTATAAATAATAATGCATCAGGGAGTGGATCCGGGAACATAAATGAAGTGTTGACAAATAGCACAACTGATCCCATAACGGTAACGTATCAATATACCATTTCTGCTAATGGATGTGCTAATCCTAGTACTTTTAATACAACTGTAGTTGTAAATCCAATTCCAGTTTTGAGCTCATCACTTAATCCTAACCCAATATGCAGTGGCGGCACTTTCAATTATACTCCTACAAGTACAACTGCCAATGCTAGTTTTACTTGGGTACGTGCTACAGTATCTGGGATAAGCCAGCCTGGTACTACTGGATCGGGGAATATAAGTGAAGTACTTACTAACACCACATCTTCCCCTATTGATGTGACTTATACGTATACAGTATCGGCAAATCAATGTGTAAACTCTTCCACTTACTCCGTAATAGTTAGGGTACAACCAAAACCAAGATTATCAAGTACATTAACTCCATCTGCCATTTGCAGTGGCTCTACTTTTTCTTATACACCTACCAGTAATACAAACTCAGTTACATTTACTTGGTCCAGATCATCAGTGCTTGGAATCTCAAATTCAGCCGCTTCAGGAACAGGCAATATTAATGAAACACTTACAAATACAACAACAGACCCTATAGATGTTACCTATGTTTTTACTATGACGATAAATGGGTGTACTAACTCAGAAAACGTTGTGGTTCGTGTCAATCCTATTCCTTTGTTTACGGGTAATCTTTCGCCAAATCCAGTATGTAGCGGAAGACCATTTACATATAATCCAGCCAGTAGTACTGCTGGAGCAACATTCGGATGGACAAGAGCAGTTGTTGCTGGGATAAGCAACCCTGCCGGAACAGGTAGTGGATCGATAAATGAAACTCTAATAAACACAACGGCTACCCCAGTTGATGTAACCTATATTTATACAACCAGTGCGAATGGATGTACAAATGCCAATACAACATCTCTTGTTGTAAGAGTATTGCCTCAACCAAGACTTTCATCAACGCTTACGCCATCTGGAATTTGCAGTGGGTCATCATTTACATATACTGCAACAAGCGCTACAACAGGTGTTAATTTTACATGGACGCGGTCTGCCATAAGTGGGATCAATAATAATTTATCAGGGAGTGGATCAGGCGATATTAGTGAAGTACTTACAAATTCAACCGTTAATCCAATTGATGTAACTTATGTATATACATTAACTGCTAATGGATGCTCTTATACGGAAAATGTTGTGGTTCGTGTCAATCCAATTCCGCAGCTAAGCTCTACATTAACCCCGTCGGCCATTTGTAGCGGCACTACATTTTCATATACAGCAGCCAGTGCAACATCAGGGGTAACTTATACTTGGAGCAGATCTTTAGTAAATGGTATAACTAATAGTGCAGCATCGCAAAATAGCGGCATTATAAATGAGGTACTTCTAAATACTACGGCAAACCCACTTGATGTTACTTATGTGTTTACTATAAATGCGAATGGCTGCTCAAAAACGCAGAATGTTGTTGTTAGAGTTAATCCAATACCTGAACTAAGTAGCACCTTAACACCTTCATCCATATGTAGTGGAGCTAGTTTTGTATATAATCCAATCAGTAATACCGCAGGCTCCGTTTTTAATTGGTCAAGAACTGCAGTTACTGGTATCAGTAACGCGGCAAGAAGTAATGTTGCAGGTTCCGTTTCCGAGATTTTAACCAATACCACATCATCACCAATTGATGTAACGTATATTTTTACTATTTCTGCTAATGGTTGTAGTAACACACAAAATGTGGTGGTTAGGGTTAATCCAAAGCCCGTTCTCTCCTCAACTCAAAACCCATCGGCCATTTGTAGTGGTGAAACCTTTGCATATAATCCAACTTCAGCTACATCAGGTGTAACGTTTACGTGGTCAAGATCTGCTGTAACAGGAATTTCTAATGCACAAACTTCAGGGAGTGGGGCTGTTTCTGAGGCATTAGTTAATACTACAGCAGATCCAATAACAGTAACCTATATTTATACATTAACAGCAAACGGATGTTCTTTTGTACAGAATGTATCGGTAGTAGTCAATCCTATTCCTGTACTCACAAGCACCTTAACTCCTTCTCCTCTTTGTAATATAACTGCATTCAGATATACTCCTACAAGCAGTACTTCAGGTGCAACATTTGCATGGACAAGAGCTGCAGTATCTGGAATAAGTAATCAAGCTTCAAGTGGAACTGGTGCAATTAATGAAACTTTAATCAATACAACAACTGATCCACTGGATGTATCATACGTTTATGCCGTTACAGCAAACGGTTGTACTAATCCAAACTCATTCACAGTTGTTGTCAGAATTAATCCTACACCAAAATTATCGTCTTCCCAAACCCCTAATGCCATATGTAGCGGGAATACCTTTAACTATACGCCAACTAGCCTTACGTCAGGTTCTGCCTTTGTATGGACTAGATCTTCTGTTTCTGGGATTAATAACGGCGTTTCTTCTAGTGGCACCGGGCAAATAAGTGAAGTACTAACGAATAATACACCGTCTCCTATTGATGTAACATATAATTATACTATTACTGCTAATGGATGTTCGAATACTCAAACTGTTACATTAAGAGTGAATCCCATTCCGCAGCTAAGTTCTACATTAACCCCATCTGGCATTTGTAGTGGTTCTGCTTTTTCTTATACACCCACGAGCCAAACCCAAAATGTTATTTTTGCCTGGTCTAGGGCAGCAGTGAACGGCATAAGCAATCCTTCATCATCGGGTACGGGTAACATAAATGAGATTTTAACCAATTCTACAACTGAACCTATTAATGTAACGTATACAGTAACATTAACTGCTAATGGATGTTCGAATACTCAGAATGTAGTAGTAAGAGTGAGCCCAATCCCAACCATAACGTCTTCATTAACTCCACCAGATATTTGTAGTGAAAATCAATTCTCTTATTCTGTAACAAGTGGTACTACAAATGTGCAATTTACATGGGCAAGATCTTTGGTGACAGGGATATCAAATGCAGCAGGAAATGGAACTGGAAATATTAACGAAATTCTGACTAATACTACTGCTTCACCTTTAGATGTAATTTATTTATATACGCTTACTGCAAATGGTTGCACCAATACACAAAATGTAATCGTTCGGGTAAATCCTAAACCTATTTTATCTTCTACATTGATTCCACCAGCAGTGTGTAGTGAAACCACTTTCAATTATACGGCTACTAGTGCAACAGCAGGTGTTTCATTTTCATGGTCCAGAAGAATAGTGACAGGGATATCAAATGCAGCAGCAACTGGAGGGAGTATAATAAATGAAACATTGGTTAATACAACGCCTAACCCAATTAATGTTACATATGAATTTACTATGACCGCAAATGGTTGTACCAATAAGCAAAATGTCGTTGTTCGAGTAAATCCAAAACCTATATTAACAACACCTTTGGTATTGCAACCTCAATGTAGCGGTACAAATGTTGCTTATGTCCCTTCAAGTGCCACCGCAGGTGCAACATTTACTTGGGTGAGAAATAGCCTTACAGGTATTTCAAATCCTCCGGCAAATGGAAGCGGTGCACTCAATGAGAATCTTGTTAATACAACTGGTAATCCAATTGAAGTAGCTTATCTATATACAATAACTGCTAATGGCTGTTCGAATACACAGAGAGTTTCTATAATAATAGACCCTCTTCCGATAGCTGATTTTGTTAAAGGCAGTTTAGTAAGTTGCGGCCCATTAACAAAGTCCTTTGAAAATATATCAACGGTAAATGGTTCACCTCTTACCAATGGTTCTTTCAGATGGGATATCTATAAAGATGGGGTAACCAATCCTATCCTCACTTTGCCATCCGTCACTTATACCGACAGACTTGATTTCCAATTTACTAATACTGGAGTTGTAGATAGTGTTTACGAAGTTGTATTGACCGCAATTTCACCAAATGGTTGTGTTAATACAACTAAACAAAAATTCACGATCCGTCCAGATGCTCGGGCTTATTTTGAGGTGGTAAAAAATGTAGCTTGTGCAAATTTTGATGTTATGGCAAATAATAATGTTGCGGCGACGGCCTATACATTTGCCAATAATCAAACGACGTATAGATGGACCATAATGGATAAGAACCGCCAGGTGATAAAAGCAGCAACCTCATTCACCCCACCATCTCATATCATGACGAATGATGATGATACTAATTACATAAAACTGGAAGTTGATTCAAGATGGGGGTGCCGATCATCGAGTTATGAGCAAATGGTGCGTACTTTTGAAAATCCAACTGTAAATTTTACTGTAAATGTTAATCAAGGTTGTACACCACTATCAACAACGGTAAGTAACAATTCTTATCTTGGCCCCACAAAGAACATTTCTACACTTACATACAGATGGTTATTGAATGGTACGTTTGCATCTGGTAATCGAAATGATATACTATCGTTAAGAAATAATTATTTTACAAAAGATAGTCTTGTTGCTATTAAACTAATCGTTTCTGAAAATACAAATGGATGTAAAGATAGTCTTACGGTTGGCCCAGTAACCGTGTTCCCTAAGCCATCTCCTAAATTCTTAATTTTAAAGAATGATCCTGAATGCGCTGTTTTCGGAGGAATTGAAAGATCAATTGATGACCTGTCAGTTTATAAGATGAATCCACCAGCAACTACTAAATATTTATGGTCTGCTCAATATCAGTCGGGTCAAGGGGCTGCAAGTGTTATAATTGATTCTACTGATCTTAAAAAACCTAAATTCAGATTCCCTGATAATAAATCGTTCTTTGATACAGTATATACTTTAAAATTAAAGTTAATATCCGTAGATAGATGTGAAGATTCAATTACTAATGTCATCAAAGTTTATAAGCGACCTAATGTACAATTTACGCTTCCAATTGATACAAGTTGCGGAGCAAATAGCGTATTCCCACTTGACTTTACCAATAATTTTGCAGAAGACTCATTAATTAGGACTTGGTCGGTTTCTCCTGCGGGGGTAGTAATATCTGATCCAACTGCCAAAAGTCCTGAACTCGTTTTCCCAGTTAATAAAACCGACAATGTTATTGTATATACCATTCGCCAAAGCGTAAAAAGCAAGGTTGGTTGTGAAGATGTACTTTCCAGAAACTTCTCAGTATATCCACTGCCATTAGCTAAGTTCACCTCAGGTAATTCAGACAAGCGAGATAGTTGTGGTCCTTGGACGAAAACTTTCCATAATCAATCCAACCCTAAAAATGGTGGGTCATTAAGTGATCTTAGAGTTTTATTTAAATGGACTATCATAAAAGATGGTAAGCAAATTTTTGCAACGGCAAATGAGACTACAAGAAATAGATTAACCTATGTATTTACGAATACAGGAGTAGTAGATAGTGTTTATACTGTAAAGCTCTGGATTCAAAATATGCATGGATGCTTGGATAGTATGTCAACCAATTACATAGTTCATCCAAATCCGAAAGCCTTCTTTGATGGTGATACTACAGGTTGTGCCCCATTTAATTTACGCACCCATTTGAAAGTAAAAGATTTTGCTTTTGCTAATGATCTTTATGGTTATGAATGGCGAATTTATGATCGATTTGGGTTTTTATTATCTAGAAGAGATAGTATTGATGTACCTGATTATACGATGATGGCTGAAGGCGATACCATTCGTTTGCAATTGATAGCCAAGAGCCCTTATGGATGCCGTAATGACATTTTTGACCGGATAATTATTACTCAGCCGAAGAGTGTAAAAGCAGATTTCTCTGTTTCTTCATCCTCTTATTGTGCAGATGCCACGGTGAAGTTCATTAATAAGAGTTATCTAGGTACACCTGATCAAACCAATGGTTTAAACTATAAGTGGTTCATGAACGGGAATCTAATTGGTACAAACCGAGATACCACATTAGTTCTTCCAAACGTAAGTCATGTAAAAGATACCACCTATAATTTTAAGTTATTTGTAAATTACAGCATATATGGCTGTACGGATTCATTCCCTGCCTCTGTAACGGTTAAACCAAGACCTAAAGTTATCATGAGTGTATCTGGAACCGATACATGCGGATCTCCAGTTGGTATAACAAAAGAGATCAAAGATCAATCATTAATCAAGCCTGGGACTATTTTAAAAACGTGGAGTCTTATAAACGAAATAACCGGGAAAAAATTAGGGCTGCCATTCCCTGTAAATGGAGGATCTTCTAATTATAATTTAAAATTTGGGGACAATAAGGGAGATATTGACAGCGTCTACACCTTGGGTTTACGATTACAATCAGTTGATGGATGTGTTTCGGATACATCATATAAAATTATTTTATTCAGAAGACCTGATGTAAGATTCGGATTTGATAAGCCAATAGTTTGTGGCCAGGAAATGGTTCTTGTAAAAGACAGCACTAAGAATGTTGAGCATACCAAAAAATGGTCTTATGAAACATTCCTGGGGGATCCTATACAAATTATTACCCCATCAAGTAAGAATCCAAGTATAATTATTCCTTCTAACACAAGAAATAATGAAGTGTATTATTTTGTTAAACAAGTGGCTACTACAGTAAATGGCTGTGTCGATAGTGCAGCAGCTACACTAACTGCTCGTCCAATTCCGATTGCTAAGTTCAAACCTGAACGCGATACCAGTTGTTCTGGAATTTTGGACACAAAGTTCATTGATCTTTCCTACACGCAAACTCCAGGAACAAGTATTACAAAATGGAGTTGGAAATTTGACAATGGTCAAGTAGATACTGTTTCCCGAAATCCATCTCATAAATTCACATTACCAGGTAGATATAATGTTTCTTTAGTAGTCCGAGATAATCAAGGTTGTGCATCTGACCCATTTGTGAGTCCGGTTACTGTTTATGGCGCTCCAGTAACTAGTTTTGTATTCCCCAAATCTGATCAGCATTGTATCATTGATACGTTAAAGCCTATATCTAGTACTATATTCGGATTTGGAAGTACAAAGGTGACTTCATATAGATGGGATTTTGGCGATCCTACTCAAGATGTAAATGAGTTGAATAAGGAATTCCCACGGCATATTTATACGAAACCTGGCGCATATCGTGTTAAGTTAAGTATTACAACAGATAGTTCATGTGTAGTGGCTTCTTTTGAGGACTCTGTTTATATTGTAGGTAAGCCTAAAGCGGGTTTCTATACTGTCAATAGTTGTGTAGGAGTTCCTGTGAACTTTGTTGACACCTCTAAGCCAGGATTATATGATAAGATCGGAAGGTATTACTGGGATTTTGGAGATGGCAGAACTTCCACTGATAGAAATCCATCACACATTTATTTGAAATCGGGGACTTACAACGTAACACAAGTTGTATTTGGAAATTATTGTGTTGCTCAGCGGGATACAACATCCCCTCCGTTAAAATTACGTGTTTATGATAAACGTAAGGATTCAACCTATCCAAGATTGCATCTCCCCTATAATACTCCAGTTGTGATTTGTGCTGATCCAGGCCACGTTTCATATACTTGGTCACCAAGAGGGGATCTAGATTTTGCCAATATACCCTGCCCAGAAATCAAAGTTACTAGAGAATCTCTTGTCTATAATATAAGAATAGTGGACACCTCGGGCTGTATTATAAATGATAGACAAGAGGTATGGGGCTTCCCAAATAGTGATGTATTCCTTCCAAGAGCGTTCATCCCCAATAATCCTGTAATGACTGAAAACAAGATCCTTAAACCGGTTTATGTTGGGATTAAGGAACTTAAATCGTTTAGGGTTTTCGATCGATTTGGTCATATGGTCTTCAGTACTAATGATATGGCTATGTTTTGGGATGGTACAACCAATAATGGTAAGCTATCTCCAACCGAGACATATAGCTGGATTATTGTTGCAATTGATACCCAGGGTAAGCAGGTCATTAAGAAAGGGAATGTGACCCTAATCCGAAATTAAACGTAATCAACTATAGCTTGGGGGATAATCATAATTTTTAAAGGTAATATTTAAGCAATCTCTTATGCAAGAGCCCAAAAAATTCGGATTCTCTGTTTCTTTTTCGATAGTTGTTGCCAATATAATTGGTGTAGGTGTATTTACCAGTTTAGGTTATCAGTTGTTTGGAGTAAGTGATTACCGCTCTATCCTGTTATTATGGATTATAGGTGGAATCATTGCTTTGATTGGTTCCTTTGCATATGGCGAGTTGAGTGCTGCAAATCCTAAATCTGGCGGGGAGTATCATTTTTTAAATTTAGCCTATGGTAAACTCACCGGTTTCCTAGCGGGATGGCTATCTATCACCTTAGGCTTTGCAGCGCCTATTGCTGCAGCAGCTTATGCTTTCGGTGATTATTTTAAAGATATTTTTCCAGGAATTCAAAATCCTACTTTAGTATCTGTTGTTCTCATTTGGATAATTACCCTGATACATTGTTTAAAACAACAGATTGGTGGATCTTTTCAGAAATGGATTACATTGGCCAAAATACTTCTTTTGATTTTGTTTATTATAGCAGCGTTCATTAAACGATATGGCAGTACTGGTTTTGACACTCAATTTTTATTCACGGGAAGTATCAGTAATGATATGTTGCAACCAACTTTTTGGACGTCGTTGATCTTTGTATCCTATGCTTATTCTGGCTGGAATGCATCCACCTATATGATCGATGATATTGAAAACCCCAAGAAAAATGTTCCCCGCTCTTTATTGGCAGGCACTGGGTTAGTACTCATTTTATATACGTTAATTAATCTGGCCTTTTTACTTTCTGGACCTGCTGAAAAAATGCAAGGTCAATCAGATGTTGCCTTTGTTTCTGCTAAATTTCTTTTTGGCGAAAAAGGAGCCACTTTAATCGCCGGATTAATTACATTTTTTCTTATTTCAACAATTAGTTCCATGATTTTGGTTGCACCAAGAGTAATGCAACGTATCAGTATTGATTATCCTTCCCTTAGTTTTTTTTCTAAAAATTCTCAGAATGGAGTACCCATACGGGCTATTTTATTTCAATCAACTTTAGCAACAATTATTTTACTTACTAACCGATTTGATTATATTATAAAATCATTAGGATTCTATCTAACACTATCAAGTACGCTTGCTGTATTTGCTGTTATTATTCTTCGTCAGAAATATCCAGAAATGGAACGTCCGCTGAAGACTCCTTTTTATCCCGTGTTAAATATTGTATTCTGCGTCTTCAATCTTTGGGTTCTTTATTATGTATTCATGGATTCCTATGTTCAGGTTTTTGCTGGAGGTATCCTTGTTGCTTCTGGATTGGTAGTTTACTATTTTTTCAATAAAAAAACATTGAATAAACTAAGTAAAGTTACAGGGATAGTTATTCCAATTATACTGGCATTATGTTGTACCTCAATTCCTATTTAATAATGGCTTTCTATTCATGTACATGAATCGCAAGTAAAGTATACCTAAAATCCAGAAGTATGATAAAGTATTTTTCTATATCTATATACTTTTTAGTTTTATCTTTTACTGTTTCTGCTCAAAAGGTAGTGCGGGCTTCAAAGCTTTTACATGAGGGGAAATATGATAAGAGTAGCGAATTATTTACAGAGCTTTATGAAAAGGATAATTCTGATATAGCTGCAGCCTACGGTATGGTTATTTCGAAACTTAAATTAAGTGAATTCATACAAGCTCCATTAAGCTATAGTGAACTTGTGTCTCTATTTACGATCACTCAAAAAGCACAGATTAATTTTAATAAATTAACTACTGCTGACCAGAATTTTATTTATTCGAATGTGTTGAAAGCTGATGTGAATTATTTACATATTTTATCGGCTAAAATGTGGTCGGAGCATCTGACAAATAGTAAATCACCATCAACTTTGTATGAGTATATGTATAACTATCATACTCCTACTATTGAGCCAGATCGTAAAAAACTAAATGCGAGGCTGGAAGAGTTATATTATGATTCTCTTTCCGCTGTTAATACTAAAGATGCATGGATGCATATGATTTCTATGTATCCTAATGGGCGATATATCTCTGTTGCGAAAAATACCATTGCTAAAATTGATTTTGATAGTGCTATCCGTACGCCTGGCACATCGGCATTGAAAGCCTACACTATTGACTATCCGAATAGTAATTACACTAAGCAAGCATTTACGGAAATAGAGAAGCGTGAATATACAGAAGCAACCGCTAATCCCACAGAAGTAAATCTTGAAAACTTTCTAAATAAATATCCCAATACTGAATATAGAGTGGTGCTTCAGGAAAAGCTAGGTAAGCTTTATCTGGGCAATGTTAGGAAGGCAGGCTCTGTATCCGAGATCGATGTATTTATTGAAAAATTAAATAGGTTTAGACAAACTACATATATACAGAACCTTATAGATAGTTGCAGGGTATATTCTTTTAAAATTGATTATCGTGAAGTAAGCGATAATGAAGATATAGCGGTGATATCTGCTATATTGAAAAAATATTCTGATCTTGATTATGTTGAGCTTGATACCTTAAAATCAAGACATTTCAGGCTTTGGCTGAATAAGCTTTCCAATGAAGGATTGGATGCTAATTTAGCTGAAGTGCAATCTTTTTTAAGTCAATACTCAGGATTTAGTACCCTAGACCTAAATAGCTATTTCACTAAAATACGTGATCAGGTAGCTCTACGATTCAATGCGAGCAAGGGGGATCTGGTACAAAATGCATTAGCTCATGAATTATTCTCTGAGGTCAGTGACATGAGGCTTCCCAGAATTGTTCAAATTCTTTTACCTCATTTAAAAATTTCTTTAAATTTGACTACATCAAGTATCAGTAATATAATTACAGGTTACGCAGGATCCGGGGAGACATTAGGTGAAGTAGAAGATTTTTTCATGAGTTATTCTATTACCAACGATGTTTATATAAACAATTTCAGCAATTCAGCTGCTGATATTCTTTCTATTAACTATACTGATCAAAGTGGCAAAAAAATGGATCTGACATTTATTTGGGGTGAAGGCGGATACATCCCTGTGAGTTTAAATACATCTGCATCCATATATGGAAGCATTATGTCGAGATATAGTATTATTTCTTTTACAAAGCCCTATTTTACTGAATCCTATTACAATGGAGAATATACCATTCGCTTATATGGCTATCGCAGTGGTGACCAAAAGGCCTATCCTTCCTATCAGATTAATATGATCTATAAAGTAATTGGGAATAAATTTATACCGGATAGAGCATTAAGCATCGATCCCAATTATTCCTCTATTTCGGATAGTTATGTACAAAATAACTATTCAAGTATTTCGAGATTAATACAAGAGTTTATTGAATACGAACAGAATCAATAGTATCAACATGAAAAAGTTATTTTTATTTTTATTTCTTGTCGCTGCACTATTATTGGAATCATGTGGCAGTAAGTCAGGGTTATCAGTAGATCTTATTCCATTTACCTCACGCAAAGATGGGAAAGTATCCATGATGAAACTCAATGGCGAGGTTGTATTATCCGACGAGTTTAGTAAAGAAAGCGATGTATTTTCTAGTGACGGTATGATTTTAGAAA
>Ga0315907_10003591_pt1 | contig 18131 bp, 18 predicted proteins | sample LakEriMetagenome_3_FD_203525 | JGI IMG/M metagenome (GOLD analysis project Ga0315907, IMG submission 203525) | Freshwater fungal communities from buoy surface, Lake Erie, Ohio, United States - Buoy 12 MA123 | ecosystem: Environmental > Aquatic > Freshwater > Lake > Lake biofilm | place: USA... | reverse complement strand
CCGACCAAATGAATACGGTGTATTTGCCTGATCGTTTAGTGGCCATTGAAGATGCCATGTATAATCTGACCCTTCCCGAGATGCCTGCTCATTTTGCTCGATGGGGCGACCCGAACAACGTGCAAGCCTACATGGATGGATATTCTTATTATCACCAACTGTTTTCCGATGAGCTGGCCTGTCGCCCCGACAATATGCGCAATCACCTGCAAAGTGCTTTCAACCTGCCACAACAAGTGCCCGTTGAGTTGGATGTGTTTCCGGCCAATACAGGCCGCATAACCATCAGTACCGTTTCACCCGAAGAGTATCCCTGGAATGGTATTTACTTCGATGGTGTACCCGTGAAAATTGAAGCTCAGTCATTGCCCGGATATGTGTTTTCCCATTGGGAATCAAACGGGCTCATCACCGATACGTTGAACGCTGTTTTTCTGGATACCTTATCGACAAGCGCCGTCAGTTTCAGGGCTCATTTCATACAAGCCGTTGGGGTGAATGAGACGCGACCATCTGCAATGCGAATCTATCCGAATCCGGCCAGCGAAAGTGTTACCATTGGCCTAACTGAAAGCGCCTTGGATATGGAGAGTCTGCATGTTTATGACTTACTCGGTAAAGAACACCGCTTGGGTGGTGTGCGAAACGGCACGGAAATCCTCGTGATCGACTGTTCTTCGCTTGAATCGGGATACTATATTATCCAATGCAGCAGTGCGGATGGCCGGGCTTTCCGCGGTGAGTTTGTCAAAGAGTAAATGTCAGCTCATTCAATTTAATTGGGCAAAGCACAGATTCTAGCACCAATGCAAATAAATCATGCTAATAGCCTCCTCATTGACAATGCGCGGACCATTAGCAATCATTCTTGCAAACATTGCTAACGCGAAAGTGACTGCAAAGAGTTAACTTTCATCACTAATGAGAACGCACGTCCTCCGGTATATTCAATATACTTTGCTGTTAACCGTAGCTGCCTATTTGCTTGTTTTTCTCATTCCCAGAAGCTATGATGTTGCTCCAATGCATAAACGAAATGGGACGCAATTTTGGGACTTGCAAACGGGTTCGACAATTGCCTATACGCTGGTACCTGCCAAAGGCCCCAAAAAACCCTTTCCAATCATTTACTTGCAAGGAGGGCCGGGAGGGTTTATTTCCGATAGAAATATTGAAATGTTAGCACCGCTTTCAGAGGATGGCTTTGATATTTATTTATATGATCAAATTGGCAGTGGTCTGTCGGATCGATTGCCAAATATCAAGGACTACACTGCAGACCGACACAAAATCGATTTGGAAGAAATCATACAGGAAATAGGTGCAACACAAGTGATTCTGATTGGGCAATCATGGGGAGCGAGTCTTGCTGCCTTATTCATTGCTGACAATCCGGAGAAAGTCGAGAGAGTTGTTTTTACAGGACCTGGGTCTATTCTACCAATACGTGAAGAGTTAATGGGAGAAAATCCACCCGACAGTTTAAACCTGAGCCCCCCTCCCTACTCAAACGCAGAGGCAGTTGAAAAATCAGCAAACATCAGAATGCAAGTAGTTAGCTTTTGGGCAAAAACATTCGGTCATAAGCTTGCATCTGATAAAGAGGCGGATGACTTTCAGACTTATCGTAACCATGAACTGAATAAGGCAACCGTTTGTGATACTTCCAAAGCATTGAAAGCGGAAGGTGGCGGAGGCTTTTATGCTCAGCTAATGACAGCGAGGAGCTTCAAAGAAATTAAAGACCCAAGACCAGAACTAAAAGGCTCGAAAATCCCTGCACTGATTATGAAAGGACAGTGTGACAATCAACCATGGGGATTTGTGAATGAGTATTTAGAACTCTTTCCAAATCACCAGTTGAAAATCATCCCGGGTGCCGGGCATTCGATTTCAGTTGAGCAACCCGAACTCTATTTGAAAATCATACGTGATTTTTTGAATCAGTAATTCAAAATGAAAGCACCTTGACACTTCAAACCTTCGCGGACAGAATCGAAAATTTAGTTATGTTCGAACAGGATACTTCGCATATAGTTTCGACGACTTTTGCCGGACCTCAAAACGCATCGGATCTTACAAGCTCAATAAATCGACTTTTCGAGTAGAGATGCGAGCCCACAAGGGATAATCTTGGTGGTCCCTTCTATTTTTCGTAATCTTGACCAACCAAAGTGGAGACCAGAACCCACTTGAAAAAACGGGGCGAAATCCGAAAAGCCTACGAGTCGGAGAATTTGACTAATTTGAAGCATCCATGTCACGAGTTACTAGATTTTTATTTCTACTTTTTATTTCATCCACAGCGATCAACTCATTCGCCCAAAACTCCAATCAGGATAAGACACGAAACTCATCAACCTATATCACTCCATACGTTGGTGTATCTATTCAAAGCGGCTTAGACGTTGAACAGTTGGGTACGGCACATAAACGCGGTGATTTCAATGAATTCAGTACTGATTTCGACTTACTGGTTGATGTAAACGGAAAAAGCAATCAAGGCACAGGATACGCTGTTGGGGTTACGTATGGCACAACTTGGCAAAAACCAAACAGCAAACTGAAAACAGGGTTTGAATTCGACTTCTTCAGCACAAAGAGCAATCATGAAAGTAAACTGGTTAACGCCATGACTGAACAGGTTGCTAATGCTAATGGCGATAGTTTGGAATCAGTTCTCGAATTCGTAGGCGACCACTATCGCGCAGGTCATCACGCATTTTCAAATTCAATGAAAATGACGTCTTTAAATGCGGCGCTTGATTTTACATTAGGATATTCAATAAATGAAAGGGTGTCCATTAATAGTGCAATAGGTTTGGGCGTTTCCGGAGTAACAATGACGAACGCAGAAAGCAAACAATCAAGCCCTGCTTCTGCAAATTCAAACTTTGAGATAACCAATACAACAGGAGAACCTGTGAATCATTTCAACAGCAATACAAAAAGCTCATCAAACAACCTGTTTTCGCAATTCCGAGTTGGAACGAAAATCTCCCTTGGATCAAACATCGCTGTTTGTGTTGACGCCCGTGGAATTTATCGAGGCCAAAGTGAATTTACTTTTGGCAGCACAGTATACACTGATCATCCACCAACCAACAGCTGGCAATATTCCATAGACAAAGGATTGAGTTTCTTGATCACTACGGGATTATGCATCGGCTTGTAATCGAGTTAATGCTGGCGTCAAGCCAAGGTTTTACGACTCAAAAACAACCGAACTCTTAGGACCATACTCACTAATGCCCTACCCCTGCTTTATTAGTCAGGTAGGGTAAAAGACTTCATCAACTGCGAGCGAACAACATTCGCCTTATATAAAAAGGCACAGTCAGGCCCATGCCCGAAAATTACATTTCAGACTCAACCTTTGACCGCAAAGAATCGCTCACCAAGGGCGAATACGAAAACTGCACGTTCAATAATTGCAACCTCGCGGATATGGACCTTTCCGGATTCAAGTTCAACGAATGCGTTTTCAATGCTTGCAACTTGAGCCTGGCCAACCTGAATAGAACAACCATTGCGCTTACAAAATTCAATGACTGTAAAATGCTGGGAATTCGTTTTGATACCTGCAACGATTTCAGACTTTCATTTTCGTTTGAAGGGTGCCAACTCAATCATTCTTCGTTTTACAAGACCAACATCAAAAAAACTGTTTTCAAAAATTCGCAATTACAAGAAACAGACTTTACAGAAGCCGACCTTACAAGTGCCTTGTTCGAAAACTGTAATTTGTCACAAGCAACATTTGATCAGACTACTCTTGAAAAAGCAGACTTGCGTACTTCATACAATTATTCCATTGACCCCGAAAACAACCGACTTAAGAAAGCTAAGTTTTCCATGCCTGGTATTCTCGGACTTCTAGATAAGTATGACCTCGACATTGAACGAAACGAGTTTTAGCAGGTAATACAAGGCCAAAACTAAATAGCAAGAAGCGCATTATTTGCGCACATAGTATATCCTTAGAACACACTCACCATCACTTGACCTCCAAACATGCGCATGCGCGCATCATACTCCAAGGCAAAGAATCCGCGTAAATGATTATCCGCACTATCATAATAGCTGCGCGCGCCGAATTTGAGGACTTCATTTTTCTCAGAACTCACCCGGTAGTTGCCATCGCAATAGAGGGTATAACGCCTGGTGAGATTGACAAATAAGGAGCTCGCTGCCTCTTCTTGCTCGGATGAATAATTGGCACACACATCGAATCGATCATTGATAAACTTGGCTGCAGCGAAGTACTGACCATCTAAGCGCATGTAGCCGGCTACACGTAATTTCTTGTAGTCAACGCGCACATGATTAGCCCATTCGCCTGCATGATTATGAATGGCATATGCCAGAAACAAATCCTTCGTAGGTGCATAGCGCAACATGGCCCCGGGCCTACTGCCGATGATGCGCGACTGTGCATACGTTTCACTTTGCTGCTGCCACGTCACCGGATTAGGGCGCACCGTCGTGGTGGGCGTTACCAACACCCCCATTCGCAACTGCAACTTTTCACTGAACTTGGTGATGAACTCAAACGCAGGCAATGCATCCGCTAGATAAAAGGGCATGCCCTGCTCCGGGAAAGGCAGAAGTTTGAACTGGTGAAATAAAACTTGACAATAGGATACCGAATGCTTCCTCACCCGATTAAGAGAACAGAGTATTCGTTTTACTCAACATCCAGGAGTATTCGCAGATTTTCGCGTAGTGAAGCCACATGCGTTGCGTTCAATTTGCCCAATCGTTGCAGTAACCTGCGGTTATCGATAGCGCGCAACTGATCCACCAGCACATCACTTTCCTTTTCGAGATAACGCTTTCCGATGTGCACGCGCAGAATTTTCAGTTCACGATTTACCTGACTTGTAATGGGGCATATTAAGGTTGAACCATGCAAATTGTTAAGCAAATCACTTTGTACAATGACGACGGGACGAACCTTACCCAACTCGGTTCCCTTGCCCGGGTTAAGATTGGCGAGCCATATATCAAATTGCTTGATCATCGTCCAAAGCTTCAAACTCGCGTAACACCTCCATGGAAGTAGCGTTTGCCAATGATGCCTCACGTGCCAATTGTGCCCTAAGCATCTTGCGGCGATTGTATTTATTGTAAAGCTCCAACGCCTCGTTTATGTAGCGGTTGCGGGCCAATTCCAATTTAGCGGTAATGCGTTCCGTTTCCTCGAACACGTCATCATCGAGTTTTAACGACAGTACTTTCATAGCGATTCCATTTCTACAAAAGTATATACTTTCAAGATATACCATGAACGTTTTTTTTTGGCAAAAGAACAAAGCATAACCAGATAACTAGATTCCATTTAGGAATAAAAGATGCGACTCTAGCCACACTTCATTCGATAACTCAATCGGTTGACAAGCATAAAATTCTCATACTCTTTAACCGCATGCTGATGCGAGGGCCATCGGCCTGCATAATTTCCACGCAGCTCCGCGAGCGTGCGAATTTCCCGAGAAGCTCACTGTCCTTTCCCGGTGATCCATGATACAAATCATGCGCGATTGCGCAGACAATCCAATCCGGAAACTTCGGAGTCATTTACTTTTCGACTATAACAAACACGTGATTCATGATTGCACTTAGGAATGCACTTATCGGAGTTCTCTGCTTCTTAACACAGATATCGGTAGCCCAAGTAAAAAACTATACTCCCGGTCCGGCGAATTTGGACACCTCTCGATTTTCTCATGTGTACTTCCTGCGTGACAGGCCCGACGAGTTCCCCGACATTTGGATGGGAGTAATCATCAACAATAACCATGGCATGTGTGTAAAGGCCAAGATGAACAGTATTACTGCCGTTCATACAGCGCTACAAGGCATAACACACTTCCATGCGAAAGCAGGAGAGTCGCTAGTTGACATTGAGCTAAATCTATCCGGCGGCAGCAACTTTTACATCGAACTCTATCCCTATCGCAAATCGGACGAGCAGCTTGCAATCCACATGAAAGTGCTGCGCGAAGATGAGGCTTTGAGTCGCATAAGAGTATTTCCGACGCCTATCGAGGAGCGCTATTGTATACTTCCTTTTGATGGCGATAACGATTATCTGCGAAATGTTTACACAGATTCGGTTAACTGGTATGCGGGAGAATCGTATGAGTATCGGTTTAAACCGCTTGATTCATGGGAAGTCATCAGGCGCTCGAAACTGCGTACTGTCTTCGCTTTTCGAAACAGTGCAATATCAACTACCTACTCAGAAATAGGCGGCATACACTTTTTGCCTCTAACGAAATGTAAATCGAAGGAAGCATTCGAAACTTACTGCCGTGAAAAATTCGCACCATCAACTATCGTTAATCGAAGGGATAAACTGATAGCATCCGAGTTTAAGCCTGTTGAATTGCCCGAAGGGATAATGTTCGCTCAAGTCGTTACGATTGAGAACAGTTCCATAACAAAGAAGCCGCAGCAAGAACTTTTACGAATGCGCACAGTCTATATTGTCTTTTTTTGGAAAGATGAAAAGGGCAAAGGGAATTCAGCATATTTGTACACATCTGAACGAGGAAACACAAACGAGTTGCATGCGATGGCAACACTCGAGGAACGGCTTCTGGAGTCGTGGCAAAGCTTCAGGCTCGCTCGGAAGTAGTATAGTAAAAAAGCCTGCCAACACGAAATTGTGTGGCGGTCGTAAAATCTCCAAATTGTGTGTGTGATGGAGGTTGTTTACCATTGACATTGAACTGATAAATGAATCGGCATACATACAACTCTGTGAAGGCACGGTATACATCAAACCTACTGATTGTAAATGCACCGGCATCTTGGTTACGCATTTCCTGTTTATTCCTCTTAGCGATTTGCTTCGATAACCTAAGCGCTCAGACCTTTCATCCCGGCAGCTGGAATATCATGAACATCAAATACAACCAGAGCGAGAAGTGGAGCATTTTCGGCGAAGCACAATTACGTTCGTTGTACTTCTATGATGACTTCCACTACTACGAATACAAGGGAGGAATCAACTATAAAGCGGGGAAAAACATCGCGCTAACCATTGGCGCAGGCAGCTATCAAACTTTTGCGGAAGGAGGAAATTTTGTAGAGCCCAAAAACAACGACGAGTTTCGACTTTGGCCGCAAATCACCCTATTTCAAACAATCGGGAAAATCAAGATTGAACAGCGTTACCGCGCAGAACAACGATTCACCAGCAACGGCTACCGCAACCGATTTCGCTATCGGTTGGGAGCTTCTTACTCATTCGGAAAAGAAAACTCGGGCTATAAACCATATCAAATCAGCGCCAGCAATGAAATCTTCTTCACGGATAAAGAACCCTATTTCGAACGAAACCGTGCGCTGGTAGCCTTCAATTGGAAAACTTCTAGGTCTTCATCCATACAAGTGGGTTATTTAAAACAATTCGACTACAAAATCAATGACGAAACCGGGCGTGATTTTCTGGTCGTAGGTCTTTACTTTGAACTGTTCGGGAAAACCAGCATTGAAATGGACCAACCGGATGTATTGAAGGAAAATTGACCCAACCTGATGCAGCGCTCTCTCTTAAAAACCCTCAATCTACTCATTGTAACCATCGGGATTCTCTCCTCCTGCACTACTCTTGAGAGAGCCTCCTTGCACGGATTGAATGATGGCTTCTATCACCTAAAATCGGATAGCTCGCAAAAGCAAGCTGTCTATGTCGACGTGTCGGAAGACACTATTAGCGTGTATCCAACGACAAGCAAACAACCGGAGAGCAAACCAACGTTGACCATTCCGCTTGCCGCGACCGACAGCATTCCGTTTCAACGAATCACATTCAAAAAGCAGGGGCTCGATATCGATATCAGCACCGTACTGATGAAATACAGACCATCCATTGGGGAGTTGCCGGCACAATTGACCACGGATCTGAATCTTTCACTTTACGCAGGATGGCGCTTCGATTTCTATACTGTAGAACATAGAAATGACCCGCTCAAAAGGAGTTACGCTAAAATCGGCAACCGAGGATTTGATTTCGGATTCTTCGCAGGGCCGGGAACCACGCTCATCAGTCCATTTACCACAGGCAACAAGCGCAGCGAAGAATACAACGGAATGATTATTCAGGGCGGATTTGCCGGCTTTATTGAAACCAATATGGCCAGCTTTGGATTGGCCGTTGGCTATGACTATCTGCTCAGCCCTGATAGGATTCATTGGATTTATCAAAACAAACCGTGGGTAGGATTGGTGGTTGGTGTAGCGCTCAATTGACGAAAACATCGTTGAACACTGAAGGTGTTATTGCATCAACGAATAGCTCGACGCCTTGGGAATCTTCTTAGAAGGTTAAATTGCTTAATTTCGCACGCTCAATCTGAAAAGACGGTTCTCTTTGCTTTGCGCGCTTGAAGTGCTGTTCCATAAAAACTGCAACATTCGATTACAATTACCATCAAAAAACCAAACAACCATGGCAACCGCACTCATCACAGGAGCTTCCAACGGCATCGGACTGGAACTTGCGAAAATACACGCATCCAAAGGCGACGACCTCGTGTTGGTTGCCAGAAATAAACAGAAGTTGGACGAACTAAAAAGCGAACTCGAATCAGCGCATAATATCAAGGTCTACACCATCGGTAAAGACCTTTCCTTGCCGAATGCAGCGAAGGATGTATATGATGAAACGAAACGTCAGAACATCAGCATCGACTACCTAATCAACAACGCCGGCTTTGGTGATTTCGGCATGTTTGCCGAAACCGATTGGAACAAAGAGTTGCAGATGATTAACCTGAACATTACAGCGCTGACACATTTCACGAAGCTTTACCTGCAAGACATGGCAAAGCGCGGCAGCGGAAGAATCATGAATGTAGCATCTACCGCTGCATTTCAACCGGGGCCAACCATGTCCGTTTACTGCGCAACCAAGGCGTATGTCTTGAGTTTTTCGGAGGCCGTCAACAATGAAGTGAGTGACAAGGGTATAACAGTCACTGCACTTTGTCCGGGCCCTACAGAGAGCGGGTTTCAGTCTGCCGCAGCGCAAGAGGAAAGCAAAATAGTAAAAGGCAAAAAGATGCCTTCTGCGAAAGCCGTTGCCGAGTATGGCTATCGGGCAATGATGAGTGGAAAGTCTGTCGCTATTCACGGACTGATGAACAGCATCCTGGCTAACTCTGTGCGTTTGATGCCACGATCACTGGTGGTGAAAGTGACGCGGAACTTGCTGGATAAGGCGAATTAAGATGCTTCTAATCGAATGATTGACTTTATTCAAACCCTCAAATCAAGAAATGAAACCCTATTCATTTTCGGTTGGGTCTGCCTATTCATCGCAATACTGTTTTTGATTTTCACTAAGATAACATCCACACAGGTCTATGGGGTGAACGCATGGTACAAGCCGTTTAAATTCGCATTCTCGACCTTCACTTTTGCCTGGGCCATGGCGTGGTATTGTTCCTATCTGCCCGATTTCAACATCAAGTTTTTCAACTGGACCATCATCGTTTTATTAGGTTTCGAAATCGTCTACATTGCAATACAAGCAGGTAAAGGACAGCTGTCGCATTATAATGTGAGTTCAAGCTTTTACTCTGCGATGTATTCATTGATGGCATTGGCGGCCTCGCTGGTTACTATTTACACCGCTTACGTGGGTGTGCTTTTTTTCAAGCATTCCTTTCCGGAATTACCCAATTACTACGTGTGGGCTATCCGCTTGGGAATTATTGTCTTTGTTATTTTCTCGTTCGAAGGCTTTGCCATGGGATCACGCATGAATCATAGTGTTGGCGCTTTAAATGACAATTCCAATTGGTTCATCTTCGGCTGGAGCAAAACGGTTGGTGATTTGCGCGTAGCACACTTCATTGGGATGCATGCTCTGCAAGTACTGCCCTTTCTTTCTTTTTATGTTTTGAAAAACACCAAATGGACAATTGGACTGTCAGTGTTATACGGACTGTTGGCGTTAATGACACTTATTCAAGCTTTGCAGGGGAAGCCTCTTATTAGGCAAAAACAAGATGCTATAAATAGCACACGGTGAAAGCAGCGGAAAAATCCTTAATAGTATGTCGACGATACACAAACACAAACTCCACCACTACTCGACTCGTTTGCGCTGGACGGGCAACACGGGTGCGTGTGGAGGCTGAAATAATCTGTGAATAAAGCTCACCACTCTCACATTAGAACCCGAAATAGACTCGGCAAAAATAGCGATTCAAAACAGTTTTTTATGCCTCCATTTGAGTTTGACCTGTATGCATTCCGCTGCAGAAAACTTAATCGCATCTCATAAGTTGCACCTCCCTGTAACTTTTTTGCAAGTTGTGACACTTACTACACAAATCCCCCTATGGAGTTAAGCAAGCAAGAACGATTTATGCAGCTCTACTCGCCGATTCATGATCGGTTCGAGCGGTTTTGCAAAACGCGTTCGTGTGGCGAATTCCACTTCAAAGACATCATGCATGACACGCTTATTGTAGCCTATGAAAAATTTGACTCGTTAAAATCACCGGAGGCTTTTCTATACTTTTTGTTCGGAACAGCAACACGCATTCTATCCAACCACCGAAAAAAGAAGCGTCCCGTTTATACCGATAATTTTAATCGCAACGACCTTGCACTAAACGTCGCAGAAGCCTCGGTAGAACGCCAAATCGAAATACAGCATTTGTATCAGCAACTGGACAAGTTAGATCCTGACACCCGCGATTGCATCATTCTATTTGAGATATCCGGTTTTTCCATCAAAGAAATCATGACGATTCAAAACGCGGGCGAATCGGCGGTCAAGCAGCGCCTGAGCCGGGGCAGAAAACAGCTGATGGAACTTATGAATTCTCTTGAACTCAAATTGGTATAGCATGAACTCAGAAGTAAAATTAAATCAGCTCTTCGCAGCGCTTCAGTCTGAACGAGCGACTACCGACATTTCGGATGTCACCTCCTGGATTCAAGCTACGGCAGAGGGAAATGCCGTCCTAAAAACAGGTGAAAAACACATTCAAAAGAACACTGCAATGGTTGAACAATTAAAAGGCGTTACGCGCTATTACCCGCAGATTAATTTTAGAGTATGGTTGAATGTACGCACCATACTCACCACAGCTGCATCTGCAGCGCTTATCGGTGGTATGTTCTTGTTAACCGATAACGATGAGCCTTTGCCGACTAACGAACCTCGAAAAGGAATCGCTCCAGCCATTATCGACACCTCTTCAAGCAGTGAAAACCAACTGAGCAAGCCTCCTTCCGGGCTTCTCATTCAAGAGACTACCCTCACTCTACCCTCAGCCGATTCCCTATCCAAAGCCCCGTTGCTTATCGCATTGGAGACCCAACCCGCTATTGAACCTTCACTTCCAATCCCTTCATTTGATTTTTCCTATCCGCAGCAACCCAAAAGCGAATTTGGTTTGTGGAAATCGTATGACGACCACTTGCAAGTCGATACGACTTTCAACGGTATTACAGCTATTGTAGTTGTGGGCGATAAGTGCGACATCGCCGTTCACGGCAATAGCGGAAAAGATGTGACGATTAAATACAATTATCATATAGATGCCAAGGGGCTATTCTCCAGAAATAAAGATGGTCAGTGCAAACTGAGCTACGAAATCAATAATTCGGTACTCACACTGAATGTCAAGAGAAGTAATCAGTCCTACAGCGGCATAAGCACGCTATCCGAGACTAGCACAATCGACATGAACATTCCGGAGGGCATTGATGTTCGAATGGAATCAGCCCTTGGAGACATCGTAACGGATGGCTTACAAGGAAAAAACATCAAGCTGAACACTTCCCTGGGAGATATAACCGTAAGCAATTGCTCAGGGATTCTCGATGTATATACCGCCCTGGGAGACATTTCGCTGAACGATGTTCAAGGAAAGATTACCGGTAATACGGATATGGGAGATATAACAGGAGAAGGTGTAACGGCAACCGCAGCTTGCAGTCTTACAACAAGCCTGGGCGACATTGATGTACAACTCAACAATTCACTGGGCGATTGCCGACTGGATTTGAGCACAAGTTTGGGAAGTGTAAAAGTGGATCGACCTGAACTGAAGGAAAAATCGCATAGCGAATTAAAGATCGGAACCGGGAAATTGAAGGTCATCATGAATACTTCCTTAGGTAAAATCAAAGTCCGATAGTCTCGCTGTCAAACCTCACTGCATCAATACTCTAAACCTCCCCAATCCATGAAAAAACCACTAGCTCTATTCATCTTCCTATTAATAGTCACTCAACTTTTCGCCCAACCTACACCATCTGAAAAGATGGAAGATTTTATGACCAACAAGGCCGAAGGCTTCAACACCGCATATGATCAAAGAGATTTAAAAACGTTCAATACACTGTTATCGGAATATCTATCCAACTATGAAAATCTGAGTGCGGAGGAAAAAGGACCTTACACCTATATTCTCAATAACATTTACTACAACTTAACGTGCATTTACGCCCTTTCGAATGACAAGAAAATGGCGATAATGAACCTCAGCAAGGCAATTGACGCCGGATATAACGATTATCGCCATGTGCAGAGCGACACAGACCTTGAAAGCATACGAAACGAAAAAGAGTTTCTGGAACTCAACCGAAAGCTGAAAGCCACGGGAGACTATTTAGACATTCTCAAAAGGGCGCACCAATACAACCCGGCCGACAGCCGACCGATACCGGCGTTTGGCTATCAACCAAGCGACCATGCAAACTTAACCGCACTCCGCGAAGGATTCAAGCTGGACAGCATTGCCGGGCAAGGTTCAGACGTATTGAAAATACTGAATCTGCTGCACTGGGTGCACGATTTAGTGCCGCATGATGGAATGCATGGAAATCCCGAGGTTAAAAATGCCATGAGTATGTTGGAGGTCTGCAAGAAAGAAAACAGAGGATTAAACTGCCGAGGTCTCTCGCTGGTGTTGAATGAGTGCTACTTAGCACTGGGCATTAAATCCAGAATCGTGACCTGCTTGCCGAAAGACAGTCTCAAAATTGATGTGGATTGTCACGTCATTAACTCCGTTTATTCGGAGTCGCTCAACAAATGGTTGTGGATCGATCCGACGTTTGAAGCCTATGTCATGAATGAGAAAGGAGAACTATTGAGCATCGAGGAAGTTCGGGAGCGCCTGGTCAACGACAAACCACTAATCCTAAACCCCGACGCAAACTGGAACAATCAGAGTCAGCAGACCAAAGAGGAGTATCTCGAAAATTACATGGCGAAAAACCTCTACATGCTGGAGTGTCCTGTATCGAGTGAATACAACATGGAATCTGCCGCTGAGGGAAAAACCTACACGTACGTCCGACTTCTTCCACTGGACTATTTCGCACAAGATCCGCACAAAGAGGAAGAAAAAAGAGACAAGGGCAATACAACATGGGTTACCTACAAGACCAATAATGCGGGCGTATTTTGGGAGCGTTGATTGAAGTGACGTATCAAAGTGTTGACATGCGTCTTGGCGGGTTCTTTATCAGATAGGAGCGCTTCGAATATAATTGAGGGCGGTTATGCGAATTGCCCGCAGCGATTGGACCTCGCAATCCAATGTCATCAATCAATACCAAAACAGTAATTACGGATGGTAAAGGAACTGTGCTGAACGCATTGGATGAATGATGAACGAATCCGTAGAGGATTATTCATTCACCAACAACACAAAAAAACCGCATCCTTATATAAGAATGCGGTTAAATTGAAAGTGTTTTTTTTTTCGGATTGTTCAGTGAACGATTCTATTATTTATCCTGCAGAATATTGAAGTAAACACCTGCATTGAATCCGGCTGAAAGAATAGCGGTAGATGAGATGCCCACAGAGCTACCATATCCGGGACTCCAAGCCACAGCCGCATCAGTGAAATACATGGGCGCAAGCAATTGTGCCTGCAAACGAAGACCTATTCGATCGATAATGGAAATTTTCACACCGGCAACGGCAGAAACCGTGAAGCGCCAGTCTTCTACCGCAAAATCAGGTTGATAAACAGTAACGCCGAGCATCAATCCGCCATAAGGACGAATGCGGTCTTTGTCAGCTTCCTTCATCGGACCAACAAGTACATTGTGAATTGCCAGATTACCTGCGGTGTATAAGCTATTGGTGTAATAATCGTAGTAATTTAAACCGGCTTCTTTGTAGTTATATTGAACCTCCAACCATGATTTGCCCGCTGCACTCGGACCGCGTCCGAACGTTACTGTTCCGCCGTAGTTCTTACCATAGCTTGTGCGAAGACGTCCGTAATACACATCGAGCGACGATGGTGTTTGGTGACCGATGTAACCGGCCAACTGAAGATTTTGTGCCGCAGCCGTAAGGCTTAGCAACGCTGAAAGACTAAAAAGTAGAAATGCTTTTTTCATGGTGAATAATAGTTGGTTATTGATTTATGCTTGATAGTTAAATAATTTCATTTCGGAATTAGGAGCTGTTTACCTTCCTCCTCCCAAGGCTCGGTATAAATCCACATGAGCTGTTAAGTATTGCTGCTGCAGACTTGACACTAACAATTCTATATCGAATAAGGAGCGCTGAACATCCATCACTTCCAGGTACGACGTATAACCATCGTTGTAGCGTGCCTGACTTAAGGTGAGCGCAGTTTTCGCGGTCGACTCCTGTCGTTTGCGTGATTCCAGCTCCTTGCCTATCGTTTCTATGGAGATGAGTGCGTTTTCTACTTCCTGCAATGCCCGTAAATAGACCTGCTGATACTGATACGCAGCTACTTCAGCCGACTTCGTTTGCGCGGTTACTCTGCGTTTATTCCTACCGAATTCAAAAATGGGTCCCAATAAATTTTGAGTCAATGATGAAACCAGCGCATCGGAGCTAACCAAATCGGAAAGTTCAGCACTCGCCAACCCGCCACCTGCGGTTAACGAAAGCGAGGGATAACGCAACGCAACCGCTACTCCGATTTTTTCCACTTCGCGCTTGTAGTTGTATTCCGCTTGCTGCACATCGGGGCGCTGACTCAGCAGACTCGAAGGAAGTCCGGCGGGAATAACCGGCTGCGCAGGTTGTGCTGCATTGGCTGAACCACGGCCGACGTTTCCGGGAGGATTAGCCAGCAGTAGCGACAAGGCGTTTTCCGTAATGGCCACAGCACGGGTATACGTATTGATCGACGCCACCGCGCTTTCCACCAACTGTTTACTTTGCAACAAATCCCATTCGCTGATATAGCCTTTCTTGAATCGCTCGTCGAGTACTACATAGTTCTGCTGACGGGTTTCCAATGTGGCCTTCGATATGGTCAGTCGATTGTCGAAATCGCGAAGCTTGTAATACGCATCGGCAACGTTAGCAATCAGTGCAACTTGAATGGCCGAACGACCGGCTTCACTCGCCAACAAGTCATTCAGGGCGGCGTTGCGGGAGTGTCTGATTTTTCCCCAGATGTCAATTTCCCACGACATGCCCGCACCTAGCGAGTAAACAGAAGATGAACCAAACGAACTGTATGACTGACTTCCCGAAACCTGATATCCGAACGATGGAAACAGTTGCGATATCGCAATACCGTAATTGGCAGCTGCTATTTCAATTCGAGAGGCTGCCATTTTCAGATCGTAATTCCGAGTTAATGCGCTATCGATTAATCCGCGGAGAACGGGATCCGGATAGAAATCAGTCCACTTCAATGCTCCGACGGAATCATTTGCATTGATGGACGCGGAACTTGTATTAAAAGCCGATACATTCGGCATGTTGGGGCGCCCATAGCGAGGGCCTACCATGCATGACTCACCCAAGAGAACGAGCAATAGGGAGCATATCGCTAGGGATTGAATTGTGGTTCTCATGCGTGTTCAGATTCATTAGGGTTAGACGCAGGTTCAATCTCCTTTTTCTTTACGGGACTGATTTTATCTATCAAAACGAAGAAGGCCGGTATGAGCAACAACCCTACAATGGTCGCGACAATCATTCCGCTGAAAACAGCCATACCCATTACCTTTCTCGACTCAGAACCCGCACCAACAGCGGTAATGAGCGGCACAACGCCCAAAATGAAGGCAAGTGACGTCATGAGAATAGGTCTCAAACGCAACTTAGCCCCTTCAATGGCGGCCTGGAATGCATCCATGCCCTCATCGCGCTTCATTTTGGCAAACTCGACAATTAGGATGGCGTTCTTGGCGTTCAAACCAATCAGCATCACCAATCCGATTTGGGCAAACACATTATTGACGTATGACTCTGAGAATTGTCGGGCAATCCACAGTCCGAGGAAGGCGCCCATAACAGCCCAGGGCGTTCCCAACAGAACACTGAACGGCAACGTCCAGCTTTCGTATTGAGCGGCTAGGATCAGGAACACGAACAAGAGCGCCATACCGAATACTGCAGCACCTTGACCGGCAGAAGCCTTTTCCTGATAGGAAATGTTCGACCATTGATAACCCATGTCGGGTGGAAGAACAGCCTCCGCCGTTTCCTCCAGCGCCGTGAGGGCATCACCAGAGCTATAACCCAAGGCAGGTACACCGGAAATCTCCGCTGCACGGTACATGTTGAAGTGATTCGTAAACTGAGGTCCGGATGTATCACGCACACTCACCAAGGTGCCCAGTGGCACCATGGCGCCTGTGTTATCGCGAACGTAGTATTGGTTAAGATCCTCGGGCTTCATGCGGTACTGCGCATCGGCCATAACGTAGGTCTTGTACTGTCGACCGAATTGATTGAAGTTATTGATGAAAGCACCCCCCATCATGGCTGAAACGGTGGTGTTTACGTCGTTGAGACTAACCTTCAGCTTTTGGGCTTTTTCTTTATCGACCGTAATGACTTTTTGGGGAACGTTGGCCCTGTAAAGCGAATACACCTTCCCTATTTCAGGTCGTTTGGAAGCTTCTGCCACAAACTTCTGAGTTTGCTCGGCCAAATAGCCCGGCGAGTTTCCACCGCGATCCTGAATTTCCATCGTGAAACCACCCGAACTACCCAAGCCCGGAATGGGCGGTGGACCAACAGCAACGACGGTGGCATCGGTGATATCGCGCATGAAAATCCTTCCTGTGTATGCGATTAAACGGCGCGCAGTGCGTTCGCGTTCTTCCCAAGGTTTAAGCGACACGAATACAGTTGCGGTGTTCGATGAAACCGAAGTCGTAAGCATGTTGTAGCCATTCACCACAGTATAAGAATCGACTTCTGGAATGCTATCGAGGATTTGCTCAACACGTTCTGACACTTCATTGGTACGTTGCAACGAAGCTGCATCGGGAAGCTGGATGGCGCAGATGAAATAGCCCTCGTCTTCTTCAGGCACAAACCCTTTTGGCACAGCTGAACCCAGGCCGCCGGCGATCACCACAATGCCAATTAATAGAATTACCGTAACGAAAAGCTTACGCGCAAAGAGCGCCGTAACCCGCCCGTAACGCTCCGTGAGCCGGTCAAAAAAGCGATTGAATGCACCAAAAAAGCGAGCCATCAAACCGGTGCCCGGCTTGGTAGGTCGCAAAATGAGTGAGGCCAGCGCAGGACTCAAGGTAAGCGCGTTGAAGGCGGAGAACAGAACGGAAATCGCAATGGTAATGGCGAACTGCTGGTAGAGCCTGCCCGTGATACCGCCCGTTAGCGCTACGGGAATGAACACCGCGGCCAGGATGACGGCAATCGCAACAACAGGACCTCCAACTTCTTTCATCGCCTTCTTGGTAGCCTCTTTGGGCGACAAGCCATGCTGCAAATGGTGCATTACAGCTTCCACAACGACAATGGCGTCATCGACCACCAAACCAATGGCCAGCACCATTCCCAACAGCGAAAGCACGTTGACCGAAAAACCCAGCAGCGGGAAAACCATGAAGGTACCAATCAACGAAACCGGCACGGTCAACAGCGGTATTAGTGTTGCTCGCCAATCTTGCAAAAACAGGAACACTACCAATATCACCAAAAGCACTGCTTCCAAGAGCGTGTGCAAAATCTCATCAATACCGGCCTCCACCGCCAATGTGGTATCGAGGGGAAACGCAACATCCAAGTCGGGTGGAAAGGATTGTTGCAAGGTCGCAATTTTGGTGCGAATGGCCTCGGCCACTTCCAGACCGTTGGATCCGGGAATTTGATAGATAGC